>Ga0209128_1001497_pt1 | contig 15915 bp, 7 predicted proteins | sample ETNvirnome_6_100_FD_184072 | JGI IMG/M metagenome (GOLD analysis project Ga0209128, IMG submission 184072) | Marine viral communities from the Pacific Ocean - ETNP_6_100 (SPAdes) (version 2) | ecosystem: Environmental > Aquatic > Marine > Oceanic | place: Pacific Ocean | collected 2013-06-19 | reverse complement strand
GCTCCTTGTACTTTAAGGAAGAGATTCCTAGTCTCGGTAGAACTCTCATTGAGTTTTTGCATTTGCTCACCAAGTTCAGTTCTTTGTTCGACGAGTTGCTTAAGATGATCTTGTTGGATTTCCATATTAGTTTGCCTATGCATATACGCGACATTATTTATACATTAAAAAATCCCCCTTAGATTGTCTCTAAGGAGGATAACCGTAGTATATGCAATTATAGTTTAAGAGGTCTTGTAGGCGATTGTAGACCTCTTAAATCAATCAACCAAGTCTTGCTTCAATTGCGTCAAGTCTTGCCTTGAGTGCATCATTCTCTGCACTCAGTTCATTAACCGCATTAACCAGGATTGGAATCAATTCATCCTTTCTCAACTTCAGATTTTCTGCATCTGAATCATTAACGACTCCAGTGTACTGTGCATTTTCAGTAGCAAGTACGGATTGTACTTCCTGTGCAATAAATCCGATTGAGCAGTTGCCATTTCCTGCATCAGACTCTCTAGATTCCTTCCACTCATATCTCTTTGGTTGGAGATTTGCGAGGAATGCTCTACCAAGAGTCAAATCGCTGATGTTAGTCTTATCTCTGCAGTCAGAACTAAATGACCAGGATGCGTCATTTGCATTGAAGGAGACGAGTTGGCAATTATTGCAGAATGCAACACAGTTTGATGTTGCAGATGATGCGCCGTAGTCCCCGTAGATGAAGTTGTAACTACCAGAAACAACGCCCTGTCCTGCTTGACGACCTAAGAATGTATTGTGAGATCCATTCTGTGTATAATACCCAGCATACAATCCAAGGAAGTTGTTAAAACAACCGGATTGCATACACCTACCGGCCAATCCACCCAGTACCATATTGTGGCATCCAGTTGTGAGACAACAACCAGCACAACTACCAAGAATGACGTTGTTGTTGCCCTCTGACAGGTTAGTTGCAGCACATCGTCCCACCAAGAGGTTCGCAAATGCGATTGTCATATTACAACCTGCTTCTTCACCAAAGACAACGTTATGTGTTCCAGTAGCTTGTCCATTTACACCACGCATTGCACAACTACCAATAGCGGTGTTGTGATTTGCTGTGGTGAAGTAACGTCCTGCTTGAGTTCCAAAGAAGTTATTACCACTACCACTGGTATTACAGCATCCTGCATTAGGACCAAAGAAGTTATTGTAACATCCTGAGATGTTGTGCAATCCTGCTCTGTTACCAAAGAAGTTGTTTTTCTTACCTGACTGGTTATATTGTCCGGCAGAAACTCCAAAGAAGTTATTGTACGAACCGCTGGTATTACGGCATCCAGCAAATGCACCAAAGAAGTTATTGTACGCACCGGTAGTCATACACCTACCAGCATATTTACCGATTGCAATGTTACAACTACCAGTGGATTGACCAGCGTTACCAGTTAAGGCACTAGCACCAATAGCAACGTTATGTGATCCAGTAGTAAATAATTGACCTGCGTTTGCTCCAGCAAAGAAGTTATTACCACCAGAGGTGTTTCTCTGACCGGCACAAGCACCAAAGAAGTTATTGTGCGAACCACTGGCAGCAGCACATCCTGCATTAGCACCAACAATAAAGTTATGGAAACCTGTAGTTTCACAACCAGCAGTTTGTCCAAAGAATGTGTTCCAGCTGCCGGTTTTATTGGATCGTCCAGCACAAGCTCCAACGAAGAAGTTAAATGCACCGGTTGTATGATGCTGACCGGCACAAACACCAAAGACAACGTTATAATTACCAGTGGATTGACCATCTACACCAACCAATGCACAACTACCAATAGCGGTGTTGTGATTTGTGTTGGTGAAGAAACGTCCTGCTTGAGTTCCAAAGAAGTTATTGTACGAACCGCTGGTATTACAGCATCCTGCATTAGGACCAAAGAAGTTATTGTAACATCCTGAGATGTTGTTTTGTCCTGCTCTGTTGCCAAGGAAGTTGTTTTTCCTACCTGACTGGTTATATTGTCCGGCAGAAACTCCTAGGAAGTTGTTACTATATCCAGTGTCATTACGGCATCCAGCAAATGCACCAAAGAAGTTGTTATAATAACCGGTAGTCATACACCTACCAGCCTGCACACCAATGGCAACGTTATGTGATCCAGTAGATGCTCCAGGTGAACCAATTAATGCACTAGCACCAATAGCAACGTTATGTGATCCAGTAGTAAATAATTGACCTGCGTTTGCTCCAGCAAAGAAGTTATTACCACCAGAGGTGTTAGACTGTCCAGCAAACTCTCCCAATCTAACATTATCACGGGCACCGGCAGTACCATCAAACTTGATACCACTTGATCCAGTAAGGGTCAATGATGACGCAACACTGACAACCTTAGTGGCATCATCAACTGTAATTCTATTCGCAAATTGAGATAATTCTCTGTTATTATTAGACATGGGAAAACGCTACGCCTACTGCAATTTATTTTTATTTATAATAGATAAAACTTGAAAATAAAAAAAAGGGCAGGATGCCCTCTCTCATTATTTGCTACCAAATCCTTTAACAATATTTTTTGATGTCTTGATTCCTTTAAAACCTGCTGGATCATTTACAACACCATCATCATCTAGTGCTATAAGAATGTCTTCAATGTTAAAGAGTTCCACATCTTCAAGATAAGGATATTCTTGTTCTTGTCCGAGGAAGTCAAAGTCAAAGTACAAACTACCTGGAAGTTTGAAGTTGCCTGGTTCTTTTGCTACGATATTTGTATGTAGATCATGACCAAATACCTTAGGACTTGTACCATTCCAGAGAACTATTGATGATAAACCCAGTGCAGCAGCAGCATGTTGTAAACAACTATCAATCAGGATACGTTTATCACTATTAAGAATAAGACTAAACAACTCCATATTTGACATCGGTTGATCAACAATATGAGCATTGTTAAGTCTATCACTATATTGCTTACAAACTTGGTAAATTGTGTATTTTTTGTGATACTTGTCTACAATTTGTTGTGCAACATCGTGAGGCATATCTCGTGCCCAACAATACTTGCGAGACTGGTCATTATGAATGCCCCCGTTGGTATGAATTACCATTACAGGTTTATTGCCCTGCCTCCAATGTTGTGATGAAATATCTTTTTGTAGTTTATTGAATACAATTTCTGGTTGCTCACCATTGTACTCAAGATTATACAACTTACACCACGTTTGAATCAGAGGAAGTCTCTTGTGGATGTGATCGGTGGTGAAGTATGGCTCGTTGTGGAAGATTAGAGAGTCAACATTCTCAATGTACTCCGAATAGAAGTATTGAGTGTTACCAAGTTGATAAACTCTATCAACCCAACCCAGATTGATAAAAACTTCAGTATAAACACAGACTACAATCAGTTTGCGATCTGGATAGTTATTTTTAATTGCTCTAGCAACAGCAGTTGACGCAACGTGCTTTCCAAGACCACCTTGTACGTGAAACACGCAATACTTATCAGACATAATTTTTTCTAATATATTTCAATTATAGTGTGTAATGATTAAACAATCAAGTTCGGTTGTTGTGGTTTCCAAAACTCTTTATCTGCATATCTTCCTAAAATAGATTCTGGAAGAACATCTTTAGGATCTGCTGATGTTTTTTCTAAGGATGCACGAACCGTGTGCATATCCTGTAAACCATATGTATTTAGGTCTTGTTCTTGATGCTTATTAAATATTTGATTAAAATTATGCTCGTATGGTTCTTCTTCTAAGAACTCATAAATGCCATTCATAACTTGTTGAGGATCATTGATCAAATCATTATAATCAACAAAGTAAAAACACTTACCGTGTCCTTGATTCAATCCCTCAAAGATAGCATTATACGATTCTCCAATGATTCCACCAGATCCCTCCATCATATAATCACAGCGATTCTCATCTGTTATAGGAATATTTGCTTTTACAAGTTGTTCATCAATAAAATTAATTCTCGTTTGCCCTTCCTGAAAAGGATTGCGACGAATCATTGAGATAAACGATGTTAAAATCTCATCAGTGTCTCTTACTGGACAGATTATTTTTGGATTCTCGATACCCAAATACCCTTGAATCAAATCCATTCTTGCTGTCCAAGCACGATTTTTATCAAAAATAACAGGGGCAGTTACATCAGAATACCACTGATTAATAATATTTGATATGATTTGACTTGCTTGATTTGGTTTTGGATATGCGTGATACAACTCATTGTTCCACAAGTGGTCAATGATTGTGTGCATCATACTAAGGACTGGACTCGACGTTCCCGAATCAAATCTTGAATTTTGATTTAGAATAGACGAAAGGAGGGTGCTTCCAGAACGTGGAAGACCCCCCATAAAGTGATATTGTTTTTGCGATGATAAAAACATTCAAATATGGTAGTTACACCCTATTATATGCGATGTATCACTGAGCGTCAAGTTTTGCCTCAAGTTCATCAACCTTAGCAGACAGTTCGTTGACTGCGTTAACAAGGATCGCAACGAAGTTGGACTTGTACAGACCAAGTTGCTCAGGATTGGTCTCGTTAACCAGTTTGAGGAATTGTGCGCCATTAGCATCAACAATCTCTTTTACCTGCTGAGCAAGGAAACCTACCTCTTCAGTTCCTTGTGTCGCACCATTACGGTTCTCCTCATCTCTGAAGTCCCAAGTAAACTTAACTGGTTGGAGTTGACTGAGGAAGCATCTACCAAGTGTAAGGTTGCTTACGTTTGACTTATCTCTAGAGTCAGATGAGTTACCCCAAGCAGAGAATGTTCCAGTAAAGCAAGCAGCATTACCTGTACCAGAGTCAATGAATACCTCGTTACTATTTCCTGCTGTACCAAATGCTCTCAGACCAATGTTAATGTTACAGGATCCACTAGTGTTAGTACGTCCAGCACAACTTCCAAGGAAGACGTTATCACTACCAGTTGTAAGTTGTCCTGAATAACATCCCATAAAGATATTATTAGATCCAGTCTCACCAGCACATCCAGCAGCAAGACCAATAGCAATGTTGCTCAGACCAGTGGTGTTGCAGCGACCAGCACCACAACCAATAAAGATGTTATGGTTACCAGTTGTGTTACACTGACCTGCACATTTTCCAGCAAAGAATCCAAAACTTGCTTCGGTGTTTCTTGCACCAGCAGCACTTCCAAAGAATTGGTTATCACATCCAGTAGTGTTAGATGTACCAGCACCAACACCAATTGAAACGTTGCCAACACCACCAGTGTTAGCAAATCCAGCACATGCTCCAATGAACACGTTGTCACTTGAGGAATCGCTGGCAGAACCTGCATACCTACCAATGAATACGTTATCATTACCCGTGGTGTTGGAGCATCCAGCAATCACACCCATGAAGACGTTGTAACATCCAGTCTCGTTTAATCGTCCAGCATTTCTTCCAACAATAAAGTTGTAGCAACCCGTGGTATTTGCACAACCAGCAGAGTTTCCAATGAAGGTGTTATCAAAACCACTAGTGTTACTACGTCCAGCACATCTACCAAAGAAGTTATTGTCCCTACCACTTGTATTAGCAGTACCTGCTTGTGGTCCTAGGAATATGTTAAAACAACCGGTGGTATTTACGCAACCAGCACATTTACCGATTGCAATGTTCTCATTACCAGTTCCGTGTTCGGCATTTTTTCCTCTAAAGGCACATTCGCCGATCGCAGTGTTGTGGCAACCTAGTTGGTAGGTTCCAGCAAAGAATCCATTATAAACGTTATAATGTCCGGCGACGTTACAGCGTCCTGCTCTTCCTCCAACGAATATGTTGCAGCAACCTGTAGTGTTACAAGCACCTGCAAAATCACCAAGGAAGAAGTTATTTTGTCCGCTAGTGTTAGACGTACCTGCCGTTCTACCGATATATATATTGGCCGAACCACTTGTATTAGCAGTACCTGCATTCGCTCCAATAAAGACGTTATCAAGTCCAGTTGTGTTGTCGCAACCAGCTTGATAACCAGCAAAGAAGTTATGGTATCCAGTGGTGTTAGATCTACCTGCTTCTTTACCAAAAACAATATTACATCCTCCTGTGGATTCATTCAGAACACCACGTAATGCACATAAACCGATGGCAATATTATCAGAAGCATCAAAGTAACGTCCAGCATCTGTTCCAACAAAATTATTATGATGACCAGTTACATTATGTTTTCCAGCATTAAATCCTAAAAAGTTATTATTTCGAGCAAGTAGTGAACACTGACCTGCACTATTGCCCAGGAAAATATTATAACATCCACTTGTATTAGCAGTACCTGCATTCGCTCCAATAAAGACGTTATCACATCCAGTAGTGTTAGATCTACCAGCAAATGCACCAAAAGCAATGTTAGTACCACCAGTAGATGATCCAGATGCACCAGCTAAAGCACAATAACCAATAGCAATGTTACTATCTGCATTATGATGTTGTCCGGCAAACCCGCCTAGGAAAACATTACAAGATCCAGTCGTAGCACCGATACCAGCACCACATCCTAAAAAGATATTATCGTCACCGCTTATATTATTAAATCCAGCAGCAGAACCAATTTTAATACTTCTATTAATAGATTGTGCGTATTTTCCAGCAGATCTTCCAATGAAAGTATTGTCGCTACCAGTATTAGCAGTACCTACACTTCTACCGATATATGTGTTGTGGCATCCATTAGCAGACCGTCCAGCAAGAACTCCAGCAAAGAAGTTATCACTACCCGTGCTGTACTCTCCAGCATTAGCACCAAAGAAGTTATTATAACGACCAACAACGTTGCAACGTCCTGCAGTTTTTCCTAGATAGGCATTTGACAATCCAATTGTCTGGTTCATGCCTGCCGCTGCACCAATAGAAATATTATTAGTACCAGTAGTGATACCAGCGTTAGCACTCTCACCAATTGAAACGTTGCTACCAGCAGCAAATGGTTCAAACCTAGATGCCGTGACAACTCCAACAACATTCAGTGATGCAACGGTAGAACCAATTGAGATTGTTTTACTGGTATCATCAACCGTTACAAAACTTGCAAGTTGTGATAATTCTCTGTTATTTGCCATGAGTCCTCAGACAGTAAGTTTCTTATTTAAGATTATTTATAACGAATGCTTTTTCAAATAAAAACCCCCAGTTTCCTGAGGGTTTTGAGGTTATTTGATGATCTTATATGTGAATGTTGTTGCCATTTGTTTGTTTTAATTAGTTAGGGTTTAAGCTGCTTCTAGAGCTGCTACTTTTGCTGATAGTTCTGTTACTGCTCCAAGGAGTTTCATGATTAGAACTGAAGTTTTAATCGTCTTATATGAATCATCAACCTGTTCGTAAGTAGCTGGAGTAGTCTTTTCAGGAGTAACTTCAACTTGAATATCCTTACCGTCTTCATCTTGCTGTGTTTCGTAAACAGCAGGTGTTACAACTTCAGGAGTAAGTTCAGTAGGACCATCCTTTGTCCTTGGAACGGTATGAATAATACCAGGACAAATAGATTCTACTTCTTGTGCAATTAGACCAAGGAAACGTGTATCTTTTTCGTAAACAGGTGCGTCATCAGTCCAATCCCAGTTACGAAGTTTCTCACCAAGAGCAGTGACATCAGCTAATTGTGGATTAGCGTCTGTAATGTTCTTCTTGAAACGTTGATCAGATGCTGTTTCTGTTAATGATGAACAAGTAACGGTTGAAGCAAACACGGCGGCTCCTGATTTCGTGATCGAAACTTTCGCGACAGCACCATTGGCAGTGCTATCGTATGCCTGCAAAGCGTTACCAGCGTTGCCAGTGTTTATATAAACATTACCACCAGTATTTGATGATAGGATTTGACCCGCGAAAGTTGCGGCACCGTCAGCAAAAAGCTGTGTCTTTGTTGTTCCTGAATAATTCTTTACAGCAAAGGCAGGGAAAGTAGAATCACTTCCACTTGTGTTGTAATAATTACGAACGTCTATTGTTCCTGAAGATGAAATACCAGTGGCACCACCACCGAATGAAGCGCCGCCACTTGCCGTAATATAGCTCGATGTTCCAATATTATCGTCGTCGTAACATACCCAAACATATTTAGAGGCCGATGCATTGATAGGAGCGTAAACAGCCACGCAAGGTGGATATACATTACCGCTGCCAATCCAACCACCTGGGTCAATATGTACCTTTGATCTGGTATCCTCTCCACTAATAGTAATATTATCAGTACCTATTCTTGTATCAGCTGTACTAGCGATGGCAAATAAATCATCAGCAGCGTACATGCTACCATCAGTCCAAACCCTGAAAACTGGATTAGTCATAGCAGTATCACTAGCACCATAGAATATAGTATTGTTGCCATCACCTCCACCAGCTTGTATGTTCCGTCCATTGACTGATTCGGTAGCCGTAACCCATTTCGCAAGCGTGGCGGATCCATCAGCCCTCAGCTGAATATTCGGTGATGATGGGAGTGTGCCACCAATTTTTAAACATCCGTCGTTATCAATTAACGATGTCGTAGTAGATGCGTCGGATCTTCCTTCAAAGCAAGCAGCAGTGCTGTGAGCGACGGCCACCACTACTGTCTGACTGGAATTGTTTATTGCAACTAAAGAATGTTTATTGTGAGATGTACTTCCAACGTCTACTCTAGCAGCAAACTCAGCAGTGCCATCGCCAGCATTAAATGTAATGCCAGTACCAACGGTGACCGATGCGCCAATACTTACGTTACTACTAGTATCATTTACTGTAACAAGTCCAGCAAATTGTGAAATTTCTCTGTTGTTTGCCATTTTTCGTGAAATCCTTTGAGTTATTTAGAACGTTGATGTTTTTCCTAAAGGTATTTAGGTAGATATTCTGTTAGACGTAGAAGTTATTCCACGCAGTTCCATTGTATCCTTGGTGACGATTAACAGTTGTGTTGTAGATAATCGCGCCAGAGGTTGTAGACGCAACACCGTCTCTTTGAGCAGTGGTCATTCTTGATACAATAAAGAATTTGTCAGTGGACTTCAGTTCAAGGATTGCGTCAGCAGCAGGTGTTAGAGTACCAACGCCTACGCTATAACCAGTACCGATTCCGATTGTGTTGTTGTCACCTAGCAGAGTCAGATCTGCATCAAGTCTTACATTACCAAGGATTGTTCCCAGACCAGTTACGTTGAGGTTTTCAGTAATCTCAAGTGATCCAGTAACGGATGCGCCAAGTGCTACAGTTTCAAACCGCTTAGTGCCACTGAAGTTGAGTTCTGATCCACCGCCACTGTTAAACTTCGCGTGTGTGTTGATACCATTGCCATCTTCAAAGTCAAGTTGAGCAACTCTAATCTTGAGAGTTCCTGCACCAGAGTCTTGGATGATGCTTTGTGTTCCATCAAATGACAGTACAAAGTCATTGCCAGTTCCTAAACGGAGTTCTCCGCTATCTTGGAGAGCAATGTTACCAGATCCAGTCAGATCACCACCGATAGATGCGCTACCACTGAGAGTAGTAAATCCTGCGATGATTGCCTCAGTTGCACTTACGATTCCAATCTGAGTATTTGTGATACCCAGAGCAACCTGTGCAATACTTGCGGTTCCATTGACAGTTCCTGTCACGTCTCCAACAAATGTTCCTGCGGTAATAATACCAGAGGTATTGATTGATGCAGTAGTGCTAAATCCGAGAGCAGTGGTTGCAGTCGTCGCAGTACCAGTTAGATCACCAATGAAGGTTGCAGTAATGATACCAGTTGTGTTGATGTTCGCGCTAGTTGACAGTCCCAGAGCATTTTCTGCTGTAGATGCTGTACCAGTCAGGTTACCAATAAAGGTTCCTGCAGTTGCAACAGTAACAACAATGTTTGGTGCTCCAGAGAGTCCAGTTGCAGTTCCTGTTACGTTACCAGTCAGAGGACCAACAATTGATGTTGCACTGACTGTTGTTGCAGTGATTGCGCCAGAGACAACAGCATCTCTAAAGCTACCGATTCCTGCGTCAACCTGAGTTGCAGTCAGGATTCCAGTGGAGTTGATGCTAACGTCAGTGGAGAATCCAAGAGCAGTAGTTGCTGTTGTTGCAGTTCCTGTAATGTCTCCAACAAATCCACCAGTTGCAGTAATAATACCGGAGGTATTGATTGATGCTGTAGGTGTCAGAGATTCAGCAGTTGATGCTGTACCAACAATATCACCAGTGAAAGTTGTAGCAGCAATACCACTAGAGTTGATAATGGTATTACCAATTCTAATTTGTTGTGCGTCACCATCAATTGTGATGGTGTTTGTATCACCAACTGTGAGGATGCCAGTAACTCTTGCGTTACCTTCTACCCACAGAGTAGTTCCTGCGATTCCAGGGTAACCAACCTGTAGTTGATACTCACCGATTGCATCTGTTCCAACTCCAACATAAGGAGCAGTCTGATAGATGCCAACTGATGTCTTGGTCCACTCTGTAATCTCAGTAGTTGTGTATGTAATGAGTTGTACAAGATCGCCAGCATTAAGACCAACGTTGAATACGATATTAGTTCCAGTCTCTGCATTGTAACTTTCTGGAGACTTCAGCAGACCGTTGACATAAACATCAAGCAGTTTCTTATCCTGATACTCAATTTGGAACTCAGTCTGGAGAGAGAATGCTTTGTAATTTGCCTCAGTCTTACCAAGTTGCTGACCATCACTATTATACTCAATCAGTTCAATATGGTCTCCTGCCTGTGCTGCAGCACCATATGGGTTAACATCAATTAGTAAACTATCACCAACATTGGTGGTAAATTGACTGTTAAAGTATCTGACACCATTGACATAGACTTCAACGTTGTCTGATTGATCGCCAATTGGAATAACAGATTGACCATCAACAGCAAATACACGCTCCGTTGCAATTCCAATTCTTGCTGTTGTTGCAATACCAACGATCTCAACAATATCTCCAGCATTGGTTGATGTTGTAAGACCAATGGTGTTACCGCCACCAATAACACTAAAGTCACTTGTGGCAAGTCTTACACCATTTACATAAACATCATTATCTGTTGTTCCCGTAGGAATGCCAACAGTAAATTGAGTCTGGCCTTCAGTTGCGGCAAAGGTTGTGATACCAGTTCTTGCCCAAGATGCATACTCAAACACAGAAACTTCATCACCATCATCAAGATTTTCTCCATCCTCTTCGAGGATTACATATGTATTTGGAGCAAATGTTGCTCTAATACTTACCTGTTCTTGACGAATACCATTAACAAAGACTTCATTGTCACTGTTGGAATGACCAATAGTAAAGATGTTCTCGTTAATAGATGCGGTATCTTCATTTACAGTTCTTGCTGTTGTTGCAATACCAACAATTTCAATGTTATTATTGATAAAGGGAGCAGTGGCAAAGGTAATTGTGGTTCCACCACCAACAGTATGAATAGAGGTATAATCAGATGGTGCCTGAATGATACCGTTAATATAAACATCATTGTCAGCAACACCCAGAGGTGCTGCTACATTATAAACACTAACTCCAACACCTGATGTGATTGTAGCAGCAACGCCAGCAGCAATTGCGTTTGAGATTGTGCTTGCTGTGCCAATAAAGACTGATGTTGCACCAACAGATACAATGTTAACACCTTGTGCAAATGTTGATCCAGCACCAGTAATAATCATAGTGGATCCAACTGTTACATTGGCAACAGATGCAACAATAAACTCAGTGATACCTGCACCAACTCCAGGAGCAGAGATTGTTGTATTCAGAGTAAATGATGGTGTCGTGACAGTAGTTGTAACACCAACTCTTACGCCACTAGCATATCTAAAGGTCTCAAATACGCTATCAGCAACAGATCCTGTTGTGAGATTGACGTACTCACCTGCAGCATAAGTCTCTCTTTCTGCACCAAGAACACGTACACCGTTTACATAAGATTCTTGGTCTCCACTAGCAAGATCAATGTCATAAGTATAGAATTGAGATACAGTTGCGGTAGTTACATTTCTATTTGTGTGTGTTGCACCGGTAGTAATACCGATAACTTCAAGCACATCTCCTGCTTCTGCACCGGCAGCAAGTTGTACGGTAACACCTGTACCAGTAGCAACTCCGTTAATGATGGTATATTCTGGAGAACCTCCACCACCATCAAGATAAACACCATTCAGGAATACTTGGTTGGTTGCAATTGCATCTGCTGGATCAGTAATAGCAAAATCTGTTTGTGCTGCACCAGCAGTAAATGTGGTGATACCATAACGGGTATTAAATGTTCCGTTTGTGTTTATAAATTGTCCCCATCTGATAACCTCTAATGTATCACCAATAGAATCAGCACCAACTCCATTTGTCAGAGTAACTATGCTTGATGTTCCTACAATCGAAAATTCGGATGCAGTTAACTTAACACCATTAAAGAATACGTCTACACTATCCTTACTAAAGGTAACTGAGGTGTCAGAGAATACTGTTTGACCAATGCTGACAGCAGAGATTGTTGCAATACCAGTTCTTGCATTACTATCGTATCGCACGTTTTCTGCGATTGATCCTACTTCAGGCACATTTCTCAGTGAGACAATAGAGGTAACACCAACACTGTCAATCTCTGCTCCAAGAATCTTAACACCATTTACAAAGTGCTCATCATCAAGAGTACCAAAGAAGACAGTCTCACCAACACCAACAGTTCTTGTGCTAATACCTATCTTTGCATTTGGTATGTTAGCAGAATCATAGCTGTTAATGATAACGTTATCATTATCTTTCAATCCATCTACAAGTTCAATTGCAGATGTAATGCCAACAGTGTTTGTTCTATATGGTAATTTAATACCATTAATTACAACATCAAGATCTGTTGAGGATGTTGCAGGGAACTCAATAATATTAGTGTCATCAGTAGAAGTGATGGTTCCAAGACCAACTTTGGCTCCGTTTGCATAATTAAAGATATCTCCAATATCACCTGCAAATACGTTGACATTAGGATTGAGTGTAATCGAGTTACCATAAACACTTACATAAGTCTCATTCTCGACGAGTTTTACGCCGCTATAGTAAACATCAATTGGTCTTCCTGATGAGATTCTTCCAGGAGTTCCAATACCAGTTGATGGGAATGCAAATACAACTTGATCTTGAACCGCAGTTGATGCAATACCTGCTCTTACATCATTATTCTTATAACCAACAATGATAACATCTGTGCCATTAAGAGCACCTGTTGGAATACCAACATACTTGGAGTATCCAAGATCTAGTGTATCAATATACTTCTTATAACCAGCAACATATACATCAGTATTATCATATGTAATACTGGATGCGATAGGTAGGAACGAGAATATTGTAGATACAGTACCTACATCGTCGTGTGAGACATATGCTCTAGTATCTCTACTATCTACAAATCCTTTTCTATTTGGAATATTTACTGAGATACTATTGCCAGCACCAGTAACTGATGTGTCTCTTCCTTGGAAGTTGATGATATTAATACCACCAACATTGCCTATAATTTGTCCATCATCTTTAACAGTCAGACTTCCAACCTGTCCTTGGAAACCTGAGACACCAAAACCAACAAAGTTTAATTCATCTCCTACTTTAGTTGCAGTAGAGATTGAAACAACTGTACCACCATTAGATGAGAATTCATCTGGTTGTAACTTAATACCATTGAGATATACATCAAGGGCATTAGGATCGTGTTGGAAGTTAAATGCTGTTTCTCCCCCAACAGCGGTTATATATGCTTCTGTTCTAATACCTACTGGGTCTGTCCAACTAACACCCGATCCAACAGAGATTAAAACTTGACCATAGTTACCTGTACTGCCGTCTTCACCCGCGCTGACCTGCCCAGCGATGGTTGTTACACCAGTTAAAACAGTGTTGTCAAAGTTTCCACCAAAAACCGTGCTACCCGTAGAGATGTTTACATCCCCACTGAAGGTTGCAATGCCAGTAACATTAAGGTTAGTAATGTTTTGACTACTTCCAGGGTCTAGTTTTACCCCTGTTAGGTTTGAACCATCACCGTAGTATGTCGTCGCTGAGACAGCTCCCGACACCTGTATTTTGGCATTAATAGTGTCAGTACCCAAACCGAGCTGATTTCTTCCAGCGTTCTGCTGGAACAAATCGGGGATGACTAACGCAGCTAAATCTCTTGCTCTTGACATGGTAACAGGTTTTTATTTATTTATTTATTGAATGACTAATTGATATAATTATGATAAAGTCAATGTGGTTGAACCAATTCCAGAAGCAGTAAACGTCAACTCGTTACCAACCAAACTAATTTGGATAGGTGTAGTGTTTGCTGCACTAATAAATCCGCCAGTAGCGGTTATTATGCCAACATCTCCACCACTACTAATAGTAACAGTATTATACGAAACCAATTCTACAATGTCACCTGCAAAACGAGACACGTCCAATGTAACAGTAGTTCCATCAGTTGCAGTAAATTCACTTGTTGCCAGTTTTACTCCGTTGACAAAGACATCAAGACTGCCAACATTGTATGCAAAGTTAAATGTTGATTGTCCCTCTGTAGCAGTAAATGATTGATCTGTCCTAGCATCTGGAAGATTAGTCCCAATTGTGACGATTCCAACTTTTGAATCATAACCAGTTACTGAAATACCAAAACCCAAGTTAATTGTACTTGCCAATCCAATGGGCACATTATTATCCATAAAGAGAAAGTTACTTCCTCCAGCACCAACAATATTTGCTGGATAAGTCATTGCCTCTAAAACATCACCTGCTCGAGATCCACCAATAACATTAAATGATAATCCATCAGTTGCTGTAAAGTCAGAGGACTCTACTAACTTAGAACCATTTAAAAATACATCAAGATTTCCAATATCATATCCACCAACAAACTGGAATGATGTTTGTCCAGCACCAGCAGTATACTGGCGACGTAAAACTTGACCAGGGAGAGGTGAAACAATCTCTGCTTGATACGATACAAACTCAACTGTATCACCTACTCTTGCTGTAGATGCTAATGAAACTGTAGTTCCATTTGTTGCAGTATAATCAGATCCTTGAACAAGTTTGATACCATTTGAATATGCCTCAATGGCATTACGATTATATTGGAATGGGAATGTAATCTGAGGAGATCCGATGCTTACAAAGGATCTAAATGTATAACCAAGAGAACCTAATCCAACAGTAACGTGAGCAACGTTATCAGAGGAAACTCCAACAGTTACGCCAGGACCAATAAAGTTTAATGTAGTTGCTGTTCCAACAAATGCTCCAGAGGTCTCAATACCTACGGAGGAAATTCCAGGACCACCACTGATATAAACATCAGCACGAGTTCCAAAAACTTCAACTAAAGTTGCTCCAATACCAGTAAAGTTAATGGTTGTTACACCACCACCAATTGGTACACCACCGGATTGAATACCAGTTGCGGCAAAGAACTCTGTTGCGAGTCCTGCCTGAAGATTTGTGATTGTGGTTATACCAGTTAGATTCGCATCACCTGTAACGGTAAGGAATCCAACATTGACAGCACCATCGCCAACGTAAATCTCATTGACAGTAGCAATGCCACTTACATTCAAATTGGTGATGTTGTCTACGACACCACCACCTTTAATATTCCCAGTTACATCTAAATCTCCAACGACAAGTAGAGTAGTCTTACCAATACTGACGTGACCAGTAATAGTAGAAATACCCGTGATGTCAACATCACTACCAAATCCAACTGGTTTGGAGAAAGTAGAGACTCCACTGACAGTCAGATTTGTCGCACCAATACCCCCAACCACATGCAGAGTATGCTGTGGTTGAGTGTTTTGAATACCTACACGGCGAGTATCAGCATCTGCAAAGATTAACTCTGTGCTGACCTCTAACCCGTTTTTGACGACAAAATTCTTATTGATTGCCATTGGAGATCACTATCCCTCCTATTTGTTTTTATTTA
>Ga0209128_1001493_pt1 | contig 15936 bp, 22 predicted proteins | sample ETNvirnome_6_100_FD_184072 | JGI IMG/M metagenome (GOLD analysis project Ga0209128, IMG submission 184072) | Marine viral communities from the Pacific Ocean - ETNP_6_100 (SPAdes) (version 2) | ecosystem: Environmental > Aquatic > Marine > Oceanic | place: Pacific Ocean | collected 2013-06-19 | reverse complement strand
TTGATCCTCCCATTCTTCTATAATTTCAGGGTGTTCATTTTCTAACCATTGGATAAAGTCTGCACTACAATCCTCAGTGATATATTTCATTTATTCACATCCATTCTTTTTTACTTGTGCTTGTGTCAATCGGTACTGGCGTGGGATCTTCTTTGCACACTCGTTCCCAACACTCCAAAATTCGGTGTTCCACTTGGCATCCTTCTCGAACTGAGCCAAGACAACTGTATCTGTACCCAAACCTTCAACGATGTCTATGTATTGACCACTGTGGAAACTTGGCATCGGTCTGCCACAAAGATCACACTGGCTCTCATAGCAGCCATCCTTGACTTTCTGTGACCACTCTTTTGATGGTTTCGCAGAGATTGTGAATGTTTCCATTTAGATACTTCCTCTGCACCAGATACAGATCTTGTCTATGCCTACAATATGTTTGGGTTTTTCCTCGTTGCATTTCTTACATACAACTCTTGTCCAGTCAGGCTCGGTCAGGCATCGGAAGCAAGTGCAGCTTGCTTTGTGTCCTGTTCTCTGATTCTTCATATTAGGTTAGATGGGTGGGCATATATAAGCTTTTAATGGTTGTTTTGTGCTTGGAACTATATTTTGTAGCCTCAAAAGGATTATAGAATACTATCATCCCAAGCCGTTATCTTCAACCCTCTCTTGTCGATCTCCTGAATCGCCAACTCGCACATCCACAACGAGATAACAGAGTCAGCAGTATGGCCTTCCAGTCTACCGTTCTTTCCCCACATCAATCTGGATAATCCTTCTACCAGCTTCCTTGATCCTATCGGTCCTGACTTGTTGACGCTCTTGTTCCAAGGGATTATGTACCTACCTTGCTCCAGAGCCAACGCTATGCTCGGAATGCCTATCTGGGCATGATGCTTCTCGGATCCCGTCCTGTGGCCCTTTACGGGCAATCCAGCTAAGTCCTTGGCCGCATGTGCCACTAACCTCTGGAACCCATTGGTCTCTACCATGATCATAGATGGATTGTATTTATCAGCCAGTGATACCAAGTTGTTTACTTGGGCCGTCAGCCACCCTGCTCCTTCTGCCTTTACCTTTCCTGACCATTGATACAATATATGTCGCACCTTTGTCGTTCTGTCATAGGACAATACACAGTAAGCTGTCTCATCGTTCTTGCTATCCATACCTACTGCAAGGTCTACTCCGATTACAATGTCGGTGTCCTCCAGTGGTTCCTCGAATCCAAGTTCCTCATCCAGACAGGGTTCTATTGTAGACCAAGGGATAACTGCCGTGTCAGGATCGAGAGGATTAAGTAAATATTCTGACTCGAAAGCTCTGGTTCCCATTGACTGTCTTTCAGATTCTAATCTTTCCATTGTCCAGTACTCAGGCCAGCGTGGTTTTCCATCCTCCTTCAATGCAGGGTGCCATACGTGGGACCAGTCAGGGCTATTGCGGATCCAGTCAGTAGCATCACCCACTCGCTTCTGTGTACCAATTACAAGTATCTGTCCATCAGGCAAACGCATTGGCATTACTACTCTCTTAATGTAATGAATTACCTTTTCATCAGGGGTTCGTGCAAACTCCTCCAGAATGTCGTCCATTATAATTAGATGAACGTGCGGTCCTTCCAGTGCCTTTGCTATACTGGCTGCCCTGATTCTGCTGCCGTTCCTGAAATACTTGGCTCCCTTTCTCCATGATCCTGTATCCTCTGGACCCTTGATGTGGCCGTTCAATCTCCACGATCTTCGACACATTTCCTCGAACTGCTCCATCTTGTCGATTGCCTGATCAAGCGTTGCCGAGATATACAACGCCCTGAAGTTAGGAAACTTGTGCATCATATAGGCGCAGTAGGTCAGTGTGAATGTGGTCTTTAAATGACCTCTCGCACAGATTATACCCACGTACTTGTCTCCAGAATCCACCATGTCCCACCATTCATTATGGACCTTGCCCAGTGAAACAAACTTACTGGGTTCCTGTCGCATGAAATCTCCCAGTGCATCATTCGCAAAATCAATGAAGTCCAGATCCTCCTCCAGCAATCCCTTGGTAAGGAAGTGCTGTGTGAACTTGTCCATGCCCTCTATATCAGCCATTTATCGATCTCCTCGTCATTAGGTAGAGCCGTTATATACATGGTATCCTTGTCTACAAGATAGTCGGACAGGTCTTGGATATTCCTTGTCTCGAATAATACTTCTCCAGTTTCCTTGTCACATACCCTGAACATTATGTTTACCTCTCTTTTTCCTGTACTTATATGCGAATATTAGTTTTTTATTATCTGTCTTTGTATAAGATTTAGTAAGCCAATCCTCTCCTCTTCTTCTAACTTCAACCCCTTGCGTTTCACCTATTAGATTCCAGTTGTCACCTTTATAGATTCCACCACTACGGGGCTTTTCAACGAAGGTCACTATTCCTAACAAATTGTTCCCATATTCCTTTTCATAGTCTCTTTTAACAGAAAATCTAAAAGATTTCAAAACTTGCGTGGCGAAGTTCTTTTTGGGTGAATGCACTATCCTGAATACACCATTGTTCACAAATTCCAGATCATTCTCAACTCCAAAGTATTCCCTGAATTTCCTGTAATTCAAAGGTGGTGAAACTGCGCTGATAATACCAACGGGCATACTGTCATAGTATATCAGGTAATTCAACTGCCTTCCAACTATCCCCTTGCTCTTTGGATAGTGTTCTATATACCACTTGACAAACAGAGGATGTGATTTTCTGACCTTTAATAACTGTAACCCAGTTGTAAAATTGGTTTGGTTGTCTTTAACCTTTTCATCATATATCATTCCACTATGCCCTTTTATTCCTGTCTTTCTTTTTTCAAGGCAAGGAAGGCAGATGTCCTTGCCAAATGTTTTTACAGTTTTCTTGCTTTGGCGTTTACATTTATAACACCTGAACATTAGGCAAAAGCCTCCAGACTTACACTCTCGATCTTACAACGCTTCTTCAGGATCTTAATGTATTCTGGATTCAACTCGATTCCTATTCCCTTCCTTCCCAGTTTGGATGCGACCCTCAACGTGGTTCCCGAACCTGCAAAGATGTCAAGTACAACACATGGTACTCTCTCAGCATTACAATTACAACTTGGTTCCCAAGCCAATGTTACATTCCTTGGTTGGTTTTTGTAGTAATCTTCTTTACTCCCAATATTCATTGTAGTTCCCCGTGTGTCGCCTTTACCTGTTGCCCTTAACGCTTCGTTTTTCGGCCCTCGACCAGCCCACGACATATCATCGCCAACTTTCCTTTCTGTAATTCTCTCAACTGGCGCACCACAATCTGCACAGCATCCTGCTTTTGATGTTCCTGCCTTAATGCAAGTCTCTGGTAATTCTTCTGGAAATGTAGCAAAGTGCGCCTCCCTGTATGGTTTGGGGTTAATCGTCCAGACAGTACGCTTGTTGCGGCCATTTAGATTTACGAAACGGCTCCCCAACTTTTCCACATGGATTCCTTCACCACTGGATGCGTTCTTTGTACTGGGTCTATCACAATCCCATCTATTCAGGGATCTCACTATTGAAGAATCCTGCACTGGCTCTTTTATCGCCTCGTGATCGTAATAGTACTTAGCGGATTTTGTAAGCAAGAAGATATACTCATGGCACTTTGTTGGCCTGTCTTTGACTGGTTCAGGCATCACCACAAGTTTGTTCCAGATTATATCAGATCGCAGATACCAGCCGTCTGCCTGTAACGCCAACGCAACACGCCACGGGATTCCAACAAGGTCTTTGTTTTTATATCCTTGAGACATCAATTTCTTAAATTTGTTTCCTTGTTTTTTGTAACCAAGCTCGGTTTCACCTGTTCCATAACTTTTAGATTGCAGACCTTCTGATTTTCCATTGTAATTACTTTTAGGTTTGGAAAAGTAAGAATCACCAAGATTCAACCAGACCGTTCCATCCTTCCTCAATACCCGTTTCACTTCCTGAAACACACTTACCATATTCTCCACATACTCCTCTGGAGTATTTTCCAGTCCTAACTGTGCGTCAATCCTCTTGGCCCCACACTGAATGCAAACCGATCTGTCAGCGTTTCTGTGTGGTCTTTCAATTAATGTCCCTTTTTTGGGATCGTAAGAACCGTCACAGATTGTATGCTCACAGTCCTTGTCACCACCTTCCCAAGTAGCAGTACCGTAATCCCTTAATCCCCAATAAGGAGGAGAGGTTACAACACACTGGACACTCTCATCATCCAGCGTTTTCAGTACCTTCCTTACGTCTCCTTCTATTATTTCTGGTCTCATCCTTACCTATTGTATTGGGTTATATAAACTTGCCCGATTACATCTCCTGAACCATCTCTATCCAGTACCGAATCGTCAGGTTTATCTTCTTCTGTGGGATCTTAGCTTTCTTCATCGCTTTAGGTAAGTTCTCTGCTATCTCTTCAATTAATACATTTTGAACGTCTTGCGCTCCCTCTAACTTCTGCAACTCTCTGATGACTGAAACCATCTCATAAGGCCGTATCTCAGAATTGTTGGTCTTTAATTGCGATATGAATTTGGATCTTATAGCTTGTAACGTCTTTATATTCTTTATAGTAGACTGGGTATTGTTTCTGTTCGTTTCTGTTTGTATGACCTTCCTTTGCTCTTTTAACATATCCTTCCAGTTATTCTTGATCGCCCAGTTCCGAACAGTAGAATGTGTCAGTGTGTTCTTGTATTGTTCTTGTATCTTATTTGATATTGTTTTATATCCAAGACCCTGCAAGTATAATGCTCTTGCTTCCTCCTTGATCTTATTATCATATTCAAACCTTGGCATCCAGCAACTCCGCTTTTTGTCCAGTATAATCTTCCCACCGTTTTATGATCACATCACAATAATGTGGATCTATCTCCATGCCATAGCATACTCTGTTTGTTTTTTCACAGGCTATTAATGTTGAGCCACTACCTAAATAAATATCTGCTATTAAATTATTTTTTTCAGAGTAACTTTCTATTGTTTTAATAAGTAATCTTGTTGGCTTCATTGATGGGTGAAGCCTGTTTCGTGCTTCTTTAGGGTCATCTTTACTTAAAAAACCGAACCACTCAAAATCATAAACTATTCTTTTGTGCTTTTTTTTTGACCATAATAATTCAAAACAATTACCTATGCCTTTTTGTTGTGCTTCAGAACTTCTTTTATTCCACACAAACCAACTACCGTCTTTCCCATAGTTTGGTAATAAGTCTACAAAATAATCACCACCCCATATAAATATCTCTTTGCAGTGTTTAAAGTTATCTAAAATAGTTGATATTAACAAAGGCGTAAAATCTTCATTATCCCCTAAAATTTTATCATATTTATTACCTTTTTTATTACCTTTAAAACCTATTGACTTTTCGCTACCTTTAATTTTACTATAATCAGTTTCTAAAAACATTCCATAAGGTGGGTCAGTAAATACCATATCTGCTTTACTTCCATCCATCAATAGTTTTACATCTTCATTCTTAGTAGCATCACCACATAACAATCTGTGATCGCCTAACTTCCATAACTGTCCTTCTTTACATATGGCCTCTACATCTTCTGGTATGGCATCATCATCTGTTAAGCCTTCTTTGGGTTCTTCTAAGTCTGCTAATAATTTATCAAGCTCATCATCATCAAACCCAGTAAGTAACTCGTCTACATCATCCATAAATCTTAGCTCGGCCAGTAATGCTGTTAATTTTTCCTCCTCCCAGTCGCCACTGATCTTGTTTAATGCAACGTTCAATAGCTTGGCATCGTTCTCCGATATATCAAGATAGATAACAGGAACTTCCTTTAATCCTAACTCTTGGGCTGCCCTTATCCTTTGATGACCGCCTACGATCATGTTGTCAGCCTTTCTTACAAGTGCAGGATCCACGAAACCAAACTGCTTGATACTCTTGCTTAGTTTATCAAGCTCCTCCCTGCTTATCTGACGAGGATTATAATGTGCTGGTTTTAATGAATCTATCTCAGCCGTTTCAACTTTCATTCATCATCGGTGTTCCACTTTCTAACGTAGTTCTTGATCACCTGTCGTGCCAGTTCAGAGACAGGGCGACCCTGCTTCTTGGCGATCCTGCTAAACTCGTCCCAACTGTTCTTGGTTCCTTTGGGAAATGTCAGCAAGTACTGGTATGGTTTGTTCTTGTATGCCATGTTCCTACATCCGAGTTAGGGTTATATAATCTTCCCTAAAGTTCCTCATAAGTAATTACTTTCCTAACTAATATAAGTGCAACATCACAGTCATCACATTTTATTGCCGTTTGTTCATCCCAGTTCCAGTAATCTCCAAGATCAGCAGAATATGTAACTCCACACTTATTGGGACACATTAATATTACATCTACTTCCCCATCATTTTTAGGGTCTACAAGATCTCGCTTGTAAACTATACTACCAACTCCTGTGCCAGCCACCTGTCCCAGTCCTCCTCATTATACTTCAGGGCTATCCAGCCCATACTCGTCTCTCTGGGATTCAACCCATCCAGTATGCTCGTTCTCTTTTGAACTGCGCTTATTGTGGGCATATAGGCAGCAGTCTCGTCATCATCATCCATCCACTTGCCAAAGCCCCTTCGGATCCCACTAATCTTATCATCCCTGAAATACTGCATCCATTCGTGATCGCTTTTCTTCTGTATTGATAATGCTTTGTCACTGGACTTGATCTCAGCTATCCTTTCCTGAAGTAAGGCCATACTATGTTCATCATTCTCCAGATCTACCTGTAACTTCTTGTAATCGTACTTCTTGTCAGAGATGTGTTGTCTTAGTTCTTCTGCCTGTTGAGTCAGCGAAAGGATGTCGTTCTTCTCATCCATGACCCTCAAGGCAGATAACTCCAGCATCTCGGACATCGACCTGCCTCTGCACCAAACTTTAAATCGTTTCCAGAAACTTGGTGATACAGATATAGTACGAGGTATGCGTATTTCATTATTATTAATTCGTTTTCTTGTCATGGGTTTCTCGGTACAGAAAGGACATATATAAGGTATATGTTATACTACATATAATAAATAGGATTATACTTATTATAAATAGTATTAATTATTATGTACCCCTACTCTTTTTTTTCTTCATTTCATTAAATCTATCTACTAAATTCATTACCTTTATTGGTTTACTGTGGTCTTTGTACCCTTTAGAACAGGAAGGACATAAGACATAGTTAGGATCGTGGATTGTTGTTAATGCTTTCCAATATCCTTTATGATCCCACGGCCTGTCACAGCCTTTACAATTCATTGTTCAGCCTCTCTTCTTACTTGCCATTCTACTCCTATCCAGAAGCCTATAATGAACATTACAATAAACAACAGCCCTACGATCAGGGCAAACATAACATCACCCATAGCATTCACCGCATTCCAGACAGCAGCCCTCGGTCAACTGGTTGCCACAGCAAGGACACTCGTTCATCCGAGACACCCCACACACATACAAAGATCATCGTGTTTATCATCCACACCCTTCAACCAACATCCATGACACCTAAAATCCCATCCTTTATTGGGTTCGGCCATCTTCATACCACAGCATCGACACTCACTCATTACATACCTCCCATGTATTAAATGAACTTTCATTATACCATTCTTTCCCACATTTAGGACAAGCGTAACAATGCCGTTGGAAATCATCATAACCACCGCCCTGTGTCTCAACAAAGTATTCCATATCCTCATCTTCATCACAGAAAGGGCAACTGTCACCCTCAAACCATCGAGATATTTGCATGTGTTGATCAGTCATGCTTCTTGAACTCCAGTGATCCTGACTCAACATTGTGAACAGGGTGTAGTGTCTTTTCTGCGGTCTTGACAGCCTCGTTCAGTAACTTCTCGGTTCTGGTCCTGATTAGGGAATATACCTTATTATCTTTGGATCCTATGTTGTCTCCTTCCAGTGCCGTCAGATCATACTCACAGGTAATATCTGCTCTTATTGATTCATACTGTTGTTGGGATGGTTTAGTTACACCCAGTCTTATTGTTACTTTATTTAGTTGCATACTTGATCTCCTTTAATTGATTATATAGTACCATATTCGCTGATACCATTTCTTCCAGTTCCATTCCACTCTCATCATACATATACAAATTGTATTTATGAAGAATGTCCAGATCGGCCATCAGACAGGGTTCGCAAACAATACCTTCTACAAACTCCCAGTACTCTGTTTGTTCCCCGTTACATTCTATACAGCGCATTAGTCCTCCTTTGCTTTCTTGTTCCAAGTCTTGTCTATAATTGTATCACAGTCTTTACAGCTCAGTACACAACAGTCGTAGAGTCCTGCATCAAGGGTCTCTGCTATCAGATCGCCACCGCACTTCTTACAGTTCATTGTCCACCTCTCTTAGATCATCCCAATATCTCTTAACTTCGATGTCTAAAATATATTCTTTTTCACAAGACTCACAAGCCAACCGTTCATACTCTACACCGTCACCATCTATCCATTCAAAATCAGCTTTACAGCATGGAGATTTCTTCATTTACTTTGCCTCCAAGTTTACCAGTTTGTATCCAGTGCCTTCAATTAGATCGGGGTCCGAATCAGAAGCCTCTACTGCATAGTTTGTTCGGATCCTAACCCATCCATAGGATTCACCTGTATCTTCAGTAGATGAAACTGATACGATTCCTTTTGCTGACAATGTTGTTAGCAAGGCTCTGACTTGGGACATTGGTAAATTAAAATTCCAATCTCCCGTAGGGCCGTGTAGCCCATTTCCATCACTACTGAAATCGCAGTTTGCGATGTCGTCCAATACTTCCTTTTCCAGTTTTGTTATTTCCATTTTTGTTTCCTACCCTTTTAGGGCAAGTGAGTATTAAGGTAGGGTTATATATACTTTATCCCTCTACATTACTTAGCATAAAGCTTATATAACCTTATGCGTGTAGTATCTTATGAAGAGAGCAGAACTGAAAACAGCAGACCTAACAGCAGAGTGTGTAATCTGCTGGAGCCACAAGCTGATCGAAAAAGGAGACTTCAACTTGGTTGGTCACTTTTACTGCAATGACTGTATGAAGGATTAAATGAGTTTAACGGATCCCGAATTAAAAGGGCTTTTTAGTTCCAAGACAAACGAGTGGTCTACACCACAGGAGTTTTATGATCGGCTGAATAAGGAATACCAGTTTACATTGGACCCGTGTTGCACAAAGGAAACTGCCAAGTGCGATCTATTCTTCACTAAGGAAGATGATGGATTAAACCAGTCATGGGAAGGCCACACTGTTTTTATGAATCCTCCTTACGGAAGGGAAATAAAAGACTGGATCAAGAAGGCTTACCAAGAAGGCAATAAACCAAATACCATTGTGGTTTGTTTAATTCCTGCGAGAACAGATACAAGCTATTGGCATAAGTATTGTATGAAAGCATCTGAAATAATATTAATCAAAGGCAGACTCAAGTTTGGAGGCAAAGGGCCAGCCCCCTTTCCATCTGCGATTGTTGTGTTTGACAATCCGTATCGTTTTATTACACCCCGTATTGTATTGAGTACAATGGCCTCTTATAGTTGAAGCTGTCTTACAAATTCCTTTAACTTCAACTGCGGTTCACCCACTGTCAACCTTGTTACCATAGTATCACCGATCTCCGTCTCGTAAGCAACGACAGGAAGGATCACGTTCTTTTCCAGCATCGGAACATCTAATTGTATCAGATCCCCCAATCCTATCCAGTCGGCATTGTGCATCGTAATAGCATAGCTGATCGTAGGCGTTGAAAAGGATCTAAGAGTCTCGTAAGCTATATTCTCAAGTTCGCCTCGGCTGACCGTATCCACCGTGATCAATGTGGAACTGGGACCATACTGCGTTATGCTGTTCTCATCATTGACAGTCTCGAACATTGTAGAATCTGATTTGCTCTGGGCCGTCACGCTATTGTATAACTTGGTCGTATCGATCTGCGCTACTATTCCTTCTCCTGTTATGTTGGCATCGTCCTCCGATATTGTAATAACTGGTTTAGCCGCCCTGTGCTTATGGTCCGACAAGTAAATATCCAGCTTGTTACCAGACCTGATAGCATACCTGTATCTCAGGTAATCAGTAAGATCGTGGAAGGCATCATCATAGGAGACTATCATAAATTCCATACACGCATCAATGAAATCCTTTCTTTTCTGCAAACCAGATAAATCCATGTCGGCAGTTGCTATAATGCCAGATCCTCCTAACGTATCCGTAACATCTATATTCTGGTAATCGGCAGCCTCCCTAATCAGGTAATACAGATCTTGACCTTCTATATCAGAAGCCTTGAAATCATAGTATTCCGAAGTAGCCAAGGAGGTCAGTCTATCCATTCCAACTATTGTATGCGTCTGATTGCTTGGCTTGACGACCTTGACTATCCCCTCAAATTGCAGGTTGTGAATCGCATCTCCTCTTCCTACCGTGATCTTCAACTCAGCACCAAGACGGGCCTTAAGCAGAGATTCCTTATCAGATATTTGAACGGTTACAGATCTGGGTTCGTTTACTGTGGCCTTATACAATAACTTGCTAATCGTCAGGAATTGATTGCCATCTATTGTTGCTTCAAGGTCTACCTGCTCTGCTAACAAATCTGATAAAGCGGCTGGCATTAGCTAACATCCTCTCCAAGAACAATGAAGTTCAGTCCTGCAACATAGACGTTGGGATCGGCAGTATCCTTTGTTATATTGCCTGATTCCAGTCGCATTCGTAATGCTCTGTATGCCGCAGTTGGAGAGTCCAGTTTCTTGCTATCCAAGAAAACATAATCATAACGGTTGCCTTCTACCAGACTGAACAATGCCCTGTAACCTGCTTGTGTCAATGCCTTGGCCTGAACCGATACTTTGGGAACGCCTAACTTTGTTCTGGTAACACCTACTGGATACCTGCGAATACCAAGCGGCATCTGGGATCCAATACCTCCAGCCCTGTTCACAGTCACCTTCTCAATAGCTATACTACCTGCGTCAGCCAAAGTGTCAAGATCCAGAGTCCTCGGTGCAACTGCCCTTACATCAGCCGTTGTCTCAGACCAATGATAATTGAACGAGAAGTTATCTGTTGTTGAGCTTTTGTCTTGTGCTGACCAACTGTTCAAGGTATTATCAAAAACGGCCAAGTAGAATGTAACTGTATCGTCTGCTCCTGCGGTATTGTAAACAGCAGCCGTAATGCTTGGCTTCTTGGTAGAATCATAACGTAACACCTCCACTACCGTCTCATCCGTATCTGCTGTCAGTGATGTCTCGACATAAGTGCGCTCATCATCCGTCAGGTTTGCCGAATCCGTTTCGATTGTCAGTGTCTTATAGAAATCACCATCTCTCGAAAACGAGGCTATCTTGTAGTACTTCGGAGAAGCGTAAGTTCCATTCGCTGAACCTCCAGTCGCTACCTTGACTATATCTCCTATGTAGAATCCTTGATCCATCCAACACTTCTGTTCGGTTGAGGAATTGTATGTATCTATACCAGACAGGATAATCGTTGTGGCCGTGAAGTCTATGTAACCACCACTTGTTCCACCTCTTGCCTTTGCGTAACCTCCCCACTTGTATCTGTTAGCAGTTCTGTATTCTGATATGTTCGAGGGATCGGCATGGGCGGCTGCCTTTGTTCCATTATAACCTCGATACACCAATATATCATTACTTGATTCGTGATGAACAAACATATCCTCAGACTCTATCCTGATTATATCTGCCACATCTGTATTGGTTGCATCACGGGTGATTACCTCTTCCGTAGTATCCAGAGCCTCGTTGGTATTATCTGTCGCATCTGGTAAACTCGCAGCAACATTGGAATCATAACGCAGATCGGTATTGATTGGATTATTAACGCTACCTTCCGTATCTCCTTCAGCAGTTACCAGAATATATCGAGCGCAATCGTATATTCCCTTGTTCTCGACTGCTGCCTTGGTTGTGCAGACTACACATTCTATCTCTTTAAAGTAAACATCATTACTTGCCGAATCCTCAGCTTCACTTCCAATATTAGGTCGGGCATCAGCATCGTACGCCAATGGTGATGCGGTTGCCGATGTGTAAGCGTAGTGGTCAAAGTTTGCTATATCCGTATCTGCAACCCCAACTCCTGAACTGTTGTAACTCGCCAGTCCAAAGATCTTGAATACCGTATCATCAACGTCTACATAGGATAACGCTCCGATCTTTACCCGTTTGGATCCATCGTCAAACACACTGTTATCATTCTCCAGAGCATTTGCTGTAACTATCGTTGTACCTACTCCAGCAGTATAACCCCAACCGTAAGCATCAATGGTCGTTGTTGATCCACTTGTTCTGGATTGATGTCCTGATAATGTTACTGCGGTTGTCCGATCACCATACTTGGCTTGTGTTACTTTCGTTGTTGATGTAGACAGGATAGCCTTTGGAAATCCTACCTTTACATCAGGTTGATTACCAGTTATGTTTCCTTTGTCAGATCTAAATCCGTTTTCATCTTCTACTTGAACCTTTACTACCTTCGCTCCTGCCGTATGATATATGTGACTTACAACGGTATTCGAGCCATTGTTAAGCACAGGAGTCAGATCGGCCATATCGTAAACTGCATAATCCTCATCGGTATCACTGGTTCCTGAATCCCAGTTCACCCTGATTTTTGTATATTTGTTTCCAGTGGATGCTGCACCAACGGCAGAGTCCGTAACTTTTAGATACACCTTCTGTCCAAGTGTAAGGTTCTCTTTTCCTGATCCAACTGCTGATGATAAGGCCGAATCTGTGTAGAGAACGGCTGCGTTTATTGCTGGTCTAAACAATACTATCTCATTACCTGCTATTGCTGTGGCATTACTATAACTTTCATTTTCAGTAAACACTCTAACATATTTGTTTGCACCTTGAGTAAGAGTAGCCACAGATGCCATTGGCACAACTTCAGTAGCATTGATATTTGGAGTGCCTTGAATATAGTCTCCACCTGCCGTTGCACTGATCCCTGCCGAACCTGCGGCTTCTAAATAATGTTCAGTTATAGAATCGTCATTAGGTAACGCCACAGCCAAATCAGCAGAAAGTCCATCACTATCAGAAGTAAAACCTAACGTACCGACATCAGGTGGAGTTGAGGCCGTAGTAATGGTAATCGCTGTGCTTTTCATACTGAATATAACTTCATCATCATCCTCACAATATATCCCTACGGTTATCTTACTTCCAAAAGTATATCCCAAACGTTTGGTGGCCGTTGTCCCAATATTTAAATTTCGGTCTCCACTTGCCCCACTTACCGAAGCTATGTATTCTCCCTCAACAGGAGATTTAGTATCAGCAACCGCTAAATGCGCCTCCGCATTTGTGTGGTCGGTAGCTGCTACTGCATGAAAGTGCTTGGGTTCCCAAGTAGCATTAGCGGCATCTTGACCTGTCTGGTCAAAAGAATGCCATGTAGCTTGTCCAAAATTAATATTCTCATAAGTAGATTTTACTTTGTAAGCCACTATATTGTCTCCACCGTTGTTGACGTTTAGATGTATGGCAATGCTTTGAACATAGGATTTAGAGCTTAAAGTCGTGCTTTCCTTTGACGGTATTGTGAATTGCATAAAAGCTGCTTTTGTTTCTTCGGTTCCTGATAAGGGAACTGATAGTAGTTTAAAGGCGGCATAATCATGTCCTCGATTAAAAGTACTATTTGTAGCAGTAGGGTCGCCACTTTCAACGTGACATAAACTTACATAATCTCTACTTATAGTAATAGAACCCATTATCTACCTCCCAGTACATTCATCACGCCACTGATCGGACCAAAGGATAACGCATCGCCCAACTCTGCTGCGGTACTTGTAAGTCCTTTCATGGATCCTGAAACCTTCTGTAATATATCTAACCACATCTTAAAGTAAGCAGTTAATCCATCAACAGCCATTGTTACGATTCCAAACTTGCGTTCCAGTGCAACCAACGCCACTACCAACCCTATAATCGCTACCACGATCAAAACAACAGGATTCGCCAACAGTGCGGTGTTGAAACCCCAAGTGGATGCCGTTGCTGTATTAGTTGCGGCCACGTTAGCACCTTTGGCAGAAGTATCAGCAGTTTCCATAGCAACGGACAGCTTCTTCAATGCTATGAATATCTCCATCGGTCCTGCTATCAATTCCATCGCTGCCCTCGATTGTTCCAGCTTCTTGAACTGTTCCTCATTGACAAGTCCTAACTTCTGGGATGCTCCGATCATCTTTCCATAACCACCAGTTACCTGATTCAAACTGCTTACCATCGCCTCCTGTCTTGCCAAGTTCTCCATCGTAGCAAGAGAGGCTGCCTGTTGTTGTTGTGTAAAATCATCAGTAGCATCAGCAGCCTTGTTCATGCCATCTTCTAATCCTGTCGGATCCGCATCCAGAACTACCATCAACTCGTCTACCGTTGCCATTACAGTCCTGCCGCCACCTGTCTTTCCATTTTATTTAATTCGTCCATCCTTTCTTCGTTGATTCTATGGGCTACTATTGCCTTCTCGGATGTCAGACTATTTACATAGGATAACAAAGTCTCACGATCATATTCGTCAACCGCATCAACCAGTACCCTTACCTCATCATAGCTCATGTCTGGTTCCTCGATCATTAACTCCAGCATCGCAATGTATATTGGCATTGATTCTGTCTGCGAATGATTCAGGACTTTCTGTTCGGTTGCCTTTAGCTTTTGTCCCTTTGCCGCTTTATTGTATAACCTGCGGAGGACTGGCAGTTTCTTTGCTAAGTCGTCCCTTACCTTCCAGAACCTCTCGTTTATAGATCTCCATTCCTCCTCCGTTAATCTGCGTAAGATGATCTTGGGTTCCTGTTCAACTTCCTTAAGGCCAAACCACACTTTCTTCTTAGGCATGAATTTTGAAATAGATGGCAACCTTACTTCCTTGCGCTGCCAATACTCTTGCCTGACATTTGCTATGTCAACGAGTGGTGCGTCTATCTGACCACGAGTGCTTACCATTTACCTACCTACAGTAATGTGATGTCAGTACTGATAGCAAACGCACTATAATTCTTGTAATCCCCATTACCCCTGAACTTGATTGATAGTGTATCAACCACCTCTCCAGCCGCAGAAAGCGGTCTGGTGAAGGAAGTAATGGTGCCGTTTGTAAGTGCTATCGAGCCATTGGTACCGAAATCTAATCTAACTAAAGGAAGTGTTGTACGTGCCCTGTATAAGTCATAAAGTGTTTCATTTTCAGCAGTCATTGTAAGATCCAGAGTGATGTCGGCCTTACCTCTTGCTATTCCAGCGTTCTGGAGCCAGTAACCGCCACTCAGACTGGGAATAGGTACATTGTTATTGGCGATCTTTAATGAAACTGTTTTAAGGTTACTGAATGAAGTGAGTGTAGCATCGGTGTCTGCCACCGCAGGGATGTTGACTGCTCCAGCCGTCATCTTGTAGATTCCTTTTAGCAAATTCTGTGGGTCTGTTGTTGCTGAATTTTCTGTGCATGTAGTAGCAACCGCATCTATATCAGTTTTAAGTGTAGTCATTCTATTTCCAGAATCATAATCAGAATGGTCTAAATCTATAACTCCTGTCGCTACTATCGGCCCTGATGCCCCATAACCTGAATCAGCAGCGTCATCTTCTGTAAAGAAACGCATGTATCTTTCACCCACTTCAATATAATTTCCAGCCGTATCTGTAACCACTAATGCATTTGCTGTGGTTGAAGTAGAATAACTAAGCGTCATGTCTGTTGGTAGCAATGGGTCAGTAGCTGGTGCGCTTGGGAAAGCAACGGCATTGTAAGTATCTGCTCCACTTCCAGTTGGATTAAAAGTAAAATCCCCATCGTCATCATCCTCACTGTACAAAGCAGTACAAGCACAATCAAGGGTCATAAATCCTCCAGCAGTATAATCTGCT
>Ga0209128_1001491_pt1 | contig 15946 bp, 20 predicted proteins | sample ETNvirnome_6_100_FD_184072 | JGI IMG/M metagenome (GOLD analysis project Ga0209128, IMG submission 184072) | Marine viral communities from the Pacific Ocean - ETNP_6_100 (SPAdes) (version 2) | ecosystem: Environmental > Aquatic > Marine > Oceanic | place: Pacific Ocean | collected 2013-06-19 | reverse complement strand
TACCAACCTACATCTCTAAAAGCCATCTTTGGAATAAAAGATTTGCCATTACAGTACATATACAAATCCATTTCAATTTCATTATTTTGATAACTAAAAAATAAACCAGTTTGATTATTCCCACTTGAAGAAGATGATTCTCCTAAATATAATAAACCTTGATTTGATGAAAGAGGTATCTTACATAGTTGAAACCAACACGCCATTATACATTTTGTTGAACTATGCGAACTAGTATTTCTTTCCATCAATTCATTACTTCCGTCGAAATGAACAGAATTAGGTACTAGTGAATCATTAAAACCACTACCAGCAGAAGCTGCTGCTGCCGCACCAAAAAGCAAACTATTAGAAAATACCATATTTAACTTCTTCCATATTCATTGGTTAAAATTGCATGTATGTTTTCACCAGTATTATCACTAGAAACTGATACAACTATATAATCTAATCTTGCTACTGCTCCATTACTAGTAGCTACAGTAGGTACACTAGCTCCAATAAATTTCCAACAGGTATTATAAGCAACAGTGCCACTACCACCTGATTGTATAATAAAGATACTTCCTGTCTGTCCTTTAGTAGCATTTGTTGGTCTGGCTAATGTATGTGCTGCTGTTACAGTTGTAAGAAAATTCTGAGCATTAGAAAAGTTTAAAGACACAGAAGTAATCCCATTAATAGCTGTTGCTGATATAGCTGCTGCTCCTGACTTAGCTAAAAATAATTGACCACCAAGACTTACATTACCTGTAATTTGCGCTGCTCCTGCAACAGTAGCGGTTCCTCCTACATGTAAATTACCTGATACAGAAGCATCATCATCAAATGTAGCTGCTCCAGTAGCTAAGAATGTACCCCCTATAGAAGTATTACCTGCTACATCTAATGTGCCTCCTACAGTTGTATTTCCACTTACACGTACAGTTCCCAAGAATCCTGCTGCACCACTAACAGTAGCAGTACTTAAAAGATTAACAGCACCTCCTATAGAAACCGCACCTCCTATTGAAGCTGCGCCAACTACTGTTGCTGTTCCCCCAATAACAATATTACCTGATACAGATACATCGTCATCAAAAGTAGCAGCACCTGTAGACATAAAGGTTCCACCTATTGAGGTATTACCTGCAACATCTAATGTACCACCAACTGTAGTATTACCACTTACTCTAACTGTTCCTAAAAACCCTGCTGCACCGCTTACAGTAGCTGTACTTAATAAGTTTACGGCACCACCTATTGATACTGCACCACCTATAGAAGCTGCTCCTGCTATGGTTGTAGTGCCTCCTATATTTACATTACCAGAAACTGATACATCATCGTCAAAGGTAGCTGCTCCCGTAGACATAAATGTACCGCCTACAGAAGTATTTCCAGCTACATCTAATGTTCCTCCAACTGTAGTATTTCCGCTAACTCTGACTGTCCCTAGAAAACCTGTTGCACCTGATACTGTAGCTGTACTTAAAAGATTTACAGCACCTCCTATAGATACAGCCCCACCTATAGAAGCTGCTCCCGCTATTGTGGCTGTTCCTCCTATATTAGTATTACCAGATACAGAAACATTAGTTTTAAAAGTACCATTTCCAGATACAGTAGCTGTTCCTCCGACAAATAAATTACCACCTACTGTAGCGTTATTAACAGAAATATTTCCTGTAATGTCAGCAGTTATACCTGTTAAATTAGAACCATCTCCAAAGAAAGCACTAGCACAGACTTTAGCATTAGCTGCTTGTACATTTGCTCCTGCTATTGTAACAGTACCACCTATATTAAGATTACCACTTACGGATACATCGTCTTTAAAATGTCCTGCTCCCGCTACAGTAACTGTTGATCCAAGAACAGTAGCTCCTTCTAATGAAGTAGCACCACTAACTCTGACAGACCCTAAAAATCCTGCTGCGCCACTAACAGTTGCTGTGCTTAATAAATTAACTGCTCCACCTATTGATACAGCCCCTCCAATAGACGCTGCTCCTGCAACAGTTGCTGTGCCACCAATATTAACATTTCCTGATACAGAAACATCATCATCAAAAGTTGCTGCCCCTGTTGTAATAAGTGTACCACCAACTGATGTATTTCCTGCTACATCTAAAGTGCCGCCAATACTTGTATTTCCACTAACTCTTGCTGTACCTAGAAAACCTGCTGCCCCACTTACAGTAGCAGTACTTGACATTTTAACAGCACCTTCAAGTGAAGTAGCTCCACTTACTCTAACAGTCCCAAGAAATCCTGAATTACCTGAAACTGTTGCAGTACTTAAAAAATTAACTGCTCCACCTACTGAAAGAGTTCCTCCTATCGTTGCATTATTAGCAACAATTAGAGAACTAACAGATGTATCTCCACTAGCTACAATACTAGTTAAATGTCTACCACTTCCAAAATAAGAACTAGCACATACATCTCCATCAACACGTAAAGTTCCAGCTATAGAAACACTAGAAGATACAGCAAAAGAACCTTTTACTCTAACCGCATCTGTTGCTACTTGCAATGCAGTATTAGTTCCATCTCCTCCTTCAACTTGTGTTAAACCTGAAGAGACTACACCATTACCACTTACAGCAAGTTTTAGTAATCCTTTGTAAGTATCTGCTATTCTTTTGCCTGTTAAATCAAAATCACTCATGCGCTATTCCAAACTGGTGAAATTACTTGATCACTCATATTATTAGGAGTACCCTCCCAAAGTAAGTTAGCTGTATTCCACACTAGGTTACGACCTCCTGAATCAGGTCTAGGATTATCTATTTTAGTATCATCCCTGACATTAGGAACTTTATTTTGAGGATGATTTTTTAAATCAAAAGCACCTTCATAATCTTCTGGACAAACTAATAAACCAAAACTATTTAGCTTCATTAATCTATGTGGATATCTAAAATTACAAATATCACAGACTGCTAAAGCTTTACGATCTGTTGCCATTAAACTGTCCTAATTTTAGGTTTAAAGAAAATACTTGCTCGTTCTTTATCTTCTTCCATTGCTCGTTGAAGAAGTTCTTCATAATTTCCTTTTAACATTGCAATTTTATCATTAGGTACATTAGGTCTTTTCATAGCCATATAATAAGACAAACCACAAGTAAGTGGAGGTAAAAATCTTTTAGGCATATCAGCATTCTGTCCTGCTGATTTATCCACATCTTCTAATTGACTAATACGTTCTATCTTTAATATATCTGTACTATTATCAGGTAAAGGCCAAATACTTAAAGTAGGATTATCTCTGTCTCGTTTAATTGTATATTGAGTTGCTCTGCCTGTCTGTTTTTTATTTGGAATAAGTAAATATTCTTCAAAAGAAATACGAGTTAATTGGATATCAGTATCATCTCGATTAACTACAACTTCTAAAGCATCTACTGTAGAACTACTCAAAGAATAAGATGTAACACTAGCAGCAACTGTAACTGCTGTTACTTCTGTTGACCATAAAAGAACACCTCTATTCTGCCAATCCGTTAGCATTAGATTAATAGAACGTCGGGCAGAAGCAGGTTCATGACCAAGAGTATTTTCTCCTCCGATCATTTCACTTGCTTCTTGTATAACCTCGTCTATGTCAAGGTTAAAATTAAATGTACCGCTAGTTGCCATTTTAATTCCTATTAAAAATTATATTTGTCCACCCTTTTTATAACCATACATTACACCTTGATCAACAAGTTCTTTAGGAATTTTCATTTCAATATTAAAATCGCCACCACCACGTTTAGAAACTTTTTTCCTTTTCTTTGCACCTATATCTAATTCTTTACCACCTTGTACTCTTTTTTTAGATAGTTTTAATCCCATAATGTTTCTCCTTAATCATAAAACGATGCAACGTATAAAGTTCCACCTTTGTATTTATTTATTATCTTGCCGCCTTTATTTGCTTTTATAGAACCAAGAAGAAAAGACTTAGGACGTTTTCTTTTGTGTGTTTTAGGTTTATTAAATCCTAGTTTTCTTATAGGTCTTTCTTTTGCTAAAGTGGGAATAGGTCGAGTTATTTTTTTGTCTTTAGAATAAGCAACCATTTATTAATTCCTAATCATATAAAGATGAAACAAGATCGTTACCTGACATAACTTTGCCACCACCCATACGTTTAACAACTTTACCACCCTGATTATATTTTTTAATAGGACCGCCCTTTTTCAAAGCTGCTCCTGTGTAACTAGGATCAATTTCTTTTCGTAGAACTTGTTTAGCTGCGTCGAATGTACGAGCAGTTCTGCTTTGTCCTGGAGTTAAGGGTTTTTGTGGTTTTGAAATATACGGCTCAACACGTTCTTTTGATAAAGGTTTACGTCCGCTTTGTGTTCTCGCTCCTGCTTTCAAAAGTGCATCAGTATTTTTCTGTGCTTGTGTTTTTGTAGGAGCTTCCTTAGCTTCTTGTGCAATTTTCTTTTGTTGTCCTGATGTTAAATTTTTAATTTTATTGCCTAATGACTTAGCAAAAGCAGGGCCATGTTTAGTTGCAGTCTGTATTAAAAAAGGTATAGCAACAGGAGCAATAAGAGCAGCAGCAGCAGTACTAATACCTATCTGACCTGTAAGTTTTTGCTCTGGCGTCATAGAGGTATCTGCTTTTGTTTTAGCTTCTTGTCTAGCTCTACGTGCTGCTCGACTTTTTTCCCTTGTTCCTAAAATATCTTCAGGCTTTTTACTTTTAGTAGTAGATTTAACAGGGCTAGAATCAGGACGTTGACTTGAACCGACATAGTTTTTAGATTTAGGTTTAGGTGAATCTAATTTATTTTGACCCATAGTACGGTTCACCTCTTTTGATATTTTTTTTACATCAGCAGGAGTCTTTTCTTTCTTTTGTTGATTTAAATATTTTCTTAAAGACTGTGCGCCAAAACTTTTAAATCCTGCTTTTTTCATATCTTCTTTAGTTACAGCAGCTTTTCGTTTTCCATCTTTTCCTATAAAATAGCTTTTGCCTTGTTTACGAGCTTCAGCTATACTCTTTGGTTCAGCCATGACTAGTCCTCCTCTTTCATAAGGTCTTTATCAGAAGAGGCTACGACACTTGGTCCTTTTCTGGCTGCACCAAATCCTTGTCCTGTAGGACGCCCTACAATTTCATTCAAATCTGGATCAAGATTGGGAAGCTTACGTGCTGCTGCACCTGCTACAAAATCTTTCATGGCTTTCTCCTTTTACCTTTAGATGCTAACTTTTTTAATTTTTTAGTTAAACTTTGTTTAGGTTTAGAAACTTGTTTTGAAACTTTACTTCTACCAATAGCCATTAAGTTGAACCCATAATAACAGTATCAGGACCACCAGCAGGACTTGCTGCTTGCGCCATATCATCTTGTCGGGTACGACGAGCTTGGTTTCTAAGTTGGTTAATTGCATTTTGATATTGACCTTCCCATATTTGAAGATCATTCCAACTTTTCATATACATAGTAGCTTCAATCATACAACCATAGAATAAAGCATTATAACAAAACTCGCTAAAATAATTAGAAGTTGTTACGCTAGTTCCAGTTGCAGAAGCTAAACCTAAAGGTCTACGAACATATTGTACTTCTATATCAACTGCTGATGCAGGAGTAGGTACAATATAAATCTCTGTGTTTGTTTTACGTGAGTAATATCTAGGATCACCTACAGATGCACTTGCATGTGGCCAATAATCTATTGCATACTCATAAGTTCTCGGTAATAGATTAGTTCTGTTGGATGAAGCACTGGATATTACATTGACATTCCTGACAATCTTTGCATCAACAGGAAGAGATACAATAGGATTTCCTATTGAACAAGATACAGTAGCAAAAAAATCTAGACCAAAATCGTCTAGATCATTTGTAAGCCTGTTCTCTACTTTCTCTATAAAAAAAGGAATTTGATTTGAAAACTCTGTTGAATCGTTTTCAGTTGTATTAATCAAATCATTTTTTAAAAATGAAAAATTAGGCATTTGATTAGCCTACTATCAATGTCAAAGCAGCACCATCAGCAGGAACAGAAACACTTACACTTCCCACCATTGGAACTCCCATATCTCCAATATAAATATCTGCACTTTCATTTGCTGCTACAAAAAACTTGAGAACTCCTGATGTTGCTCCCTTGATATCAAAGGAACCTGCAACAGTACTATGAGCATGGACCGCAATAATACGAGTTTTCGCTGCTGTGGAAATAACTCCAGCACCTGCCTGAAAAAGTGAATTGTAATTATTTGCCATATTTATCTCCTAAAGTAAAGTCAGGGAGAAAATTAATTCCCCCTGACTTTTAGCATTACGATCCTTGCGAACCGAACCATCCACGCCAATCAGACACACCAAACGCATAACGCTCGCGTGCCTTAAAGCGAAGATTACCTGTGTCAAAATCAGGTTCCATCTTTGTTTGAAGAGGAGTCCTAACAAACATCTTGGTGCCATTCGGAACATCCGTTTTAATGAACCAAGAAGTCGTATCGGTAAACCGACGATTGACATAAAAACCATCAGGCAACATACCCATATGGCGCGTTGCATTGATAGCATTGGTATTTGGATTCGCAGCAGCAGCACTAACTTGCGTAGTACCTGGGCTACTGAGAACTCGATCCGCAATCGCCCATGAATCTACAGGGATATGAAGTGAAACAGAACTGGCACCAATCAAGATACCACGATCATCTTCAATCTTCTGTACATTCGTCAAGGCAGTTTCCAGAGTAGACTCTGAAAGATCAGAAGCAGCAATTAGATTGGACTGATTACCTGCACTGATCGTTGGATGAGTCGAAGCAAAGAATGCTACACCATCGCCAATGGTATCAGAGAAACCATTATTGAATAGATTAGCAGCTTTAACCTGCTTCGTATTTGCCATTGCCCTAGCAAGACCCTTGGCACGTAGCTTTGCAAACGTGTCGTACAGGTTATCTTCCATAGCCTCTTCCGTAACGGCAAAGGCAAGGGCGACGGTTTCCATCGTATAACGAGCAGTATAACTTTCCTGCGCGTCATCATAAGCAACGGAAGCACCTTCACCCTTGGTTGGGGCAGTTCCGAAACCCGTAAATAGAACTTCTTCCTCAAATGCCCGATCAGAGTTTTCGATATCATAAAGAGCTTCATGCTCATTATTAACATCGCCATACTCAAGACCGAAAACAGCATTAAGACCAGGAAGGAGTTCTTTAGCAATACTTGAACGATTAATAGCCATGATACACCTTCCTTATTAAGCCGATGATGCGGTAGCAGTAACGTACCGATCTCTGTGAGTGTTAAGCCAAACTTCCACAATTGGGAAAGCATCGCTATCCTTCTCATCAGGAAGTTCTGCGCGCTTAACAACTCGCGCAGCTAATTCAGTTTCTGCGCCAGTAGCAGCCAAGAGATAATAACTGGACTGACCAGTTGTCGTATCTCCCGAACTTGCCGTCGAGCTAACAGTAACATTGTAGTTTTTAGTTACATTAAGTTCTCCAACAGAAAGCGAGAGAGAAGCTTGAATGTAATAAATCTGATCAGGATCAGTGATAACATGGAATTTCAAATCCGTTACGCACGTTCCTCCAGTCCAATGCCGACGAAACTTCTGTTCGCCATCTTCTACATACTGACAACCAGCAAACACACCAGATGGTTTGAGAGTGGCTGCAATAAAGGGTTGAATTGTAGCAAGGTTGGCTCCTGGCATAACAACCAGATCACCAGTAAAAAGATTATTGCTACAAAGACCACCAGAAGTAATCGGCAGTACGTCTACACCTTCAGAGTTATAGTTACTACCTTTTTTTCGGACAGGAATGAACCCACGAAATGCTTTAGTTGTACTCATTTCTAGTTCCTCCTAGTTGTAGAGAGGATTAATCCTGAAAATTAGGGGTACGTCCTCTCATAGTGGTTGATTTACTACTATTAGAAACAGGCAGATTACGAAGACGAGCATCTGAATTATTATAAAGCTGTGCGTTTACAGCATCCATCATATCATTTGCTTTCTTCTGGTAAAATGCTTGTCGTGCTTCTACTTGGTTAGTAGGCTTTTTAGCCAAGGCTACATCTCCACGACAGACTGTACCCAAGTATCTGCCTTCATCCCTCACGTAGGATGTCGATGCCATTTCAGGAACTTCTCCAGGTTCAACAAAAGTCCATCCTTCTTGCTCGCGCTTTCCAACATTCATAATGTCTTCCTGCCCTTGCAAAGAAATCCTGATCCATCGAAGGGATAAACCTTCGTTTTGAAATCTTTGTTGTACCGCATCTGGTATTGACAAAGCATCAGGTTCTTCAAAAACAAACTCTTCTTTTCTGGTATTAGTTTCTCTTAGAGTATCAGTACGTGATTGTTCGCGTGTCATTTCATGTCCTCCGCACTAAGTAATTTGTGTATATTCGCCGTCTGCTTCAGCAACTTTTAGCTTCTGAGCGGCATAAGTTTCAAGAGGTATATTCCATTTATTAGCAAGTTTGACATCCTCTGGAGTCAACTTTACTTTTCCTTTCGAGGAATTGGGAGCAGAGCGCGAACTGCTTCCCACCACTTGAGCAGGAGTTGACGTATCTTCCTGCACACGATTTTGATTTTGTTCCACACCCACTTGATTGGCTTTAAACTTATGTGGAAAAGCTTCTGCAAGCCGCCGATCAATCTCTTGATAAAATCCTTCATCATTAGTATCATATCCTTCTGCTTTAAGTTCTTGATCTATTGTTAAAGCTGAAACAGTTAAAATTTTATCTTTACCAAACCAGTTATTATTTGCTGCCCACTCTTCTGCTCTGGGATCAGGTTGCGCCCTGGCGGGAGCCTGTTGTACTGGTTGTTGAACTTGTTGAGTTTGTTCAGCAACTTCTTCCATTTGTGCTTTAGTAATATTTAAATGTTTTAAATCTACTTGAGCTTCGTTAAGCATTTCTTGTGCTTGTAGAAGCTTTTCTTTTTCACCACCTTCAAATGCTTCCATATAAGCATTACGGGCTAAAGAAACTTTATCGTTTAATTGTTTTTCGGAAGCATCTAAATTAAGTTTACTTACCTCATTAAAAGATTCTTGACGGTGTTGTAAATTATGTGCTAGTGCTTCGTTCTGAGCAAGTAATTGTGAAATTTGTTCATCACGTTCTTTACGTTGACGAACTAATTGCCTAATTCTTTTTTCTGCTCCTTTAGTTTTAATACCATCTAATTCTTCAGGTCGTTCTTCTTTTTCTGGAGAAGCGGCTTCTTGAGAAGTTTCTTCCTCTATTTCATAAGTTACTTCTTCATTTTCAGGGACATCTACTTCTTCCCAGGTTTCATTATCATTATTCATATTTTACTCCGTTGTTTACGAAACAAACGTGTTTACGTTATATACTATTATACCACATTTTTTAGTAAATTTCAAGTCACATTGCAAAACTAGTTAAATTAAATGTAGGATCGAGATATGCAGGATTCTCTACCTTCATCATGACTTGATCATCAAACATTAAAATTAGTCTGACACTTTTATAAAATAACTTTGTACCTGTGTGTTTACCATAACAGATATAATCACCTTCTTCACACCAAGGACCAAATGGAAATTTATCTTGATCTTTATATGCCATATCTCCTAGAGCTAGTACACGCCCGACTGTGGTTAGATATGCCATATCATCCTTTGTAGAATCTGGTAAAATAATACCTCCTTTGGTTTTTGTTTTAATTGATATAGGTCTTACAAGAACATGAAATCCTGGAAGTTCTGGTAATATATCTGGATCAGGATGTTCATCTTCATCTGTAGTCCAAAGATTATTTTTTACTGCATTTCCTAAATGTGCCTGTTGCATCTCACTCCTCTTCTATATAAAGTTGTTTCTGTACAATATCTCTCAGGTTTTGTTTTGCCCATTCAACTCCTGCTATATAACCTACTACTTGTTTATAAGAAGCATAATCAGTAGGATTTCCTTGAGCTAGACTAATCTTTTGATTTTCTATTTCTTCTTGATATACTTGAGCTATTGTTTCAAATATATCCATTAAACATATTTAATTTTACTAGGCTTTGGCATTTCCCAATATTTTGAATCAAAATTATTTAGTTTAAAACGCATAGCACGTTTTCCAACTACATTATCTTTTTCAAAATCACCATAGGATTTATCTCGATCTACAACATGAGTGGGCTTCCCATTGGTAATTCCTTTTGTATCATTGGGATAATGTATTTTTCCGTAATTAGGCATTAGGTATCTCCTTTAATAAGTTTAAAATCATTTCCACTGCTTTCATCTCAGTTTTACTTTTTGTATTAGCTTGATCTTTAACTAAATCTGTCATGGTTTTTTGTTCTTGTCCTGTTAATTTCATCTGCTCAGTTAAAAGTTTTATTAACAGTTCCATACCTTTAATAGATTCTTTGCTTTCTCTATCAGATTCAGATTTCTCGTCTTTCATTGCCAGAGTAATACCAGACTTGGTAGCTTCCATAATCTGTTTACTTTCTTCAAGGTCTAGTTTCTTATTTTCTAAAGCAGCTTCTGTTGTATTAACAGCTATATCCATTTGTATTTTTTGTTTCTCAAGTTCTACTTTAGCCTGTTCTAGAGCAACCATTTGTTGTTCAGGCGATTGTACCATACCCATTGCTTGATTTGCATTCTGAACTTGTTTAGCTGCTTCCATCAAAGCTAGTTCAATAACTTGTGGCTTTTGTGCAGACTCTGGAGCAACAGTACCAAGTTCTTGTTGAGCAAGACCATTAACCTGTTCTTGATATTTCATTACAGAATGTTCTTGAATATTTGCTTGTAGAACAGGCTGTACCCTTTGCATAATTGGATTAGCTCCGTTCATAGGGTCTTGAAGATAAGCCATCTTTACTTGAATATGAGCATCATGATTTTGTCCTGGGAAGGCTGCAATCGGAATACCTTTAACTGCTGCCATAATATCAGATACAGGATCAAGAGCTTGTGGTTCTGGTTTAGGTGGAAGTATCTCATCTAGATTAGGCATATTGGCTGCACTAAGAATAGTTCTGTTTAAAGCCTCTGTATTAAACATTCCTGGAGGAGACTGTTGTGCCATTTGTAATGCCATATTAGCCAGCATCATACGATGAGCATTAGAAGGAATATTAGGATCGCTTACAGGAATAACATCAATCTTTCCATCAAAATCTGTTTGATAAATACTACGTTCTGCTAGAGGAACCTCATAAGGATATTCTTGTGGCAAATAGTCTTTATCAATACTTGCCAAGATTTTAAATTCATCTCGCTGAGATTTATGAAGTCGTTTATGAATAGCTGTAAAGAACTTACTGGATGCTTCTAGTAATGCCATTGTAGTTCCCACAGGTCCATAGGAGGCAGCATCTGAAACAATTTGTTCAGTGCTGTCTGCAAACTTCTGACCAGCAGCAGTTACAAACTGGAGCATTTGGTAGAGCGTCGAGGAAGGCTCTTTGTAAGGGAGAGATATAATCGCCTTATTCAAATCAATACCAGTTGCTTCAACCTCCTTGAACTCTCCTGGAGCTATAGGCTCGTTATTGCCTACCATACGCACACCTTTAGCCTTAAAGCCACCTGGGAGATTCGCAAATTGACCTGCGTCTATCAATGCTCGCATTGCAGCAGTAGCACTCATAGTCAGATTACCAAGAAAATGCATCAGTCCTAAACCATAGAACCCAAATCCTGGAACAAAACGATAGTGTACAAAGTGTACTTTCTTTTGTTTTGTAGGATCATCCTTGGCATAATTACGTCGAATACTAAGAATTTGTTTAGATTGTTCTTCTATTGTAACAATATACGGAAGAGACTCACCATCTTCTGATTGAGGATCATCTATATCAAGATAACAATGTTGTTCTAGAAGAACATATTGAGGATCAGAATCACCAGAAGGAGACAATCCTATAATTGTATCCATCTTTTCTGCGAATGATGTTGGATTAATCATACCTGCTTCAGGTAAATCAATATCTGAATACATCTCTGCTTTTATTTCTCGATAAAGATCAACAGGACTTTTATATATCACATGAGTATAACGGTCTGCATTCCTTAGATTAGATGCATTATAGGAAACATAAAACTGATCAATAGGAATAAACTCAGATACAGGACGTTTAAAAGAAGCATCATAATATATTTTCTTAAACGAAGAACCTATTAAGGGTAGATGAAAAAGCATTCTTTCAAATTCATCAAAGTATTCTGGCATTTGCTCTGTAAGCTGATAGTTCATAAAGTTCTGAACTCTCATGGCTTGGTTTTCTTTTTCCAGAGTATGCTTACCTAGTATCTGTGCCTTGACAGGACCATTAGGAGGAAACAACTCCTGTGATGCTTTTGATTGAAACTTAACTGCTGATTCAATTAAGAGAGGATGTACTGCTGTACAGGCACCTTCAAAAGGTTCAGATGCTTCTTCAATCTTTAATCCCAGTAAATCAAATCCTCTTTCAAACATAGACTCCCATTCATGACGGGAAGATTTATCAGATTCATAATTATCATAAAGAGTTCGCCCTATATCTTGAAGTGAATCTTCTTCTAGATCGTCTCTTAAATTACGATACCATTCCCCTACAGATTCTTCTGCTCCCATCTCAATAGTATTTTCTTCCATGAAATCTACAAGAACTCCACCATCATCATCAAGTTCAAAGGTGGCTTTAGATTCATCTACATTGGGCATAGGAACAACATTATCCTGCATCGGATTTATTTGTTCAAAAGGATTTTGCTCAACTGCCATTTTAATAGGTATCCTTAAATTTTAAATGTATATGGTTCAATAGGTCTTTTTGATATTTACGCCATTTACCTTTACACATTTTTGAAATTGTGCAATTGCATTTATTTTTGAGGCATCTATAATCTCGATACTTAGGACGTACCAGATCATGATTAACCTTATCAGCAAAGTTCCACATTGTCAGACTTATCATTGCATTCACATGAGTCACAATCGCATGAGTCACATTCACATGATTCACACTTATTTTTTTTACATTCAGTCATTTAACATATAAATCCCATTGTCATCTTATCTATATGATATAGATAATAACTTTGCAGTAATGTGTTTAAAAATTCTATCATTTAAGTAACGCTTTCCATAATCTTGTCATAATACCTGGAGGTTCTGTGTGTTCTTCATATTTGTATGGTCCAGCATATAAAGAAGGCATCTTATCTCTAATAAACTTTGCTGTTTGCTTATCTTTTTGTAATTTTGGTTCATAGCGTTTTCGCCAATATTGACCTATCTCATCAGGAGAAAGAGCAACTTCTTGTTTTTCAGCTATATATTCATGTTGTTCGTCTTCTCCTACATTACGTAAAGTAGGTGTATTTCTAAAACCTCTGTGCATTAATTCGTGTATTATGGTATCTATTAAACCTTCTCTATGAGAAGTTGGTTCTGGTGGTTTCCTTTTTATCCGATCTAGTGTTCTTGATTTATTGTATCGTGTTGTAGGATTAACATTTATATATGTTGTATCTGGTTGATATGCCATGCTTAAATCTTTAGGATGTCTCCAATGTACATAACCTTCTGGAGTTCTTATAGCAACATATCCTTTTTTTGGTATTTCGTCACCACGCCGATATCTTATAGGAACTCCTAAAGAGCTTGTTATATACTTTCCAGCGTAGTATGAGGGTCCGCGATCTTCTAATACAATAGGTAATGGCTTTCTTCCTCTTGATTTTAATTCGCCATCTTCAAGTAAACCATATAAACCTAGTTTAGCAAGAGGATTCTTTCGCATATAAGGATGTTCATAAATATCCGAAATAAGCTCTGTATCTCCAAGTTCTTCAATATCATCCATTTTAGACCTGGGTCTAGGTTTAGGTCTTGGAGCAAGCTTTCTTTTTGATTTTCTTTTTGCCATATCCTTTTGTATCCATTAAAAATTTTACCATACTCTATTATACCATTAAACTCTCCAATATGCAACCCTCTTCTCAACTATTTCTTCTTCCCAGTCTGGATCGTCAGGATGTGTTACATGCCAGGATTCCTTGAGATAATGAATTGCCATTACCAGGGCATCTACCTGATCATCATGAGCAGCATGTGGAAATCTGGCAAGCTCTTCTATTAACTCATCTGCCCACTTTTTATTCTTGGGAATCCACACTCTACCTGCTTCCATGATAGGAGAGGCTGCATATGCTCTGGCTACCTTGTCTCTGTCAGGCATGTAATCCTTTACTGGTAAACCACTACGCCTCATATCCTGTATAAGAGATTGACCACTGGCTTTCTTTTCTATGATACATACATCTGGTCTATGTTTATTGTATAGCATCTGTGCTGTTCTTCGCAGTTCAGGATATTCAAACCTTCCTCTGACATTTCCCAAAAGAATCAGGTTAGGAGCAAAGTCTTCTATTCCCATTTCGTTCTGTTCATACAGAGAAAATATACCCCATGTCTGGATAACACTAAAATCAGCAGTAGTTCTGGTAGAGAACGCAGTATCATATGTTTGTATTATAAAATCACACACAGGAGGCTCATCATATTCCCATTCCTGTATCCATTTCTTTTTTATAAGTCCACCTTCTTCTGGAGTAGGGTCTTGCATATACAAAGAGTTCCAGTAACGAGAACCATTTGATGCTTTGATCTCTGCTTCATCTATTGCCAAGACTTCATTTGGTTTCCATTCTGGAAAATACGATCCTCCTACTGGAAGATCAAGAAGATCAGCAGCTTCCTCGTCCAACCATGCTGGTATCTTGACAACATCCCAAGGAAGAATATCGTATTCTGACATTTCTTCCTGTTGTTTTAAGAGCCAGCCACATAAATCATCAAAATGATACCTTGTATTAATAATTAGGATAGCACCATTAGGCATGATACGTGTTCTAAGACCAGCAGGATACCATTCTTTAACATATCTCCTACCTGCTTCTGAATATGAATCTTCTTCCGACATAACATCGTCAAGAATTGCTATGTGAGCGCCACGACCTGCAATTTGTGAACGTACACCAGCAGCATAATAGGTTCCATTCTGGTTTGTTTTCCATTTTCCTGCTGCCCTAACGTCACTTCGTAAGGTAACACCTCTGAATATGTCCTGAAATTGCTCTGTGGTAACAATATCCCTGACTGAGCGTCCAAAATCACTGGCTAATTGATCTGAGTGAGAGACTGTCATTATCTCATGTTCAGGATTCCTACCAATATACCAAGCAGGAAACAATTTAGAACATAAAACAGACTTAGAAGAACGAGGTGGTAAGAAAACCATTAGTCTTTTTATGTGACCATTCTCTAAATCATCTAATTTATTTGATATTACTTCTATATGTTTACCCATTCTCCAATCAGAAACAAGTGAAGGAGCCACTAGTCTAACAAAAGTAAGAAAATCATCTTGTGCTTCTGTGTATGTTCTAGCTTTTAATAGAGTTGATAAGTTAATATAGTTATCTATAGTATTATCTGTAGTTGATTCTAGTTCCATTGGTATCCTATAAGGTAAAAAGAAAAAAAATAAAAAGTACTATTAGTGTTAATAGTACTATTAAGGAACATTTTAGATTAGTATCTTTCTCTATATACTATTATACACGTTTTTGGTGCTGATGTCAACCCCTGTATTTTTGATATTTTTATTCTAGTGCATAATATATATATACGAGAGCAAGCGCGAGATTTTTGGGGCCACCCTCTAATTAATAATGACTCTTATAATCATTCTAAAATAACAGATACCTTACCGAATTCACCAGGATTTACTTGTCAAGCTTTAATTCTCAAGTATTCGTGGCGATTGCTCAAGTATTCGCTAAGTAAATCATCGTTTGTCTTTACTTATCTTTACTTTCTCTTTGTTTCCTGCCGTTTTTCTTATTATTTCCAAGCTCAAATGATGATTTTTTTCTATAATGATATCAATAAGTTACACCCTACTTTTAGAACCATTCTAAAATACTGCATAAG
>Ga0209128_1001490_pt1 | contig 15949 bp, 18 predicted proteins | sample ETNvirnome_6_100_FD_184072 | JGI IMG/M metagenome (GOLD analysis project Ga0209128, IMG submission 184072) | Marine viral communities from the Pacific Ocean - ETNP_6_100 (SPAdes) (version 2) | ecosystem: Environmental > Aquatic > Marine > Oceanic | place: Pacific Ocean | collected 2013-06-19 | reverse complement strand
GGATATTCCAAATAGATGCAGATGAAATACCAAATGAGTATTTAATAGAAGCTTTACCATTTATTTTAGAAGCAAATGAAGACACAGAAGCATTCTGGGTTCCTAGAGTAAATACAGTAGCAGGAATTACAGACGAACATATTGCTAAATGGGGGTGGAAATTAAATGAAGATGGGTGGGTTAACTTTCCTGATTGGCAAATGCGGATCTATCAAAACAAAGAAGAAATATATTGGGTTAAGCCAGTACATGAACAATTAAAAGGTTATACTAAATTCGCTAATTTACCAGCAGAAGAAAAGTTTTGCTTATATCATCCAAAAAATATTGGACGTCAAGAGCAACAAAATGCATTTTATGAAACGATATGATAAAAATAAAATTATTAAATTGGGATAAAGGAAGAAATAATCATACATTCCGTCCATTATTATTCCATCATCAAGCATTTAGAGAAATAGGCATTGAATTTATCGATGCCGGAGATAGTTATGATTTCGAATTTATCGGTATGGTAGATTTTCTTGACAAAAGCAAACCTTTACAAGAAAGTATTGATACCGGAATAGAATTTTTATTAAAAAAATCAGGAGACTATTTCTTATTTGATGGCTCAGATTCAACATCATTAATGGCAGCTTATGAAGTATTTGAAAAATCAAATGCAAAGTATTTATTTAAGATTGCTAAAACAACACAAGAACAATATACAAAACCAACTGCATTTAACAAATGGTTTTTTGGCAATGGTAGTGATTTAGATTTAGGATATAATATACCTGATGACATATATGATCGAATTAAATTAACTGGATGGAATTTTGGACATTACAATCCTGATTATCAAATACCTGATAATGCAAATTTAGATCGTGATATAGATGTATGTGCTATATATCAAGGATATCATAAAGAAAATGGAGACCATGGAGTACGTAATGATTTAATGTACACTAATCATAGAACAAGTGCATGGAAAGTATTAGAATCATCTCAAGGTATTTCGTATGAAAAGGATAAAAGACCATTTCCAGAATTTGCAAATTGTATACGACGTAGTAAATGTACACTATCACCATACGGTATGGGAGAACTATGTTTTAGAGATTTCGAAATAATAAAATTTGGAAGTATCATGATAAAGCCTGATATGAGTCGAATACTTACATCTCCAAACATATACATACCTTATGAAACATATATACCATGTGCATTAGATTGGTCTGATTTAGTAGAAAAAATAGAATGGGTAAAAGATAATCCTACAGTGTGTGAAGAAATAGTAGAAAATTCACGTAAGTTACTCAAAGAAAGTTATACTGTAGAAAAATTATTATTACATTGGTATAGTATTTTTGAAAATTTAGATAATATAGAAAAAGGATAATTATGAAGATTGGATTATTTTGGGATAGTGCAATAAATATTAAATCATATTATGTAAAAGAAGGAACAGCATATGATTTTGAAAGTAATCAACCTTACATGTATCATCATACTATATCAGCTCAATGTTTTCCATCAACTCATAATCTTACTTTTTTATGGGGCAATGGAGTATTTCTTAATCTATCAGAATATATTCAAAATGGACAAGAATTACCAGATTTAGATTTAGATATAATATTTTATGCCAATGAAAGGCAGGGATTAGATGAACATAATTGGGATTCATATAGTGTAGAATGTATAAGAAAAAAATATCCTAATACAACGATTGTTGGCTGGATTAAAGAAGTATTTGCAAGTACTAATGGAGTTAATAGAGAAGCTAATAGAATACAATTTTTTAAGGATTGTGACTATGTTCATACAGAAGCTACTAATTATATGAAAACTTTACCTGAATTTTTAACTATAGAAAAATTAGTAGGAAAAAAAATACAATTTACAAATCAACCTTTGAATATTGATTATTTATATAATAATTTTTATTCTAATGACAAAATAAAAGGGATATTTGCATATATTCCTAATGTAGATGAAAGACATGGTAAAACATATGAATTTGCAGAATATATTGGAGAAAAATATAATTTACCAGTATTTTATAAAACACAAATAAATGCTGTAGAATTATCTCAAATCGATTTTATGAAATTATGGAGTCAATATTTATTTCATTTCAATTTAGATCCATTATCTCGACATCCAGGAGGACAATGTTGTCAAGTAGCTAATTTAGGTTGTATTAATATTGGAGGATTAAATGAATCACATAAAATACTTTTTCCAAATACTGCAGGAATAGATTTAGAAAAATTAGAAAAAGAAATTGTTGAATTATTAGATAGTCCGGAAAAACAATTTGAAACAATACAATATGCATTTAATAAATTAAATGAAATTTATAGTTTTAATACTGTTAAAAATCAAATAGAAAAGTTATATAAATGAAATATACACTTGCAAAAGATATAATTGATGATAATGATATAAATGCATTATGTGATTGGTTGAAATCAAAACAAAGATTAACTATAGGACCTCTAACAACAGAATTTGAAGAAGCATGGGCAAATTGGTTAGGTGTTAAACATGCAGTATATGTAAATTCAGGTTCTTCCGCAAATTTATTAGCATTATATACTTTAATAGAAAAAGGAATCTTAAAACCTGGTGACCCTGTAGTTGTTCCAGCAGTAAGTTGGGCAACTGATCTTGCACCTGTTATACAATTAGGACTAACACCAATTCTTTGTGATTGTAATTTAGATGATTTGTCAATTGATTTGAATGAGTTTGAATACCTTTGTCAAAGAGTGAATCCTAAAGCACTTATGTTTGTTAGTGTACTAGGATTAGTACCGGATATGAAACGTGTTACTGAATTATGTAAAAAATATAATGTTTGTTTAATTGAAGATACATGCGAATCTTTAGGTAGTGAATTTAATGGACAAAAATTAGGCACATTTGGATATATGTCGACATTTAGTTTATATTTTGGTCATCATATATCTACTATAGAAGGCGGAATTGTTGCAACAAATGATAGTGAATTGTATGACATGTTAAAATCAATACGCAGCCATGGATGGGATAGAGGTTTGAGTAATGAAACTCAAAATAAATTAAGAAGTGAATGGAATACTAATGAGTTTAATACATTATATACATTTTATTATTCTGGATTTAATTTAAGAGCAACAGATTTACAAGCATTTTTAGGTTTAAGACAATTAAAAAAGTTAGATAAAGTTATTGAAGTACGATCTAATAATTTCGACAAATACACAACTAGTTTATCAGAACAACTTTGGAAGCCAACTACACGTGAATCAGACTTAACATCTAATTTTTGTTATCCTATTATATGTGATAATAGAAAAGAATTAGTTACAGCATTAAAAAATAATGGAGTAGAGACTAGGCCACTTATAGCCGGTTCAATGTCAAAACAACCATTTTATAGAAAATTATATGGTAATGTATCATTACCTAATGCAGGAGTAGTACATAATAAAGGATTGTATGTACCAAATCATCAAAGTTTATCATTAAAAGAAGTTGAAGAAATATCAGCTATAATAAATAATTGCATATCATGAAAAAATATACAGAACTACAAATGACACATGATTGTTTTGATGGATTAAAAATTCATCAACCTGATTGTTATCATGATTTTAGGGGATATTATTGGACTATAAATAAACAACATCATAGAAGTCAGGATACATATAATCATGATAAACTTTCTATATCAAGACAACATACATTAAGAGGTATTCATGGTGACAATGTTACTACAAAATTAATTGCATGTGTACATGGAGAAGTATATTGTGTAGCAGCTGATAATAGAATAAATTCAAAAACATATCAAGAATGGAGATGGATAATGTTATCACATTCTAACCGTAAACAAGTAATATTGCCTCCAGGAGTAGGATTAGGTTATTTAGTTATGAGTGAAAGTGCGAGTATATTATATAAATGGTCATACAGAGGAGATTATCCAGATGTAGAAGATCAATTTACAATTAAATGGAATAATTTAGATTTTAACATAGATTGGCCAATAACAGAGCCAATATTATCAAAAAGGGACAAATAATGGCAGCAGATAGTAAAACAAAAACAACAATAATAAAATTAAGAAAACATAAACGTGAAGGAACAAAAACAGTATGTGTCACAGCTTATGATTATCCACAAGCATATATTGCAGATAGAGCAGGTGTAGATGTAATTTTAGTAGGTGATTCATTAGGAATGACAACATTAGGACATAAGACAACTATTCCAGTTACTATGGACCAAATGATATCATCAGCAGAATCAGTAGCTAAAGGAGCCAATGATGCTTTTTTAATAGGAGATATGCCTTATATGTCATATCAACCATCAAATCAAATTGCAGTAGAGAATGCAGGAAGATTTATTAAAGCTGGCATGGATATGGTTAAAGTAGAAGGTGCTATGACTGAGAGAATTAAGGCAATATGTGATTCAGGTATCATGGTAATGAGTCATTTAGGATTAACACCACATACGAGAGCAAAATTAGGTGGATATAGAGTACAAGGTAAAACAGCTGAACAAGCTGACATTGTACTTAAACAATCATTAACATTACAAGAAGCTGGGTGTTCAGCATTATTGTTAGAAGCAATGCCAAAAGAACCAGCAGCCATGATAGCAAAAGAATTAGATATACCAGTATATGGTATTGGAGCAGGAGATGAGGTTGATGGACAATTAGTTATCATGCATGATTTAATTGGGTTATTTTGGGATTTCAAATCTAAATTTGTAAAAAGATATTGCGAAGCAGGTCAAATGATTCAAGGTGCCTTAAAAGATTATGCATCAGAAGTTAGAGGAGGTGCATTTCCAGCGCAAGAAAATTTCTATGAAATTAAAGAAGATGAGCTAGAAAAATTATTAGGTGATTCTAAGTGGAAATATGAGGCTGATAGAGTAGAAAACCAAGCTACACCAAAACATAGTGCAACTCCTATTACAACAAACAAATCATCATCGTTAAAGAGGTAAAATTATGGCAAAAATAAACCTAGCAGATTATTTGATCAACAGACTTTCAGAATATGGAGTCAAAGAAGTATTTCAGGTTTATGGAGCAGCTACTGGACATTTAGTAGATGCATTTGTAAGAGCAAAAGGTATAAGATATATTGCACCTTTTCATGAACAGGCGTGTGGCTTTGCTGCAGAAGGATATGCAAAAGTAAATGGTAATTTTGGTGTTGCAATAGCAACAAGTGGACCAGGTGGTCAAAATTTAATTACAGCTGCAGGAAATTGTTTTTATGATTCAGTACCATGTTTATTTATAACAGGTCAGATAAATTCTCAATTTATGCGTCCAGAAAAGGGTATACGACAAACAGGATTTCAAGAATCAGATCAAGTAGGCTGTTTTAAGCCAGTTACAAAATATTCAGTGTTAATTAAAAAATCTAAAGATATTAAATATGAATTAGAAAAAGCTATTCATATCATGAAAGAAGGTAGACCAGGCCCAGTTCATTTAGATATTCCTATTGATATAGCAAAAGCTGAAATTGATCCAGATGAGTTGATAGGATATGATGCGACAATCGTACAGAATACATATGATGTAGAATTGGTTAAAGATCAGATAGAGCAATACATTGAAGATATTAAATCAGCTGAAAGACCAGTTCTTATGATTGGCGGAGGAGTAAGGTTAGCTGATGCAATTGATGATATGCTAGAACTTGGAAGATTGTTAAAGATCCCAGTTTATCCGACATGGAATGCATTAGATATTATATGTTCAGACTATGAGTATTATGGCGGTAGAATTGGTACATATGGAGGACCAGGTAGAAATTTCGGAATACAAAATTCAGATCTTTTATTAACAATAGGAAGTAGAATATCAGGTAGAATAACTGGTGGTAATGTTCATAGTTTTGCAAGAGAAGCAAAAAAATATATGGTAGATGTAGATAAACCTGCATTACAAAGAAAATTACAACAAGTACCATTCGATGAGTGTATATATTGTGATGCAAAGATATTCATACGAACTTTAATAGACAGAATCAAATCAGGGCAAGCAGCAGTAACTGAACACAATGAAATACCAAATTTTGAAAAATGGACTAGTCAGTGTATTGAATGGAGAGATAAATATGATCCAGTAATACCTGAAATGTTTGAAACAGGAAAACATGTTCACCCATATGCATTTACAAGAATATTATCAGAAGAAATGACTAATAATGATATATTGGTAGCAGATTGCGGAGGAAATGTAGTAATTACAAGTCATGCATTCAAAACTAAAACCGGTCAAAGATATTTTACTAATAATGGAAATTCACCGATGGGATTCTCCTTTTCCGGAGCTATTGGAGCATGGTTTGCATCAGATAAAGAAAAACAGAATGTAGTTTGTATAATTGGTGATGGCGGAATGAATATGAATATTCAAGAATTACAAACTCTACTTAATTATGGTATTGATATCAAAGTAATTATCTTAAATAATCATATTTATGGAATCACAAAAGCGTTTCAAGAAACAAACTTTGAAGGTCGTATGGAAGCATGTGGACCTACAGGATATAATCCACCAGATTTTATTAAAGTTGCAAAAGGATATGATTTAGAAACTATGCAAATCGATGGCAGTGATTATAATTTAATAAGAACACAGATTAAAGATATATTGAATCATAAAGGACCATTAATTATCGATGTTAATTGTCATGAATATCATACATATGACCCAAAACTAATTGGCTGGGAGACTCCAATTGAGGATATGTATCCATATTTAGATAGAAAAGAATTTTTAGATAACATGTATATCAAACCATTAGATATATCTCTTAATCCTGATAGATTAGTTTATCCAACATTAAATGCAGATACGATGGAATAATATGAAACATACTTATCAACGTATTTATGACAATTGTAAATTATCAGATCTAAAAAATAGTACTGTGTTAATTACCGGTTCAAACGGATTACTTGGAGGATTTTTACATAATTTTTTCGAATTTCTTAATACAGAATATTCTTATGACATTAAAATATTATTGACAAGTTTAAGTAAAGAATCTAATCAACCAAAATCTAGTGCCACTTATATTTCACAAGACTTATCAAATCAAAAATTTACAGATTATTTTTCTTCAGTAATTAATCAAAAAAAAATTGACTATTGTTTTTATTGTGCAGGGTATGGTCAACCGTTCAAATTTTTACAAAGAAATTTAGAAACATTTTTTATTAATACACAATCAATGCGTTTAATATTTGAAAAAATATTTAATAATAATAAACAAGCTAAATGTACATTTATTAGTAGTGCAGAAATATATGCACTTAATGATGAACCACATTATGAAGATGATGATATTAAATTTTCTATGGACTATAAAAGAAATGTTTATCAATTAAGTAAATATGCCGGAGAAATGATTGTCAATCAATTTAGAGATTTAGGTCATGATGCAAAATCAATTAGAGTTTCTGCATGTTATGGTCCAGAATATGTACTTGATGATAAAAGAGTATTACATGAATTAGTAAAAAAAGGATTTGATAAATCATCGACTATTAAATTATTAGATGATGGTTCTGCAGTAAGAAAATATTTACATTTGTCTGATTTTTGTGTTATGTTAATGAATATAACACTTCGTGGTAAAGAACGTGTATATAATGCAACAGGAGAAATAGATATATCAATTTATGATATTGCAAGTTTTATAGGAAATCAACTTCATAAAACTGTTATTAAAGGAACCGGACAAGGAACATTTGCACCTAAAAAGGTAAATATTTCTTTAGATCGATACATAAGAGAATTTGGAAAAATTAACTTTTATAACTTTAGACAAGGACTAAAAGATTATATAAATTGGTATAAAATGTATAATAAAAAATAGGAAATTTGAAAAAAATTTTATATATTAAATTATGATGAATGTATTAGTTACATCGGCAGGTGGTCCTGCAGCTATAGGTTGGATAAAATCTTTAAGATCATTCGACACCAAAATAAATATAGTAGCTACTGATTGTAATAAATTAGCAGCTGGATTATATTTAGCTGATCATCATTATGTAATCGAATCTACATATAAAAATATAAAAAATGTAATAAAGAAACATTCAATTAATCTTATAATAGCACAAAGTGAAGCTGAGTTATTATTATTATCTAATCATTCAAATGATTTAAATGATATGGGAGTAAAAACGTTTGTATCATCACAAAAAACTATTAAAATTTGTGAAGATAAATTAAAATTTTACAAATACTGTGCATCAGATTTTAAATTACCATCATTGATTCAAGCAGCATTTGAAAAACCAGATATAGGAGCTGGTTCACGAGGAGTTGAATTAATTGAAGCAAAAAAAGGAAATTCATTATGGGAATATTTGCCAGGCCAGGAATATACAGTAGATGTATTTTGTAATGAAGAAAGTAAATCATTAGGAACTGTAGTTAGAAAAAGATTAAAAACTAAAGCTGGAATATCTGTACAAGGAGAAATTATAAGATATAAAGAAATAGAAAAGGCTGCAGAAGATTTATGTAAATTTTTAAGTATCATTGGTCCATGTTGTATTCAATTCAAAGAAGATAGACAGGGTAGGCCTACAATACTAGAATGTAATCCAAGATTAGGCGGAGGGTCATATTTTGCAACATTAGCTGGAATTAATCCTGCAGAAATTTACGTAAATTTATTTCATAATGTTGAAGTTGAAAAACAATATCCTAAGCCGATAACAGTAACTAGATATTTCGAAGAGATTGTAGTATGAAAATATTTGTAGATATTGACGAAACAATTTGTTTCCATGGAAGTAAAGAAACCCGTTTAGGTTATCGAAATGCAGTTCCTGATAAAGAAAATATAGCTAAGATTAATAAACTATATGATGAAGGACATGAAATAACATATTATTCAGCACGAGGTTCGGTATCAAAAATAGATTACTTTGGATTAACTGCTAATCAATTAGATGAATGGGGTTGTCAATATCATCATTTAAGTGTAGGCGAAAAACCTAATTATGATTTATTGATTTGTGATAAAACAAAAAGAATAGAAGAAATATGAAACTATTAAATTTTAATAGAGTATTATGTTTATCTCCACATCCAGATGATGTAGAATATAGCTTATCAGGCACTGTTATGAAATATCAAGATACTCATTTTGATTTATTAACAATGTCTGTTGGAGGAGATTTTGAAGGGTCAAATGGCCATGTAAGAATAAATGAAGTAAAAGAATCTTGGAATGTTACAAATGTAAATAATGTTTCAATAATCATAGATGGAAAGTTAAAATCAAAAAATAATTCACAAGATGAATTGATTTATAAACTTGAATCTAAATATCTTAAAGAATATCATGATGCAATATTTATACCGACTTATATAGATTCTCATTTTGAACACAGATTAGTTCATGAGTTAGCTGCTCCATTAACAAGATGTAAAGGTGTTTCTGTAATAGAATATCGTACACCTTCAACACTTAATGAGTGGTCACCAAATATGTATATAGATATTACAGATCAATTTAATGATAAAATAAATATGTTATCAAAATTTGATTCACAAAAAAGTAAATGGTACTTTAAGACACAATTGATAGAACATTTTCATGCTGATTATCAAAGTTATAAAAAAGGTTATAAATATGTCGAACAATATAAAATAAAACAATTGTACAGAATATGAAAAAGAATGTAGTATTTTGGGTAGGAGTTAAAAATGAAATGTATTCAGAGAAATATGGTGGCTGGGACTGGATGGATATATCTAGAAAAACTTGGGAGTTTTGGTGTAAAAAACATAATGTACTTTTTGTGCCATTCGAAGAACCAATAGAATCTGATCTTGTAAAATTTAGAATTAATTGGCAAAAAGCTATATTTTGTTTTGATGAATTAGATCGTCGAGGTATTGATTATGACCAAATATATCTTGTTGATGGAATGAATATGATTAAATGGGATGCGCCTAATATATTTGAATTGACCGGACATAAATTTACCGCATGGAGAGATATAGATAATCTAAATTGGATATATAAAAGTATTATAGGTTATAAAGATTTTTTTGATAATTTTGAATTAGATATAGCCAAATATTTTAGTTCAGGTTTGATAATTTTTAATGAAACTCATAAAGATTTATTTAAATCATTTAAAAAATTATACTATGATAATGTAGATAAATTTGTAGAGTTTCAGGATAAGATAGTTAGGAAAGGTACAGAACAAACTCCATTGAATTACTGGATTCAAAAACATGGCTTCGATATAAAATTAGATTTACCATTTTCTTGGAAGTTGACTCATTTACATAGAAAAGAAATGTTTGGGTATAATTGGCAGTTAAATGAAGACCCAACTCCATTTTTTATCAAATATGGATATATTTGGAATTTTAGCGGATTACCTAAAGACAGTCGCACAAAGATAATGTCTCAGGTATGGGATTTAGTAAAAAATAATTATGAATAAAATATAGAAGAAATATATGAATATCGAATTTGACGTAACATTACAATGTAATTTCAGTTGTGTTAATTGCAATAGACACAGTAATTTTAATAATTTATCTTCTACATTCACTGGAGGTAAAAAAAATAGTGTTGGTTTAGATCTGTACAAAAATACTGATGTATCTATTCAAAAGACTAAGGAATTTATAAATCAAGTTAAAGAAAACGGTACTATAGAAAGAATTCATCTTATTGGAGGTGAGCCGTTAGTACACCCACATATGGATAAAATTTGCGATTTAATGAGAGAAGAGTTGTGGGGAAACCATGTAAGAGAAATATTAATAGTATCGAATTTACATCCTAAAATGTTAAAAAAAGGAACACTTGATAATCCTAAAGATATAATAAAGTATTTACCTAAATCGCACTTAGATGTCGCTTATGAAAATGCATACACTAATGCAAGAATAGCTCTTTTTGTAATGAGAAAAATATTAAATGAATCCGATGAAAATGGTATAACAAAAGAAAATATGCTTGAATTAGCACCAGAAATCGAATTTGCATACCCCGGCCAAAATAAAATGGTTAGCTTATCAGAAATATTACCTAACGTATATACATTCCATGGAATACCGGTAATAAATTACAAGCCCTTAAGCATGAAGCATGAGGCTCATAGATGTACGCTCGTAGCACCGTATGACACTGGTCAAGAAATGAAGGATAGTTGTGACATACCAAACCACTGTGGTATAAATTTTTCGTTTGATGGTTTTTGGCCATGCTCTAACGGGTCCGCTATAGCCCGATTGTTTAAATTGGATAAAAAATATAGAAGAGATAAATTACCAAAATCAGTAGCTGAGTGGTCTGGTATTGATCGAGATGGTAACGCAGATACTAAAAATGAAGATATGTCAGATCTATGTAGATTGTGCCAGGTTTCAGCTAAAAAACCTATGACAGAAAAAGAACATGGGAGACCAATATCAATAAGCTATCGTAAAGCTTTAGGGCTGGAGGGTTCTGAAGAAGTATCTAAACATGTAATCGAAGGTCATAAAAAAAGATTGGCCCCAGACCCAACTTTTAAGGAAGTAGATAATTTTGAAAAAAATGATCATGAATAAAAAGAATATAGTTTTTATTGTAAATTTACCAGAAGATAAAAAACAGGGTAGAGATAAACCATATCAATTCTCAGTCGATAGTTGGTCTCGCTGGTGCAAAAATAATAATTGTGAATTATTCGTATTAACTGAAAGAATTTACGATGAAAATTTTATGAACGCAAATTGGCATAAACTATTCGCGTTCCAATTATTAGAGTCGAATGATATATCATATGATCAGATAATGATAGTTGACGCCGATACAATGATTCACCCGAACGCACCAAACATATTCGAAACGACAGATAATAAATTTTGTATTGTACATAATTATGGAAGCTACGATTGGGTATGCCGTAGTATTGAAAATTATAAGAAACATCTATTCCCAGAAATTGATGTTCCTTTATTTGAATATTTTAATTCCGGCGTTATTATTTGTAATGAAAGTCATAAAGAATTTTACGAAAAAGTAATACATTTTTATATAGAGAATAGAGATAATATTGTTTTATTACAAGAAACATATGGAGTCGGAACAGATCAACCCATATTAAATTTTTTAACTCAGAAAGAAAAAGTTAAGTGTAAGTATTTACCATATGAATGGAATATGCAAGATATGAGTAGATTTGAAGCATTAACTGAAGATTTAATTTTTATGAAAATAGGATGGATTTATCATTTTAATTCAATTCCTAATAACCACAATAATGATTTATCTTATTATTGGATGAAAAAAACTTGGAAAGAAATATGCAACATACATTAAACTACGGTAACGCTTCAGTTAATACAGCGTGTATAGAATTTATTAAATCTATATTGAATAAAGGAAAAATTATATTAGAACTAGGCAGTGGCCCCGGCTCAACCGTAATATTAAGCGATACTTATAGATTATATTCAGTCGAAAATCAACCAGAATGGTTCGATCAATATCCAGTATGTACTACTTATATTAATTGTAGAACCAAATACTATGATGAAGAATACACTGCACCTGATATACCAAATCAAAAGGGTTGGTATCACCCTGATGACATTTTTCCAAACTTACCTAAACATTACGATCTAATATTGATAGACGGTCCTGGAGGAGCTCCGTACGGCCGCGGCGGTTTTTTTAAACATATTGATAAATTTAATACTGACGTTCCAATGGTATTTGATGATATACATCATCCTAATAAAGGAGGAGAAATTATAAAAAAAGTATCTGAATATGTAGGACGACCATATAAAATTTTAGAAACAGACCCAAAAAGACATATTGGTTATATATTATGAAAATTAAATTAAAAAAGAAATACGCGATAGGAGTTCATGTTATGTTTTTTGAAATAGAAATATTCAAAGAATATATTAGGATTAACGAAAAAAAAATATTATATTAAGTTATGCACAAATTAGAAAAGAAATATGTAATAGGAGTCCATGTAATGTTCTTTGAGATTGAAATGTTACATGAGTATGTTGATGGACTAATAAATTTATTAAGTACTGTAGAAAATAAAGAAAATGTAACATTGGAGTTTTGTTTTAATACTTCAGAACATATGGAACAAATAGATACATCAAAAATATCTAAACAGACTTTAATATCAAGATTTGATGAACAAGTAGCACGATTAAAAGAATATGATACTAAAGTTATATATCATGATACAGATGATGGATTTTATTATCATGCAGATTATAGACGAGATCTAAATTACAATTATTGTAAAAAGGTAGATTATGTTATATGGGGAGAGACAGATAGTTTCTTTCCTAAAGAAGCACTTCAAGCAATTGAATCATTAGCTAAATATACAGACGAACAAAATATACACAAATATATTTTAAGTTTTGCAGATAGAAAAATGTGGGATTCATCATGGGACCCATTAGTACATCCAAAATTTATTGACCATAAATTTATAGATGACGAAGAAGGACATTTGAATCCAAATCAAGCTAAATCACAAATGTCTATAAAACGTATGAACGAAATAAATTCTGAACCAGAAAGTTTTGATTTTACATATATTAATGAACCAAAAATTAGTGGTTCATGTTTAGTTCTTTCAGCTGATTTAATTAAAGCTGGAATAAATGTACCTTTATGTCTTATATACAATGATGATGAAGGATTATCCATCATGGCTAAAAAGCTATTAGGTAATAATTTTATTCAATTTATATGTAAAAATATATTACATGTACATGCAAGGCGACATCCAAATAAAAGATTATACATTATGGATGAAAACAATCCACATTCATTTGCAACTGAAAAGAATAATAACTTTAAGAAATTCAAAAAATTATCACAGATTAATATCAATAACCTTATCACAGGAAAGGATAAATTTTATGAATATAATGATTACGAACAGAGTAAAATATGAAAAAAACAGCATTAATTACAGGTATAACTGGCATGGACGGCAGTTATTTAGCCGACTTTCTATTAAAGAAAGGTTATAAAGTATTTGGTATAGAAAGAAGAACCTCCGGAAGAAATTTAACAAATATTGGCCACCTTGTTGACAAGATAGAAATAATAACTGCAGACCTAACTGATCAAAGTTCATTATTACGAGCATTATTCCAATGCCAACCAGATGAAGTATATAATCTAGCAGGACAATCATTTGTTCAAGCAAGTTTTCGAACACCAGAACAAACAACTAATGTTACCGGATTAGGTGTATTAAGAATGTTAGAAGCTATAAGAGAGTATGATAGGATGCATCCATATGGAAAGCAAGTTAGATTCTATCAAGCAAGTTCGTCAGAAATGTTTGGTAAAGTACAAGAAACACCACAAACAGAAACAACACCATTTTATCCTAGAAGTCCATATGGCATTGCAAAATTATATGGACATTGGATTACTAAAAATTATAGAGAAGCATATAACATGTATAATGTAAGTGGCATATTATTTAATCATGAAAGTGAAAGAAGAGGTATTGAATTTGTAACAAGAAAAATATCAGATGGAGTTGCAAGAATCAAATTAGGATTAGAAGATCATATTACATTAGGAAATCTAGATGCAAGTAGAGATTGGGGGTATGCTCCTGATTATGTAGAAGCAATGTGGTTAATGTTACAACAAGAGAGTCCAGACGATTATATAGTTGCAACAGGAGAAAGTCATTCTATTAGAGATTTTCTAGACGTAGCATTTAATCATGTTGGTATCAAAGAATGGAAATCATATATCAAACAAGATAAAAGATTTATGAGACCATCAGAGGTAGATCATCTAATTGGAGATCCATCTAAAATAAGAAAAAAATTAGGCTGGAAGCCAAAAACATCATTTAACGACTTAGTTAAAAAAATGGTAGATAATGATCTTAAATTATTAAATAATGAATCATAAAATAACAACTTGTATATCATCTAATAATAATTTAGAATATCTTAAATTAGCTATCAAGTCAGTAAGACAAAATGCTTGTTATAAAGATATGCCTATTGTTGTACATGCAGAAAATTGTACTGATGGCACAGATGAATGGCTTCAAAAAAATAAAGATAAATTTGCATTAGATATCTATATTGATCATAATGATAAACCTAAAGGAATAGGTGGAGGAATGGATTTTTGTGTAGATAAAGCAAAAACAGAATTTGTAAATATCATTCATGCTGATATGTGGATAGGTCCTAATCAGGATATAGAATTATTAAAGTGTTATGATGATATAGAACCTAATGTTAGACTTATAGCATCGTCATATAGGATACAACCGAAGATATTTCCTAACGACCCTGACTATAGACCAGGTACAGTATTTGTAAGTGAAGAAGAATTCGGCTCATATCATAATGATTTTGACCATGAATATTTCGATCAATGGTCAGCTGCATTCATAAAAGAAAATACAGCTTCAGTACGTAAAGGCGGTGGGGCTGGATTCTTTTGTAGAAAGGCTGATTATGAGTGGATAGGAGGAAATGATCCATTATTTGCCCCAGCAAGTTGGGAAGACAAAGATTTATTTATTAGAATGCAATTAGAAGATTATAAATTTATTATGACATCTAAATCAGTATTATGGCATTTTTCTGCAAGAGGCAGTCATTTTAGAGACGAAGCAAAAGATGATTTTAAAAGTAAATCGCAAAGACAAATAAATGCTGAACAAGCTAATGTTCAGAAATTTATTAATAAATGGGGAAGACTACCAGAAGAAGATGATGAGACGTTTGTAAAACCGATATATGGAACTAACGTAAAAACAAGATTAATATGAAAAAGATATTATTATTAGGAAGTAATGGATATATTGGCAATCGATTATATCGTGATTTGTCAATGTATGAAATGTTAGATGATACTAAATA
>Ga0209128_1001488_pt1 | contig 15978 bp, 18 predicted proteins | sample ETNvirnome_6_100_FD_184072 | JGI IMG/M metagenome (GOLD analysis project Ga0209128, IMG submission 184072) | Marine viral communities from the Pacific Ocean - ETNP_6_100 (SPAdes) (version 2) | ecosystem: Environmental > Aquatic > Marine > Oceanic | place: Pacific Ocean | collected 2013-06-19 | reverse complement strand
CACCTTAATGGCACAGGATTACAACCCCGACCTCAGTGCTTCTTTTGACGCGCTGCAAAGGCCGATGCCCCATCCAGAGCACCCTGACGGGTCTATTGTGGGGGACATGGATGTAGGCACCAACCCCCCTGAAAACCCTGAACTCCTGCACCGCCCCCATGCGTTCGCGCTAATGCACGGCGAAGACGGGGCCAAGGTTGCGTTCGGGCAGTTGCTTTGGAGGATTGATTGTTTTTCTTTAAATTGGGAAGGCACAACTGACTACATATCTTATTCGTCCCAAGAGTCTATATCGGGGACACATTCCCGTATCCCTAAAACCAAGACGGAGGACGGGGCGGTGATGGACGCAGGTATTAACAATACAAAATACCACGAATTAGGCGCGTATGGAGATGTGTATTTGGTTTGGAAAGCTAATTTAGAACACTCCCCGAAAGAGGTCGGGGATGAGATTGACGCCTACGATGTAAATGATGAAAACAAAAGCGAGATCACAAAATGCTGGGTCCAAGTAGAAGACCCCGCCTCCCCCATAGGCGTTGGAGATATAGGGGAAATTAAGATGGGGGGCGGTTACCCCGAATCTGGCTCCTCGGTCTACCCTGACCCACCACCTTCTCATTACCCAGCGGGGGATTGGTCTACAGAGAGAAGAACTTCTGATGCGGCGGTCTACCCCATGAACGGGGGGCATGATGGGACCGGAACTCCCGAGGGGGGCGATGCAGGTATATTCAAGGTTAAGCTAGGAACTGTTAATGAAGACGAGGAGGTTATCCAGCTTATTTCTAGTGATGTTCCGTGGTTTATTACGGTGATGGAGCGGGAATATGGAGCTTCGCGTGTTTACTGAACGTGCTTTTACTGAGGCCGCAAACATAGCTGCGGGTCGAAATTGGCTTATAGCCGACATCCCTTTGCCCGTATTCTTTTCTTTAGTCGGGACCATTAGTGTTGACCTGTATTATAAGGCTACCGCCCAAGAATTATTTGACGCGGGGGTAGCGTTCTCTAGGCTACCATTTATTGTGCTGCACACTAATTCTTCTGGGGATGCCGTTGTTTGCTGGGCCGATGGTCGCCACAGGGGGCGGGTTTTAGAGTTAGCGGGGCATGAGAATATGCCCGTAATTTTTTTGATGGGGAGCCAGAAAGGGATTAAACAAGAATGGCCTCCAAAAATATACGCTCATCCCACCATTACCAAAAACCCCGAATTCACGATCCCCCTGCCCCCACGACTTGACCCTTAAACCCCTATTTGTTAATTTGAGTTATGGCCACATTGACTGTTCAAGGCGTCGAGGACGCCCTGCTAGACGTATGCGGGTCCAAGGGCGCTAACTCTGCCCAGTTCCTAAAAGAATTGAATCTGGCCCTACCCCGCCTCTATAATATGGGGATGTGGCGCGACCTCGTTTTTGAGCACGTAGTCACTACGGACGCCAGCACGTTCACCATTCCCGACAACGCTGAATCAATTATTTCGGCTCTCGTTGACGCTGACGGGAGCAGCACTGATTATTCCTACCCCCGCTCAGTCCGCAGCCAACACCACGACTACCGACTGGCTGGTCGGGACGACTCGGCGGGAGATCACACCTTGTCCGTGTTCGGGATCGTGGACGACGGCTACTCAGCGACGGTCGAGGAGCCTGTGAATGGGAAGACCTACAGCTTGCGGTTAGCTCCGATCAACCCATCCACAAACCTCCCCGCTTCTGGGGTTATCTATGTAACTTTTTCAGACGGAACAAATACATCCAAGATTGGAACAGATGAGAGTTCCGAAGACGGAGGCAAGTTTACTTGCGACGGGACAACAGGTTTGAACACAGTTCTTGTAACCGACGACATAACCAGTATTAGTGAAATAAGGGTAGATACCACCGAATTGGCTGCTCCAGTTCAACTGTTGTGGGTCGAGACAAGCTCATCCCCCGAAGTGACTCGCGTAGCCGCGACCAGCCTCCGACAGGCCAACCAAGTCACCCGCTACCGCCGCTACCGTATCGACAACAGGGATTCCAAGACCATGTCGCTGCGGCTGTTGCTCAAGCGGAAGTTCAAAAAGCTGATCGACACCACGGACGTTGTTTATATGTCCAGCCTGCACGCTATCAAACACGCGTTGCTCGGCTCCATTGCCGAGGAGAACGCAGATGTGGAGCGGTCCAATTACCATTGGGCTGTGTGCCGTGCGGTTCTCGACGAACAACTGGACGCCCACCGTGGTGCGGCCAAGCCCGCCATTAGATTTGATCCCTCCGGTGTAGGTTCCTACACCCCCAACTTGATGTAAACCCCTTACTAAAATGATCCAATATATCACCGAAAACAAAGAAGAGATTCTGCAAATTGCGGCCAGCGTAATCGCTGTGGCTTCACTCATTGCGACCATGACCCCGAATGAATCGGATAACATTTGGGTGAATCGCATAAATCGCGTGGTGTCGTGGCTAGCCCTGAATGTGGGCCGTGCGAAATCTAAGTGAAGCTCTTTTTCCAACTGCTGACTGCCGCGCTCCATGCCTACATCGAACACATCAGGCTTCAAAGAGACAGGCACCTCGACGCTCTTGAAGATCGTCTTGATGCTCTGGCCGCTGGCGGTTCTCCCGCTGACAAGCTGCTCATGGAACGAGTTGCCCAACGCATCAAGCGCGAACGCGAGCGCCCTATACGATCCTCCGACGATCACGCTTAAAGAGGGTAAGGTCTACGAGTTTAAGGAAGGAGCACTGGTTGGTCGTAAAGGTCACCGCTTCCATTCGGATTACAGTTACCGGAGGGCCGTCATCATCGGGGAGAAATGATAAACCCCCGATTCATAGACTCGTTAGTCGGCATGGCGGCTCCCACGCTGGGTCTTATCACCAGCATGCAGGAGCAGTTTGAATACTGGCTGCGCGTTGGGTCGCTTATTGTGGGTATTACTGTGGGACTTGTGTCCCTGTATCGCGTTTTAAAGAAATGAAGATTGGACTATGTGTGGGGCATTCACGTCTCGGGGATCAGGGAGCGTACACGTATGGGGAATATGTTGTCAGCGAGTGGGACTTTAACCGCGATCTTGTGCGCCGCATCGGGCATGTACTAAGCAACAGTCATGGATGGGCTAGCGGTAATAACTACGTCATCTATGACAAATACCCCGCGCAGAGCTACACCGGAGCGATCAACTATATTGCCCGAACGATGCGCGAAGACGAGGTCACTGCGGCGATTGAGCTGCACTTTAATTCCGCGAGCCCGTCTGCCAAAGGCCATGAGTGGCTGTATTGGCCCACAAGTGTTGGTGGTAAGCGGCTAGCCACGGCGCTACGCGATTCGATGGAAGAGTCCTACCCTGACATGGCCTCCAGAGGGATTAAACCACGCGGCCCCCGCCAGCGGGGGTCCGCTTTCTTACGTAAGACACATTGCCCTGCCGTTATCGCGGAACCTTTCTTTGGATCTAACGAAGCCGAATGGCGGATGATTAATGACAACCGTGATAAACTGGCCGGTGTCTATGCCCGTGCCCTCATCAAGCTTACCGGAGGATGAAAGTCCCCCAAAGTATAACCATGGCTGGGGTTCGGGTCCGAATCCGGTTGGGGGATTTAGGGGATGATGATTGCTATGGGATGTATTCCCACAGGAGGAAGCTCATCACGATAGACAAGACCCTCAAGGGGAAAGACCTCCATGACACAATTAGGCACGAGATGCTCCATGCGGCTTTAGGTATTTCAGGGCTCTCGTTTTGTGAGACCTACGAAGAAGAGGCCATAGTGAGGTGCATGGACGAGATCTATTTTCCTGCATGGGAAAGATTCATTAAACGCTTTCAAGCGATTTGAGCAAATGCCCTAAGTAAGCATAGATGAAGAAAAAACTGCCCCGCCAGTTCTCAAAAGAGGGCAGGGGCAAGCTCATTACGTTCACCCCGAACTCCGAGAATGTGAAGCAGGCTTTCGAGCGAAGCCAGAATCTTGGTGTGCTCCCGAATTCGTTTACCCGTGGGGCCGGACGCATGACTGGCTTCCTTGGTGAGATCGGTTTTGAGCTTCTTTTCCCCGAATCCAAATACGTTGGCAATTACAGCCGCACCCACGACTACTTAATGGGAAATAGAAAAATTGATGTAAAGTCCAAGACATGCTACGACAAACCAAAGCCCCATTTCACGGCCTCCGTAGTTTGCCCCGAGGGGAAACCCCTCAAGGCTAGCCATTACTTCTTTGTTCGTGTCCGCAAGGATTTGACACGGGCGTGGATGCTGGGGTGGATAACCAAGAACCGCCTGCTGGAACAGGGTGAGTTCAAGAGGAAGGGGGACGAGGACGAATACGGGTTTGTCTACAAGGTGTCGGGCTACCATATTCCGATCTCCGGCCTGAGAGCCCCCTTGTCCCTATGACACCGTCACTGTGGCGGGGATGATGTCGAATTGTGCCTCTATGTTTACTGTCCAGACTTTCCCGCCTCCCCGTCCCGCTGATCTAATTGGGCGGATATTTGGGTTGGCTTTCCCTGCTTCTTCCAGCGCGGACATTCCACGCCGGACGAATTCAAGGTTGTTCGACATGCCCACGTTGCGCCCGTTATTGAAGTCGTGCAGCGTGACTTGAAATTCTGTCAGGGTTCCTTCCCAGCTTTTCAGTGTGTCGTTCAATGCGCGGCACTTTTTGGCGAAGAACTCAACCAGTTCCGCTACTGCCGAGCGGGATGAGTTGTCGTAAGCGGCTGACGATACTGAGATGTCGATGAAGCTAACCACGCCAAAGCGACCGTAGGCTTCAATTTCTTGGGGGACCACCCAGTCCAGCAGCCACTTCCCGAAGAAGGGGAGTTCCGTCTTGATTGTGGCTTCCAGCATTTTGTTGGGCGGGAAGTTGCTCGTGGCAAAATCACTTACTTTTAAGGCCATGAGCTTGTCACGGTTGCTACTGTCAAGGGCGGGTATCACGGATAAGCTGTTGGCGTCCATGTTCAGTGACATGATTACCCGCCCCGCCCACGGAATTGAGATGGAGTCTGCATACTTCGCCATATACTCGATGCGGGGGTTCGCCACCGCCCGCTTGATGAGTTCGGTTGCTTTCCGCTGGTCTTGAAAAGAACTGGCACTCGTCGTGTCGTCGATGACCCACGCGGCTACGCGGCCCAGATCCTTGTTGAACTTTGTATGGCCTGACAGGTAATCAGACGCATCGGAAAAACCGCCCACGAGGCCGGAGATAACTCTGTTAGACAATAGGCTTTTGCCTTTGTTAGTTGGCCCCACGAGAATCAGCGCCTGTCCTTGCCTTGCCTCTCGGTCCAATAGTGCTTCGTAGAATCTCTTCATCCACGCCAAGAAGTATTCTAGGGTGGGGCGAGGCGTGGAGTTTTCAAAGAGTTGGTGTAACCATGCGTAGAGGAAGGGCCAGTGTGTGGGGTCTCCGTCGTCCGCAGGTTCCACTGGCTCGATGGTTGATGTATTGAGAATACGGTTACCGCTCTCCTCCACCACCCGTTCTTTTGAGAAGACCACTGGAGCAATCTCCGTGATGCGGTTCTGGTTGCTGATAACGAGGATCGCAGATTCAACCTCCGACAGGGGTTTACCCCTTTTCTGTTTCGGGCAGAAGCCCATTTGCCTGAGTTCCAAAACGAGTTGGTCCCTTGGTATCTCAACGGCGATGTTATTCAACAGCTTGAAGAACCGCTTCCCGTTGAACCAGTATTCGTCGAGGAGAGCGCCGAGCTTCTTCTGCTCATACTCTTCAACAAAGGACGGGCCAAAGATGTCCCGCCACGATACGAATCCGCGCCCCGCCCTGTCGCTGTAGCAGATCATCCCGTCATCTGTAACCTGACAACCTTCACGGTCGATCCCATCGTCGATCCAGAACAGTGGCCCCCTGCTTCCGACTTCAAATGGACCCACCCATCGATGCCCATAGTCGGATCTTACTTTCTCTGCAACAACATCAATAGGGATGGCGGTGTCCCCAGATTGCGGTGGGCTGGTCTCGGCGGCTTTAAGAAAAGCCGTGTGGATGACTGATTTGGGTAAGGGCGTCCCAATCTTGTGCCAGTCAGACCCTAACTCAAAATACTGCGACGGGTTTAGTGAGGTCTCGTCGAAGCCAGCGAAGATTTTGTTCAGCTTCAGGATCTTCTTCATCTCCTCGACAAACGCGGCAAACATGTCCGGTGGCACGGGGATCGCTTCTGCGAATTCCCAGACCAGTCGGATATACCCGCTGTAGGTTTTTGACCTCCATGTCGGCAGGTTATTCGTGCAGATGGTTGCTATCTTCCCGTCCACCAGACTCCAGTTCACGGGCGCGTCGTAGTCCGCTACGATGCCGTAGACTTTGTTGGTGGGGTTCTCGGAGGACACCCGTTTTGATGGGGCGCGTCCCTCGACCGTGGAATAAAATACATGTTTGGTTTTTGTATCCGCGCACCACGCCCTGTATTCCGCCTTGGAAGAAAACGGCGGGACGGAAGGTTTGAATTTGGAAAGGTCGGCGGTCTTCCTTGCGGCGGCACTGCGTAGATTTTCAATATAGCGGTAGGTCATTTTGTGTATCGGGTTAGTATCGCCCCTTCAGCGGCTAGCGGGATGTCAGCGATCCATTTTGGTGGGGTAGACATAATTTTCAAGATGTCTTCGAGCACGGTGTCCGCTTTGTCAGCGTCCGCCTCCACCACGATTTCATCGTGAACGTGCATGATGACGTTATGCCCCGCGTCGGCCACCCTGACAAGCATGTCTGAAAAAATATCTCGGGCCAGAGCTTGTGATGCGTTCTCAGCTATGAAGCCACCCCACAATTTGATGGGGATCATCTTGGCCCCCTTGGGGAAGTGGGCTGTGTATTGTGTCCGGCCCCCTTCAACCTTGTCCGCCGAAATCAGACCGTAGTCCAGCACCCGTCCGCTTGGCAGATCCACCGTGAATGGTGTGGGCATTCCCTGTTCTGACAGATTGTAGGCTCCGTTTATATCTATGTTATATTTTTTCCATAAGCGGACCACACTTCCCATCGTTCGTCGGTAACGATCAACAGCCGCATCCGCTTCAAATTTATCCATACCTGACATCTCAGCAAACCGTTTCTTACCCGCCCCGTATCCGCAACCTAGAACCATGGCCTTTACCTTATGTCTGAGTTTGGGGTCTTGTTTAAGGGGGCCGTTTTCTTTTTTCCACCTATGGAACCGAATCGCAAAAGCCTCATAGATATCATCGGTAGCTTCAATTTCTTTAAGCATCTCCTTGTCTTCCGCGAGCCAGCACAATGTTCGGACTTCGATCTGGCTCAAGTCGGCTACCACTAATCGTTTATCTTCTTTTGTAGCTATGAGGTTACGGAGGTTGATCCCGAACATCTCGTCACGCGGCAGGTTCTGAAGGTTCAGGTTTCCTCCGCTTCCACTGAAGCGCCCTGTGTGCGCCCCAAAATACATGCAGCCGCCGTAGTATCTACCGTCTGGCATGGTAGCCACATCGAAGCTCTCCACCTTTTTCTTGAGGGCGTTGATCCTTCTCCAGTTCTGAGTGGCCTCGATCCAGTCGTGCTTCTGGCTGTTATATTCGATCCACTTCCTGCTCTCGGGGTTGGTCTTCGCCAGACTCGCAGGCGGCTCCAGTCCTACCTTCTGGCACTCCTCGTCAAACGCAGCGCGGCTAAGGAGAGGTTTGCTTCCGAGCCACGGGATATTGGACTCGGCCTCAAACAACTTCTCGTTGATGGTCTCCAGTTGCTTCTTCAGGAGGTCCGTGTCGATAGGGATTCCTCTCTGACAGATCCTCCGGTTCAGGGTGCTGATTATTCTTTCTTCCTCTGGCCAGCGGTCACCGAACTCTTCCCACAGGCGAAGGCAAAGCTCGGAGTCTTTGATCGCATAAGCACTGACCTCGGCTCTGAACTCGTCGGTCATCGACTCCCACCTCTTCCCGCTCATGTTGTCGCGGGTGGTCTTGTCGATTTCTAATCCAAAAGCTGTATGAGTCGCTCCCTTGAGCGAGCGAGGAAGGCGGCAATACGCTGCCAGATCCGCCGTGCAATGCCACGCGACGGGCGTGATTTCCGGCCACCACGATTGGGTCGCGCCATATAAATATAAGGTTTCATCAAATGCTGCGTTGTGGCTCAGGGCCGTATTACCAATTAGTAAATTCCAGTTAAACTCTTTGGGGTGGCCGACGAACTCCATGCCGTCGGTTCCTTTTGCGGTGAGCAGGTAGGCGTCGAATTCGGGATGGGAGAAGTATCCCAGTGGGCCGAGCGTCCTGATGCTGCAACGCTTGTCGTAGTAGGTTTCAAAATCGAGGGCGTAGATTTTCATGGCTCCTTAAAAAGAAGCCCCCCACTGGGACTATGACAAACCAGTGGGGGGCTTGTTAAGTGCGGTGGCTTTTATGCGATTACCACCAAGGCGATGCTTTAACCAGAACAGTAAGAGAACACACTACCGAGTAAACTCCGACTGCCCCGCCGCAATACCTGATCTGTTACTCCTCCTCCTCCTTGACCACATCGGTTTCCTCCCCATCCACGAGAGTCAGATTAAGTTGACTCTTGTCGTTTACTGGGAGTTCCATGCCGATGGCGCGGGCCAAGGCGGCTCGGATGGAGATGAGTTTCCGCTTACTTTCGTGTGCGGTCTCTATGCCGTTGTCGAGTTCCTCTATCATGCCGCCAAGCATGACGACCTCTTCCTCTACTGTCTGGGTATCAATTTCAGACATTAGCGGAGGAAGGTGGAACAGAACTTCTGGACGGCCTCACTGCTCTCCTTGTCGGTGAACGTGAGGGACGGAGCATACCACGAATATTTACCCCGACTGATAACTGCCGAGGTAAAGTCCCACACCCTAGTGGAGGGAGGGGTGTCGGGGTTGAACAAGGTGAACGTAGCCAGACGCTTGAACGTCTGACGATACGCGTCCTTGGCGACATTGATGCGGCCAAGGGCGTAGAGTTTATCCCCGATAGGGAACGGGTAGGCGGCCCCTACGTCAGTTTTGTCCGGCTTCTCAAAGAGAAGGGTGATATCCGCAAACTCCAACATGGAGTAGTCGGAGGTCTTGGCGATCTCGTCCCGCTCCTCTGGTGCGTGAGCGATACGAGGCACTTCGTCCTCGTCGTAGGGGATGTCCTCCCTCCAGCCTTTGGTCACAGAGACCGGAATGCACGGCACCGCCGACTCGGGGTCTGCGATGACGAATTGTTTGTCGAGAACAACACTCCCGAAGGGAGCCTCGATCTCGGATGTTTTTTGAACGACGTTGATCCTTGGGATCTCAATGTCGCTGGGTTCAATCATCATGTTCGTTGCCGACATGATGTTTGTTGTCGCTTCCTTGATTGCGCTTGCTGCCATGGTTTCTGGTTTCTGGTTTCTGGTTTCAGGCGAGCGTATGCCGCGCCTCTGAGATGGTGACTATATCTGCTTTCAGACATGCGTCAACAAATTCTTTAGAAATTCTTTTTCGGTCCCCCTTGGGGAACTGATCCCCCACCGCCTTGGACAGTTTTCCGAGTGGGATATTGGCTAGTCCCAGCATCTCATCCTTATCGATGCCGAAGTTCTGCGCGATCTCCACAAGCCCCATGTTGTCCTGAACCCGCTTAGCCGCGCCCATGTTCTTGAGACGCAGGCTGGGGAACTCGGCCCCGTCCTTGGCCATGTTTACGGCCCTCTTCTTCAGGCTGTCCGCCCAGTTGGAAACCATCTTGGCAATCATCCACAATTGCTCGACGACTTCTGGGTCTTCAATTGAGTCGATGTCAACGTCAGGGAGCTGGGGGTTGATCTTCTTGGCTACGGAGACCACTAACCCACCTAATGCGGGACAGGCGTTCTCGTGCCGACAGAAGCGACAGTTCACTGTGGGAGTCAGGTCGGGTAGTTCTGGGGTGCCGTCGTCCCATTTTGGGCGGACGGCTTCTCCCCGCTTGATTGCATCCGACAGTTTCCTGACGAGAACAGGGACATCTTCCCGAGCGAACGTGTGGAAGAGAGTCTCGTTCCTGACGGGAATGTAGAATACAAACGTGATCTCCTTTAATTTTGGAAACTTCTGGAAGCTGCCGACGGTGTAGGCTTGGGCCTGCCAGTTTTTCTCCGGCGGGTCGATCATGGAGACGCCTGTCTTGTAGTCAGCCTGAATTGCTGTGTTGTCGCCGAAGATAGTGAGGCGGTCGCATGTCCCCCATGTGGATGTCCCCTCCAGTTCAACGGTCAACTGGATCTCTTTATGGTCTTCTACTTGGCCCCTTCCTTTCTGGGCGTAGTTTGCGAGGAACGCTTCCTCCTCTTCCACGATCTGCTGGTAGATGGAAATCTCCTCCTCGCTCTCAAGGTTGGAGGTGTCCTCGATTTCCAGCGCCTCGTGTATCCTCGTCCCCTTCTCAGCGGCGGCATTCGTCCCCTCCCTCCCATGGTAGCCTGCACAGCCTGCTACGTATTTTAATGACGAGGGCGAAAATTCCGCGTGGTCGCGGTCAGAGTGGCTATCCGGCATGGGTGTGATTATACACCCTTTTGCCGCCCTGTCAAAATATATTGAGCAATTAAATAGGCGTCGATCATCCCGTCGTGTGGGGTGCGGCACCTTTTGTTTCTGAGCCAGTTCTCGGCGGGGGCGAGTTGTTCCGCTTTCTCCATGGCAAATATCTTGGTTTGCCCCTTTGGGACGTTACCCAGCATTTCTTTTTGCCACTTATGTACGGACACCCGCATCAGGTCATATCCCTTCACCTCGGCCATCCCGACTATCTTGCCGAAGCTCATGGCCATGGACCGAACGGCCTGTGAACTTTTTGCGTGTGCCAAGGGTTCTTCTACCGCCAGCGTGAACGGTGTGTTCAGATTGACTAGCCACTCGTTGATCTTGGCCGTGGCCACTTCCCGCTTCTTGCTCCGCTGCATTGTAGGCATGGCGATCTTGTCAATGACCCCGCCGTCAAATGCGGAGATCGCGCACAGTCCCCCGTCTAGTCCGTTGTCTATTCCGACGATCACTGACTCATGCCCCTCAAACACGAAGGGGATAGGATCAGACCGTCACCACTTTCGGGAGTGAAGACAATATAATTTTTTGCGAGCCCCTGAAGGAAAAAGACTTCGCGGGCTGTTTTGGGGATGACCCGAAAGAATACCCCAACAAGTCCTCGGTGAGAAAATGAGAAGTCATTTTTAATGGGATGATCTTTTCGGATCAGGACGGTAGGGTTTACCACTACTTCCCTTTTTTCAAACAGAGGGGCCATAGCTACAGGGACGTTGAGTCGAGGAAGCACGGGGTATTTGGCCCGAGGTCGCAGGACTTTAGTTGGTCGAGCGCCATTCTGACTTCATTTTTGTTCAGTCCGTGTTTCTCTCTGAGGATAATCTCGGTCCCCGTAATCGAGTAGCACGCGACTGGGGGGTTACGTGGGTGCTCGACGATGCCAATAAAGGCGTCTTTAAGTTCACTGAACAACATGACGCCCCCGACTGGATTCTTTGTGGCCCCTTCGGTTTCTTCTGAAAATCCCGTATAGCAAGTGGGGTCAGTCTGACGGTAAAAATATGGGTCATTAGACGGCTCGTATCTTGCCCCGTCAAATTCAGGCGCACCACTATTGAGGTCGTAAATCATCAATCCAAGTCGATTATGGGTTTCACGGACCCCTCCCCACGATCTGCTTTCGTGTTGTTGAGTATGGAGATATCAATCTGCATTGTGCCGCCGCTGCCGTTCTTTGAGTTGAGGCCGAGGTTCCGGCGGATGAACTGGTCGAGTTCGGATAACTCACGGACAGTCTTGGCGGGGCGCAGGTTCTTCACGCTGTCACGCATGAGTTTGATTCCTGTCGCTGCGGCGTAGTGCTGATATTTGTCAGCGGGGTTGGACTGCCGTTCTGCAATCTCCAAAATCGTTGCGTCCTCTTCCTGTCGTGCATCGTGACCCGCTCGGAGGATCGCCTCGTCGGTGGTAGACTCAAGCTGTTGGTCAATAGCTTCCGCCAGTTCGTCAGTAGGCGCTTCCGTTACTGCGGGGGCATCATTAGGGTGCAGCCCGTTCTTCTTGGCGCGGACGCCCATCTTCTTGAGCCACCGCCGCACCGTGCCGGGGTGGACTCCCAACTCCTTGGCGATGGAAATATTTTTCCAATTCGCCTTATACATCGTTAGGGCGCGTTGTTGGAGGCTGTCTTTAGGTTTGTCAGACACTTTGTAAGGGCGTAATCTCTACAATAGATTATGGCGGTAACGGCTCCATCCATCAAGCAGATACTCGATCCGCGCATCGACCCCAAAACAAAACGTATGGATGTCGGGGGGCTTTTGATTCCTCCGACCAGTCTCATCACTGCTTTGTTGTATGGGTTTGCCAACCATGAACACCTACGAGCGAAGGAGTATTACTTCTGGAGGATCTGCGACGAGTTATGGAACCACGATGACTTGCCTGAAAAGTTAATGGTCCGCCATCCGTGGGCTGAGCAAATGATTTGGGCGGCCATCAATAATAAGTATCTGGCCATTGGGGGGTCTGCGTCGTCGGGGAAAAGCCACACCATGGCCGCGTGGGGGATAGCCAACTGGTTGTCCAAGCCCAAGGACACGCTTGTCCTGATGACCTCGACTACTTTGCGAGAAGCCCGTAAGCGGATTTGGGGGTCGGTAATGTCCCTACTCTCTGTGATTGACGATGCCCCCATCAAAATTCGGGACTCGATTGGCAACGCTAGTTACGTAAACGAGAAAGGCACCCTCATCGAGCGAGCGGGTCTCTCGTTGATCGCTGCTGAAAAAACGCGCACCCGCGAAGCTACAAACAAGCTCATCGGAATCAAGGCCCCCCGAGTGATTTTGATTGGTGATGAACTCTCGGAGCTATCCGAGGCCATTCTTCAGGCGGGCCTGTCGAACTTATCTAAGAATCCAGAATTCCAGTTAATCGGAATGTCCAACCCTAACAGCCGCTTCGACGCGTTCGGGATCTGGTCGGAGCCGATCAACGGCTGGGACTCGGTAGACACGCACACGGCGGACGGGTGGGCCACGAAGTGGGGCGGGGATTACATCCGTCTCGATGGGGAGCGTTCTCCTAACATTATCGCGGGGGAGGCCATCTACCCGTGGCTACCTACGCAGGAAAAGATCAACGAAGATAAGGCTCTGCTCGGCCCCGAATCACGGGGCTACATGCGAATGATTCGTGCTATATTTTTCGACTCCGATGAGACGACGGGGATCTACGGCGAGAACGAACTAACTATGAGCAAGGCCATGTCCAAGGTCGAGTGGGAGGGGACTCCCATCAAAGTGGCAGGCATTGACCCCGCGTTCACCAACGGCGGCGACCGGACGATCCTCTACACCGCCTCGGTGGGCTACGACACAACAGGCCAATACGTCATTGAGTTCGGGGAGGCTGTTCATTTGAACGACGACGCCACAAACAAGGCCGTCCCGAGGACGTATCAAATTGTCCGACAAATCAAGGAGCACTGCGAGAAGCGGAAAATCCTGCCCGAGAACGTGGCAGTTGACGCCACGGGGGCCGGAGCACCCTTCTGTGACGTTCTCTCCGGCGAGTGGGCCAGTGGGTTTCTGCGCGTTAGCTTCGGGGGCAAGGCCAGTGACAAGAGGGTCAGCGCCAATAGCAAGTCTGTGGGGACAGAACTATATGTGAATAGGGTCTCCGAGCTTTGGTTCGTGGGGAAGGAACTCATGCGGACGCGTCAAGTGTTTGGGGTAAACACCGATCTGGCCCAAGAGATCACCAGTCGAAACTACGACATGATCAAGAGTGGCACCCTGCGGGTTAAAATAGAATCCAAACCTGAATTTAAGGCTCGCTTCGGACGAAGCCCCGACCTTGCAGACGCCGCATTTCTGGCCTTGGACTGTGCCCGTCAGCGGCTCGGACTAGTGGCTATTGATCCTCCCGAGGAAGGGAAGGAAGGCCGTCCGTATCGCCGGACCACGATCAAACAGCTAGGCAAGGCGCTACAGAACCACGATGCGGTTTTGCTGGATTGACAGTTTACCGCTTAACTCATATTCTTAACCCGCATTTTAGTCGTTTCGGTATGTCATTTAATTTTTTTAAGCCTACCCCATATGCCAAGTCAGCGGCACCTTCTAGGTATCCATTTTCGTCTACGATTTCTAGCGTTTCCCCTCTACCGCCCGACCCGTTCACGGGTAAGCCTGTCAAGCCTGTGGAGTTAGCCGATATTGACCCGTTTACGAATAGGCCCGTAGCACCAGTAGAATTGCGGGAGCCAGTGTTTCCCAAAACTCCCGCCGTTGTGTCGGCACCTGCTGCACCTGCTGCACCTGCTGCCGCCGCACCAGTAAGAACGCTGCAACAGAAACAGTTAATCAACCCCGAGCGGGAAGCCGAGAGGCAGCGCAAGGAGGCTTTGAAAAAGGCCAAGGGCGAGACAGCCAAGGATGAAAAAGGCCGTGGAGCGGGGCAGGGGCTTGTAACTGGGGGCCTTGACTCCGGTGGGTTTGGCACAGGTCGGAGAGTAGGTCGCAGAGGATACTAAAACCACTAGGTAGTTGTGGCTAAAAAACTTATCGCAAAAAAAGTCCTCAAGGAAATCGCCAAGAGGACGAAGGAGATCAACAAGAGGTATCCCGACAGAGCCACACTTCTTAAACGGGCGAAAGAGTTAGGAATTGACCCCTACAAGCTCAATGTTCGCGGCACCCCCAACTTAGCTAGACGAGTAGCAACAGAAGAATTTCGGAATCGCCCACGACAGTTTCAAATCAAGCCCCGCACCTCGAAACAACTCGCCGAGTTAAAAAGGATACGGGCGGAGAAATTTGGTAAAGCTGCCAAGTTACTTGCAAAGGGGGGGAAGGGGCTAGCAGTTGTTGGTAAACCGCTCGGCAAAGTGGCTACCAAAGTGGCTGCCCCCATTCACGCAGTGACAGAGGCATGGGAAGCAGGGAAGCAGATGGGGGTTGGGGTGTCTGCTGAGGAAAGGGAAAAAATCCGCCGTGAGGCTTTGGAGGAATACTCGGGAGTTGGCAAGAAACATGGCGTCGTTGGAGATATCGGCACGGCTGTGTATGGTGGGGTCTTGGACCCTGCGAGGGCCGCTTCTGCTTTTCTGCAAACATTTGCTGGAAAGGGAGAATCTCCTGTAACCCAAGAGATAGATGAGTATATCGAAAGCATAGGGGCTGCCCCAACGGGGAAAACCACTGCCCAGTTACGCGCCGAAAGAATAGCGCGTGGGGAATCACTTAGCTTTAGTGAGGGTCTCCGAAGAGATATTGCCTCCGCACGGAGAAGGAAATACGCCGAAGATTTAAGCGGAACCGCCGCCTCCACCATGTCGGGGGGTAACGCACGATTCTTCTACGGCCTTGCAGATGACCCTGAGTTTGAAGAAACTGACCTGAGCGCCATACCGGAAACAGATTTTTACAAAGATAAATACAATCTTTACCGAGACCAACAAGCGGCCATTCAGGAAGAAATGGCTGCAACGACCCGAAGAAATATCGGAACTAAAGAGACGCCCAACATTGTTTCAACACCAAAACAGTTTTTTACCGAAGCTGACCGGAAGATTTTTTTGAAAGCAGCAAAAAGTGGGGATCTAGTTGAAATGTTCGACGAAGACGGCGATGACAAATTGTCCCGTGAAGAACGCAAAAAGTTTTTCCTTGTGGGTGACGAAGGGTTCGTGAGCCGAGCTAAGACTGAGGGACTTTATGGGGAAGACATGATCCCTGCTCCTGCTCCTGAACCCTCCGACCCCGATGATTTTGACGCCGCTGGTGGTTCTGATTTTGATCCGAGCGTTAGACCCGAATATAAAGATAGAGGGACTGAAGGTGAACCCGCCGCTCCTCCCACTACACTTGACTACGCGAACATGATGCGGGAGGCAATTGGCAACGAGGCGATTGACATAGAAGAGCGCAACGATACCCTGCGGACAATCAGGGAGTCCATGGTTAAGC
>Ga0209128_1001486_pt1 | contig 15999 bp, 19 predicted proteins | sample ETNvirnome_6_100_FD_184072 | JGI IMG/M metagenome (GOLD analysis project Ga0209128, IMG submission 184072) | Marine viral communities from the Pacific Ocean - ETNP_6_100 (SPAdes) (version 2) | ecosystem: Environmental > Aquatic > Marine > Oceanic | place: Pacific Ocean | collected 2013-06-19 | reverse complement strand
ATCAAAGGGGACCGACATCGAACGCTCCTAGTTGAGGGACTCGGCCTCGTAGGCCGCGAAAGTTGTGGGATCGGCGAGGACTTCGGCCATCGCTCGGGCATACGCAGTAGCCGCGTCAAGCCCCTCGTTCACCGTAAGGCGCTCGGCCAGGGTCTGGACTGCGGCGTTGGTGTCCGCGGTGGCCTCGGCAGGGGCCTGCTCGGCGGACTCACGTCCCACCGGGAGGCGACCCTCGGCGAAGATCCGGTTGGCCTTCTCCTCGCCTAGCGTCTGGCAGACCTGCCAGTAATCTTCCCGCTCGGTAGGAGCGATCCGACCAATCGAGCAGGCCTCGTCCAGGGAGCGCATCTTCTCGCGGTCCTCTAGGGTTCCGTTCCGCTCGCGGAGGCCTTCGACCTCCTTGGTGGCGGTCTCAAGGGTCTCGGTGAGGACGGCCACCTTCGCGGCCTCGCTCTGGAGGCGTTGGACCTCCGCCAGAAGCTCAGCGGCCTCGGTCGGAAGGCCAGCAGCTTCGGCCAGGTTGATGAGTGGATCGCTCATGCGGACGGTCTCCTTGGGTGCCGGTGCAGTCGTCTCAGACAGGAACACGCGGCGCAGTGGTTGCTCGCTTGCGGAAAGGGTACCAGAGACACTAGGCGACTGCATCCCTGGAATGAAAGGCGCGTTGGTTAGGGTCGCACCGGATAGCACGAAGGCGTTCAGCGGCTCCCCGGTGGTCTTGCTTGTGGCAAATTTGGGCGGAATTAGCTCAGCAGAGATGGCTGAGAACTCCCCAGCCTCCACCCGTCGGGCCCCCTCGGGGGTCCACGAGAAGAGACCCCACAGACTCAGCCCCCCGTCATCGTTGGGCCGGACCTCTACCTGCTGGATTCGCGCGGCGGCTCTTGTAGCCTCTGGCGTGCGCTCTCCCATCGCGCTGGCATGGTTGTAGCCTACGGGGGCGCCCTCCCCGAACCAGCGCTCGGCAAGGACCCGCGCGTAGGTCGTTGCCATAGACTGGATGTCCTCCTCGGTCAGCTCCACCATCCGGGGCTTCGGGCCGGTGCTGCCGAAGAATCGACCCGAGCGGACTACCTCGACCCAGCTTTGAGCGCCGTCTGCGAGCAGGTATGGAACCCCCCAGTAGGCCTCCTCGGTCTCGACCGTAGTCGCTTCTTCAATATCGGTCTTCATCTTATTCTCCTCGAGCCAGCGCCGGAAGTCGCCCACGCTGAGCTTTCGGGCATCGGCCCGGATGGATTGTATGGCGGATGCTCCCTCTTGCGAGATGCCGTAGATGACGCTGAGGCCGTCCGGCCCCCCGTCGAGCGTAGCGCGCCGGAACTTGACGAACTCCGACGGGTCCCTCTGGCGAGCAGCATGCTCATTGGGAAAGGGCATCTAGGCACCCGGTGGGAGGAATATGACGATGCAGTTGCACTGGTCCCCGCCCAGGCACTGGGGGTCTGGTGTCCCATACTCGTCGAGGTCCTCGATCCCGAACTCCGCGCCGTCCTTGCTGAGGCACACGTCGCAGGTGTTGGATTCCAGCATGGCCGAGCGTATTCCACGCTCTGTGCCCTCAGCCCTAGCCTCCTGCATTCTGCCCAGACCGAAGATCGTGTTGGTATCTCGCTGGGCGGCTACTAGGTCGGGCCCCGGCGAGAGCGTCCTGACCATGTCCGCCACGACGTCCTCGATCTCTTCGGCCCCGAGAACCCCACCCAGGCTCGCGGATTGAACGGCCGTCACCGCGTTGGTCCTGAGGCGGTCCCCGGCCGCGAGGGCGGATGTCCTGGCCACGCTCTCGATGGCCTTCTCTGCCACGATATCGTCCGCGACGCTTGTCCCTGGTGACTTCGGCTTCTTCGCCTTCACCTTCCGAGCCTTCTTTGTCAGCCTCGCCAGCTCTTGCCCACTCTTGACGGCCAGGATCGGAGAGACCACCCCCACCGTCGCGGCAGCCTCCGCGGTTGCAAGAGCGACCAGGTAGCGAATCCCGGTCAGGCCTGGCTGGCTCCAGTTGAAGCGCATCTGTCCGTCCAGGACTGCGACCTCCTCGGGGGTTTCGACCTCGATGCCGTCCCTGGTGGTCTCGAAGTCGCCCTCCTCAACTGAGCGAGCCAGCTCAGGGGAGCCCTCCATTCGGTCCATCTCCTCCCGAACCGAGGACTGCCCGGCCCGGTAGGCCCGGCGAAGCTCCATCCGGAAGACCTCCCCCAGTTTGCCGAGGTCGGGGACGTCCACCGAGCGCATGTCAATAAGGTCCCCGGCCCTTGCCATCCGCTGGGCGTATTTGTCCGCAACTCCCTCGCGCCAGTCCTGCGCCGCCTGGGCCATCGCCCGCTTGACGCCAACCATCGGTGCGAGCGTCTCGTCAAGGCGCACTACCGTTTCCTCCTCTCGGAGGGGTCGGCCGTTGACTGCTGTGCGACCAGGGAGCTGCTCGGCGAGCTTCTCCATGGCCTCCCCTTCCTCCTCGGTCTTGTCGGCCTGGTCGTCCGTGGTGTCGTTGGTCTTCTTGGCTGCCCCCTTGGGCCCCTCCCGGACCACGTCCTCGGTCTCCCTGACGTCTTTGTCTTCCTCGACGTCGATGATCTCCGTGGGCTGCCGGTTCTTGAGCCGGTATTCCATCTCCTCCTTGGACTCATGCTCGGGCATCTCCGGCAGCCCCAGAGCTGCGCGGACGGCCTCCTCGATTCCACGGTCAGGCAGAAGCGCACCAGCATCCGCAGCCACCTTGATCGCATCGACCAGCTTGCTGGGGTCGCCAATCGAGATCGAGCCAGGAGTTAACCTGGGGAAGCCCTCGGTGCGGTCGTAGTTCCATCCGCAGAGCCTCTGGATTATGGACTCGGGCCCGTGGCTCATGACCTTCCCGATAAGGTCGGCCGCGCTCTGGAGCGCCATCGTGAAGAAGTCTTGCTGCCCCTGAATAAGGGCGAAACTGCCGACCTTGCCGTCCCCTGTCGTAATGAACGGGGTGAGGGCGGCCCGTGCCATATCCTGCCCCGACGCGCGCCGGGCCTCTCGGATGTCCGAGCCCTTCATCGGGAAGTCGGCGAACTTCAGGGAGTAGCCTGGAGGGAATGACGCCCAGGCCCGGGCTCCAGTCCGCAGCTCTCGCAATATTTCGTTCACCGTGGCCGAATCGCCGGATCTGGCGCCCGGTGCCACCTCCACGTATGGGATTCCAAACGCACCGCGCTCGTAGCCGGTCGCCTCCAACTTCAGATATAGGCGGCGGGACTTCCACCCGGCGAAGCATGGGCGAAGGATGCTGGTGCCCTCTGGGGCGTCCCCGTCGGGGTCCCAGACGAAGTGCAAGAGCTTCTCAGGGGGAAGGCTCGCGCCCTCCATCTCCCAGCTCGTTGGCTTGCCCTGCTCGGCGTCTCCGATGTAGTTGTTCTGGGTGACCCCCCATTGTCCGTCGGGGTATCGAGTCCAGGAATAGACGGTGCGGGGCAGCATTGGGCTCAGCTGGTCGAGACGTACCTGCTTGGAGTCTCGGTCGAAGCGGGCCACGATCTCGAATAGGCTGAACCCGCGCCAGACCGCCGACACGGCCTGCTCGACGAACTGGTAGAAGCCCCCGCGCACGTACTCGAAGAGATTGGCCCGGATGAACTCGGCCTCCTCTAGGGCCTGGCGGTCCTCTCCGCCGGGCTCGACCTTCCAGTGGCTCCTGATAATCGGTAAGCACCACGCGAGGGTGATCGCCTTGATGACCGGATCGCCCTGCCGCATCTGGTCTACGAGGCCCACCTGGTCCTGATACCCACGCCAGACGTCGGGCCGGATCTGCGGGTTGGCGTTCATATCTACGATGCCGCCGCTGGGATACGTGCCGACCGACGACAGCCGGTCCCTCATCATCGAGGCGCTGGCCGACTTCGGCATCTGATCGTAGCCCGCCAGGGCCTCTAGTCCCTCGGGGTAGATGCGGAGGGCATGGCCCGAGGCCTCTGCTGCTCGGGCCTGCTCGTGAGTAACGTAGAGGGGCCCCAGCTTGGCCCACTGGTCGGGAGTCGGCTCGTTCACTGGTAGTCCTCCGGCGAGAGTTCGCCCCTACCATACCGGACACTCGGCCCCGGATCAGCCATCTCGTTCATCAGCGCGATGTCGGGCTGCTCCATAACCCCGTGGCGCCCGACGACGTAGTAGCGGAGTGCGTCTGGGAAGTGGTCGTCCTGGCCCGTCTTGCGAGGCATGTTGCCCACGGCCTTGTCGGGGTAGCGGTAGGACATCAGGGACCCATGAATACCCAGCACCCCAGCCGGATAGCGGCTCGTCCTCCCGGTGTCGGTCAGGGCCCTCGCAACGAACAGGTGCCTTGCTCCGGTGTGATCCTGGAACCTGGCGCGGGTAGCCTCTACGCCGTTAGGTATATGGCGCTCAATCTGGTTCAGGCTATAGAGCAGGTCCCCCGACAGCACACCGGCAGCCCGGAAGGTCTGCTCGTAGACCCCTACCGAGTTGAGACCCGTCTGGGCGTTTCGGGCCGTCCCCGCCGGATCGCAGTAGCAGTCCAGCAGCGTCAAGCCATAGCTCCTCAGCAGCTCAACGCACTGGTTAGCGTGGACCTGCTCTAAGGTGTCCGACACGCACACCTCCTCTACGATGACTTCACCTAGGCCCGGGATGTCCTGGATCACCATAAACGCCGGGCGTCGGCCGCCGAAGTCAAGCGCCCCATAGGTTGCCCGGTCGGGGTCGGGGAGGACATCTACTATGCTTGGCCCGCTCGGGTCATAGGTCCAATAGACGACCCCCGACAGGACAACGAAGTCGCCCTCAAGATAGGCCCTGGCAAGCTTGTCGGAGAGGTTGAGGTTCTCGATATAGCCGGACGGAAGGTGGGGGTTGTCTGCGGTCCTCGCCTTTACCATTAGCCGGTTAGGGAGCGGCTTGCCGAACTCCTCCCAGAGCCACCCCATCGAGGGAACGCCCGCAACCGATCGGCGGAGCTTAGTAGACCGCGCGTCACGGATCCGGGAAGTAAAGATGCGCCACGCCTCGTGCCGAATCAGCCGGGGCTCGTCCATGCAGCCCCAGGCGAAGGTGGCGCCCTCTAGAGATCCGGGGTTCTCGGCGGACCCGAAGCACCACTCTGAGCCGTTCCACATCGTCAATACCCGATCCCGCGCCGACCAGTCGCGGACTAGAGGCCCGAGGCAGTGGGCCGCACCAGAGGCCCCGGTTGGCCACCGGGTAGCTCCGGGGAAGAAGTCAACCAGGGCCCGGTAAAGCGTACGGCGCTGAAGCGGGAAGGTAGGCGACACCAATACGCCGGGCAGCCCCGGGTTCCGAACCGTATTGCGCAGGGCCTCGGCAAGTAGCCACCAGGTCTTCCCCGAGCCCCACCCGCCGGCCAGGAAGACGGTGTCCTCAGGGGCCCGGTGCGCTTCTACCTGCGCCCCAAAGGGGACATAGGGAACCCGAAGGCTAGCCGCCTCCATCATCGAACTCCGGCACTCGCAGGATGACCTCGACGGGCCGAGGGTCCGGGGCGCCGTCGCCCTCGAAGAGGCCAACGATCCGCGCCTCGAGGTTCATCATAGAGGCGAGGGGGCCGTGGCGGCCCGAGGTCAGGGCCGTGCGCTGGTGCCCCCGGAGGCGTACGAGGAACTCGGCCCGGGTATCGTCCAGCTCCTGGCCCTCCAGCTCCTTCCGGTAGCACTTCACGATCTCCTCGCGGTAGCTTCGGACCGTCCTGGTCGTGACCCCGAACTCCGCAGCCATCGCCCGGCATAGCTGGAGGCTCCAGCCCCTCTCGGCGATCGCCCTCTCCAGAAGGGCAACGCGCCTATACTTCTCGGCCTTCGTAGTCAAGCGGGGCTCCTATAGGGAAGGATTCTCTTCAGCAACATAGCAGCCGCCCCCGTCTAGCAAGGGGCCTATATCAGCCGGCCACGAGGGCGTGGGTGAGGGCTACGCCGAGCGCCTGCCACGCATGGCCAGACACGCCGTAACACGGCCCCGGGGACACTTTCCGCCCCACCGCGACCCTACGATCGCCCCCAAACGTCTCGATAATTCTCTGGCGTACTAGGGCATCCCGGTTGCCGGGCCCGGAGACGTCAAGGGCTCGAAGCACCTGGCGGCGGTAGTAGAGCGCAACCGGTACGTCCGCGAGGGCCGCGGCCTGCCAGATCCTCCCAACAACCTCGGAGGTACGGAGCAGCGACGCGCCAGATATGCCGTAGCTCTGGACCCGCTCGATGGCGACAACGTCGATCATCTCGAACTCTTTGGGGGTCTCCGCCCAGCCCGAGATCATCCCGAGGACGGCCTCCACGGGCATCTCGTTCGTAGCGCTCAGGACCCGGCTCGTTGCGGAGTTATAGAAGACTACCCCGCAGGTCTCGGGGCCCGGGTCGACAGCGAGAAGGATCACGGCGGCCCCCCCGGCTTCCGGGCAATCCACCCGGCGAAGTTGAGCCACCTCCAGAAGCAGTCCACCTCTCGGAAGCCGGATAGCCGCAGGATCTCTTCGTTCCATCCGGCGGTCACGGGCACGAGGACCCCCTCGAGGGCGTGACGCTTGCGGTCGATCTCCCCTTGCGGGTAGCCGGCCCACCGCTTCCCCTCTAGGTAGAGGTCAACGAGCATCCGGTCAATCTCCGAAGACCCGCCGATCACCTTCTCTACAACGATGAGCACGCCCCCCTCCCTCGTCTTGTCAAACGCCCGCTGAACAATCCGTAGCCTGTACTCGATCGGAATGAACTGGAGCGCTAGTACCGCAAGGGTCACGTCCGCCGTCTCCTCCGGGTAGTCCTCCCGAAGATCGAGCCGCCTGATGTCTACAAGATCGTCCGACTCAAAGGCGGCCGACGCCGCGTTGAACATCGGCTCTGATACCTCGACCCCTACGAGGCGAGCGCGCGGCAGGCGTTCCCGGATCGACCGAAGCGCCCCGCCCTTCGAGGTCCCGAGGTCTACAACCGTGGCCCCCTCTCCGGCCCTAGCTCTTCTGCATCCGAGGTACCGCCCGACGCTCGGCCGCTTATTCTCTCGACATCCCGGACACTCGCACGCCCCTCCCTCGGGAAGGCCTATGGCCTCGGAGGCAATCCTGGAGACCAGGCTCCTCATCTCGTAGAGGTTAGGGATCGACCGGTCCAGCATGTCCTCGAAGCAGTCCGTGACGGCCCCATCAAACTCCCACCGGCCTTCTGGCAGGTGCCCTACGCTACTCACGATCAGCCCCCTTCGAGACCCGGAGTATGGCGAGAGCGATCTGCCGAGGACCGCCCTTCTCATAGTTGTTCAGCACAAGCTCCTCCCTGTCGGGATCGAGTACCGTAGCCCCGGCGGCCCTCTTCGCCTCGACAAGAACCCCGGCCAGGAGCAGGCGCTCTTCGAGGAGGTCAGATAGTCGCCGGTCGATCCGGTCAATAGCGGCCCGGATCCGGTCACGATCTTCCATCGGCCACCTCTAGTACGCCTGAGCAGATCGCCCGCCCGAGCGCTTCCATTACAGGAGGAGGGACCGCCCGCGCAAGCCGCTCCCACCGCTGGCGGTAGCTGCCTGTCAACACGAACCCGTCCGGGAAGCCAGAGAGCCGGACTACCTCGGGGATCGCCCACTTCCTCTTCTCGAAGGGGTGGGTGACTCCCGCCGCCCCGACGACCCCGGCCGTCTGAACTAGGGTCGGTGAGGGCTTCTTCGGGTGGGCCTTGACAAGCTGAAAGTACTTCTCGGATTGCTCCCCGATCCGAAGGCGATCCCACTCCCTCCCTACCGCGTACCCCTCGAGCGAGGCTTCCTCCCGCTCCTCGTGGGTCGGGGCGCATGCGTGTTCCGAGTAGTTGGGACGCGGGACAACCCACGGGCAGGCGTCCTCGATGGTGTACCGGTAGGGGAGGGGCTTCGGGAAGGCGGGGGGTAGTTCTAGATCGTTCCTGACCCCCTGTATGAACAACCGCCTCCGAGACTGGGGAACGCCTAGCCACTGGGCGTCTAAGACCGCCGACCTGACCGTGTAGCCAATATCGGCGACCTTCCGAACGATCTCCTTGAAGTACCCCGACGCCTTCCCCTCCGAGAGGGCCGGGACATTTTCCGCGACTATCACGCGGGGGTAGAGCCCCTCCGCCAGCCGGATGTACTCATCGAACAGGTCGTCTGTCCGCTGCTTCGTGTCGGAGTACGGCTTGACCTTCCCCCACCCCTTCGCCCCGGATCCGGCCCTGCTGAACGACGAACAGGGGGGGCTTCCGTCGAGGACATCTAGCTCACCCCGCTTCAGCCCGACCGCCTCCAAGACCTCATCCGCCCGCACTACGCGGATGTCCCGAGTATCAAGGGGCCCATCGTGGTTCGCGCGGTAGGTGTCCTGGGCCGCCCGGACGAACTCCGAGGCCCAGACCACCTCATAGCCCGCCATCCTCCAGCCGAGGCACGAGCCCCCGGCCCCGGAGAACGTCGAGACGACGCTATAACCGTTCCTAGGCCTAGAGTTGAACTCATAGGCTGGGGGGATTCTATAGAGTGGCTTCACTACTAACGTCCCGGACTAGATCCATCATCCGAGTCCTTCCCCTTTTGTTCAGGGTCGTGTCCTCTAGGAGCCTGCGAAAAACAGAGGGGATCCCCGCGACCAGCTGCAAGTTTTCGTGCCGCCTTCGACCTACTAGGCGGAACCGATCTCGATAAGCGCGAACAATCGGCGCCTTTTGGATCGGCTTATTTAGAGCGTCCCAGGAGGATCCTAGAAACAGATCCCTGATGGGGTCGCGGTCATAGGGCGCCACCCACACCTTGTTGTTATGCGAGCAAAGCCCCCGGAAGAGCGCACGCTGGGGGACCGACGCGAAGTAGCTCACCCGGAACCGATCGAACTCCTCGACGGTCGCCCGGTGGTGGATCATCGCTCGCTTGGACAGACCGAAGTGCCCGTCTGCCCACATCCCGGAGAGTACGTGGGACTCGGCGATCTCGGGGACCAGGTAAAGGAACGGCCAGAGGCATTCCACCTCGGTCTTCTTTCGGCAACCCATACCGATAAGCCGCAAGAAGTCCTGCCGAACAGCGCCCACCGGCACCTCGACCAGGCGAAACTTCCACCCGAAGGCGCGCGCAGCGCGCTCTGCCGAGAAGGCGTCACGAGAGGGGATCCCCTCTACCTTGAAGGTATAGGCCGAGACCCGCTTGCCGACACTTTCCGCCGCGAACCCTACCGATAGGGAGTCTACTCCACCGGACAGAAGCAGCCCGACGTCTGGCGAGCCGCCCACCTCAGACTCAACGATCCCGGCTAAAAGTCGGCCTAGTTCGCCAGAGAGATCATCGCCACTCATATCCGCACTTCGGGCACTGGTGCTCCGTTTCCACGTCGTCACCCTCGAACTCTGAGAAGTCTGCCGGAGGTACATCATCGATGTTCTCCATCCGGCCCATAATGGCGTCTAGCTCCGAGGGGTCGAAGCCCAGATCCGCTAGGGCAAGGTCAGCTTGCGCAAAGCCGGCCAAGATGCTCGGAAGGGCTCCGATGTTCCACTCCGCTTCCTCGCCGGTCCGGTTGTCGGCCAGGGCTAGCATTCGAGCGTCTGCGGGATCGAGGTCAACGAACCGCACGGGTACCCTATCGAGCCCGAGGTGAATGGCGGCCTTCAGGCGCGTGTGCCCTGCGATAACCATCCGATCTTCGCTGCGGGCAACGATAGGGGCTCCAAACCCGAACCGCTTGATCGATGCCGCGACCTTCTCGATGGCGCGATCGTTGAGTCTTGGGTTCGAGTCCCACGGGACAAGCGTCCCGACGGCCTCCCACGTAGCGGCAGACTCAGCTTCTCTCTCGTGGTTTTGCGTCATCTTTGGCCCCTTGTGGTATAGTAGCTCTCCCCCTCGCGCTCTTCCGAGCGCCGAGGTATCGTAACGTACCGTGCGCCACGGCGCAACGAAGGAGATGCCATGCAAGACCAGAGCGCCGATCCGACAATCTTCACGACCTCCGAGGCGGCTAAGTTCCTCCGTATGAGCCCCGCGAAGCTCCGGGGCCTCGTCGCGGCTGGGGCCGTGCCCTCGTTCAAGGTCGGCCCCCGCCTTCGGTTCCGCCGTCAAGACCTCCTGGCCTGGCTGAGCCACGAGATCGGCGACACCACCCCGACCACGGAGGTCCCTGGCCTCGACGCCTGCGCTGACTGAGACCGTGCCCCGCACTCGCTTGATCAATCCCGAGTTCTTCCTGCACGAGGGTCTGGGGAACTGCTCCGCCCACGCTCGTCTTCTCTTCATCGCCCTCTGGACGCAGGCCGACCGTCTGGGGCGTCTCCGGTGGCTCCCTCTCCGTATTCACGGCGAGACGTTCCCCCACGAGCCCGAAGTTGACGTTCCCGCGCTGGCGGCGGAGCTGGTCCGGGTTGGGTCTCTCCAGATATACAGCGACGAGGGCCGAGCCTTCGCTCACGTCACCGGCTTCACCCGCTGGCAGAATCCCCACCGCAACGAGAGCGCGTCGAAGATCCCCGAGCCCCCCGACGACGACGGAGGCGCCTCCTTCTCACTATTGGGAAGGGGTGGGTCAACCAATGGTCAACCAATGGTCAACCAAGGGTCAACCTCCGGGGCGCCCGATACTAGTTACCAGTTACTAGTTACTAGTTCCCAGTTACCAGTTACTAGTAGACCCCTTACGGGGTTTCCCCGGGACGACGTCTCGGAGACGTCCTCCCCGGGCCGCAAGGCGAGGGGGTCGGGCAGCCTAGCACTTCCCACGGGGGACGAGCTGCTGGACTTCCTCATCGAGACCTGGGGCAAGCTCCTAGGGAAGCACGACACGCTCCCCCGGTGGCTCAGCTCGGCCCGAGGGGCCTATCCCGGCATCGACCTCCTGGGGGAGGCTCGCCGGGCGCACGCCTGGGAGGAGGCGAACCCATCGCGCAGGAAGAAGCAGATCCGCGCGTTCCTGTCCAGGTGGTGGACGAAGGCTCAGGACAGGGGCGGCAGCAGGCCCACCACCACCACCGACTCGGACTCCGAGGGCAGGGAAGCCCTGGAGGTCGCCCGCAGCTTAGGAGCTGACCTATGACCGACACGACCACGATGGACCGCATGAGGCTCATCCGAGCCCACCTGGAGGCGACCTCCCGGGGCCGCTCTCCTTCACCCGAGCAGGTGGGGATCTGGCTCAGGGAGCTGGAAGAGATCCCCGCCGAAGACCTCGACCACGCCATCCGGGCCGCCAGGAGGCACCACGCCGAGGCCACCGACCGGGGCAAGCGATGGGGCCGCCTGACACCCGACGACGTCCTCATGCTCTATACCTCGGGAAGGATAAAGGACGACGGGCCCCCCGAGAGCCCGGACTGCCCGCACGGCTGCTCCGCTGGGCTCGTCTCGGTCCTGGACTCCGGCCAGCTGGCCTACACCGTCCGCTGCACCTGTCCTTCGGGCGAGTGGTACCTCCGCCACCCCGTCTTCGGTAAAGGAAGCACCGTCGAGGGTGCCCTCAGTCGGGGCTGGGTTCTGGCCCGCCCCGTCTCGACCATCCCGCCCGCGCACCGAGAATGGCTGGAGGCCAGGACCAGCTGCGTCGGGGCCGAGACCGCGATGAGGGAGTATCGGAAGCGCCTGCTCCCCTAGGGGACCGTCTCAGGCCCCCTCCGTCAAGTTGTATTCGATCACGATGTCCTGAACGCAGTCAGCAGCGCCGCACGCCTCGCCCTCTGCTGCGGGTCGCCAGATCGCGTCAGGGCCGGCGCCAGCGCCTCCGATGTTGTCGACGCAGTCCTCGCAGAGCGGGAGGACCGTCTTAGCCACCTCCGATGTGGGGGCGCCGATGCACCAGGCCACGGCCTCGTGGTTGGGCTCGAAGCCGAGGGCGCGAACGGTCCCCACTGCGGCTTCGATGGTGGGGCACCGGTGTGTCCCGTAGTCGGAGGAGTCACCGTACTCCGTGACGACGAAGCCGCAGTCGTCTTCTTCTACGCGGATCCGTGGGTCGTGGTCGCAGTGGGTCGTTCCTTGATCTCCGTGTTGGGTGGGGCTGGTGGTGAGGGCCGTCTTAGGCCACCTCCGGCATCTTGGAGACGCGGAGGGCGGAAAGCTCTCGGTTGATCTGCTTCAATCGGGCGCGGATCTCTTGTTGGTCCTCTTCCGATAGATAGGGGAGTTCAAACCTGAAGCAGTCGACCAGTCTTTGCTTCTCCTCGTAGAGGTCGTTGGCTGCGTTCTTCACTTGCTCGTCGGTCATTCGGAAGGTCATGGTTCAGTTCTCCTCGTGGATGCTGGCCAGCACGGGGCGGCCTGCGGTTTGGTTCCCTGCGGCCCAGCCGGTGCAAAGCACCAGCATCAGCAGCAGGGCGGCGAGCTGGGCGGCTCGGCTTGTCGTCGTGTCTCCCGCTCGTTTGTCGTTGTTCATGTAGTAAGTATACACTAAAAACAGCCGTACAAGACGAAAGAGCACGAAAGTAAGCAGAAAAGTACAAAGCACGGCAAGTGCCGTCCCCCGTAGGGGCTGACGCCCCCCTTTCTGCATCTTTCTGTCTTATTCCGTGCTCTTCAGTATCATCAGGCGCGGTTTCGTTGTATACTTACTACATGAACAACACAAACAACCGAAACGGAATCAGCCACTCAGACATCACGGACCTCGACGAAGAGATCCAGGAGCTGATCGACATCCTCGACGGCAACCGTGACCTCGGCATCGACTACCTCGACGACTCCGAGGCCGACGAGGTGCGCGAGCAGCTCAAGGCCCTCCGCGCTAACCGTAACGCCATGAACGTGGCCTTCTGGGCGCCCGAGAGCGCCTCCTGGGCCTAAGACGATGACCGACCCAACCACCCCGCAACGTAGAAGGAACGAGACTATGAACAATCCAGCCAAGGCACTCATCGACGGACTCTTCGACCAGATGGTCGGACCAACCCACGAGACGCAGGGAACCCCTATTGACTTCATGACGGATCGGCCCGAGACGACCGAGTGCGCCGGATGCGGGGACATCGTCCTCGAAGGCGTCATAAACCCCGACGGCCACCTCTGCGAGGAGTGCGATGCCCCTGTCGACTTCAGCTCAACGAGTAAGACCGCGCGGGCTGTCGCGAACAAGACCCTCCAGACCCCAACAGGCAGGCTTGAGAACGCCACGATCGATGAGGCACTCCTCGCCACCGTGACCCTCTACGTTGCCGACGAACTTGACGCCCCCTCTGCCGCCGAGGTCGCAGACGCCTGTGACATTAGTCAGCAGTACATCGCTGCCGCAATCGCCAACTGCCCCTGGGTAGAGACCGCCGGGGCCGAGGTCATCTTGACCGCCGAGGGCCGCGCCCACGCCGTCTACAATGGCTGGCTGGACGAGGCCGAGGATCACACGTACAGCGTCGCCGACGACTCCCGGCCCACCCTCGACGAGGTGGCAGTCGAGAGCTGCTGCTTCCACGGCGAGTACTTCGCCCCAGATACGGCACAGGTTCTCGTGCGGATCGCCGACCACCACAAGGTCGGCAAGAAGCACGCCGGAGCTTCTCTAGATGCCTCTGTTGAGGCAGGGCTCATCTTCTATCTGGGTAGCAATCAAGTAGACCTGGCCTGGAAGGGCGTCGCCCTAGCCATCGAGAAGGGCTGGATGCAGGAGAACGATGCACAGTGGGACCGCCTTATGGCGACCACCGAGGTCCCCGAGGAGTCGAACGAGGACGAGGAACCCCAGCTCTACACGGTGAAGGAGCTTGTCGCCCAGCAGCGTGTCGCGGCGGAGATCGCCCAGGCCGAGGCCGCCGAGGAGACGGCCCCGAAGGCCGACGACACGGCCCAGGCCCCCGAGGCGCAGCCCGAGGCGCCCCTCGAGACTCCCTCGCCGGGTCTGACGATCGGCACCGCCGAGGAGGGCACGTTCGTCCTGACCTCGACCGGCAAGCTGCGCTTGATCGTCCGGGTCGGCGACACGGCCCGGGTTGTCCGCCAGAGGCCGTGCGGCGACTTCGTGACCGGCTATACTCGCCGCCTCGACGCACCCTGCTTCCCGACTCGCCCCCCGCACTCCGTCCGGGTCGCGGCCTACCGGGTCCTGAGCGAGAAGGACCGGAAGCGCCTAGGGATCGACTTACTGCTGGGAGCCGCAGCGGCTCGTGCCGTCGCCTCGGCCCCGAAGGCCCCGGCCCCGAAGGCCCCGGCCCCGAAGGCGACCCCGACGAGCCGCGAAGGCCAGCCGGTAGGCTTCAGCGTCCAGGACTTCCGGGCGATGGAAGAGCTGGTCGAGGGCATGACGTACCGCCTGGCGCTCTGCGAGACGCAGCAGATCCACGTTGAGAAGAAGTTCGACGCCCTGGTCAACGGCCTCGCCGCGCTCATCCACGAGGTCCGAAGCTAGTCTACGGAGAGCCCCCCAGCGCGGCTTCGGTCGGCTCAAACGCTGGGGGGCCCTCTTGCTCTGTCGCCGCGTTTAGACCTCTCAGACACTTTTCTGTTTACTCCGGTGGCCTCTGGTCTTGTTTGGCGTATAATGAACCCAAGCGAAGGAACCCGGGTCAATTTCTGACCCACCACTACGGGACTATGTCCCAGAAGGAGAACGAGATGACTGCCCTCCCCGTCCAGGTGCTTGACCGCCCCTCCGTGCCCACCTATGACATCGACGCCCTGCTTGAGACCCGCCAGGAGCGGGGCCAGCTGGTCCCCCAGACCATCGACACCCTGCTGACTACGCTCGGGGAGCTGAACACGCAGCTCGATCCCAGCGACGACGTGCGCCCCTTCGACCAGGCCAGCCTCCGCTACGTTGACGGCAAGGCCGCCTTCTCGTTCCTCAAAGAAGATGGGTCGTGGTCCCTCCCGATGGGCCTCACCTCCCACGCCTACCGCCAGCTCGCGACCAAGGTACTCGGACCCGGCGGGCTCAAGTTCGTCGAGGCCCAGCGCCAGACCGACGAGACCGGAATGAAGATGGCGACGATCAACTGGGCGGAGCGGCTGAGCCACGCCGGACAGCGGGGCCTCTTCCGGTCGATGCAGTTCCCCGGCCAGGACTTCCGCACCATCCGGGGCGTCCTGTCCGGCTCCGACAGGGGCTTCACCACGAACCTGGACAACTTGGACATCGTCAAACTGCTGGCCGAGAACGAGTCGTTCCGGGAGCTGCCTCTCCTGTCCTGGCGGGTGACCCCCGACGCCATGCGCATCCGGGGCCTCCTGAACCCCGAGGACGCGGCGAAGTTCGACGACAACGGGCGACCCACCGATCCCGACTTGGTGCGCTCCCGCATCCCCGTCCCGATGTTCGAGATCGGGAACGGCGAGGTAGGGCAGTCGAGGGTCTGGATCGGCGACGGCGTCTACACTTACTCGTGCCTGAACGGTATGGGCGGCTGGGGTGACTCCCGGTTCGTCCAGGGATGGACGCACACGGGCGGGAACGACCGGGGCGAGAAGATCCAGTCGGCCCTCGGGGACGCGATCAAGTCCGCCCGGGTGTCCGCTGCCGGTCTCGTGGAGGACTTCAAGACCGCGACCACCGTGGCGGTCAACGACGTCTTCGCCCTCCTCGACCAGTGGGGCCGCAAGGAAGGCCTCCTGACGGGCGCCCAGGCCCGCCGAGCGACCGAGGGGTCCAGGGACGAGACCTCGTTCCCCGGACGTAACCTGGCGAACGTGGTGTCCGGGATCACCCTGGCAGCCCAGGACGAGACCGACCTCCAGGCCCAGCGGAAGATGGAGCAGGCCGCAACGCGCATTATGCAGCGCGGCCTCGGGTGCCTGGACGGCATCGAGATCGTCGCCCAAGCGTAGCCACCAGCCGACACTCGGCCCCCCTCGGGGGGTCGGGTGATCGGGGTCCACCCCGGGGCTAGACGTCCTGGCTGGAGCGAAGGAGAACAGACATGAGACACAAGACGAAGGAGGGCAGGCCACTGTGCCCCACTACGGAGGAGACAGAAATGGCAAAAGAAACCGCGCTTGGCCTTTTATGCGAGAAGCTATCGAGCCTTTTTCCGGGCGCGATTGTTGATTTTGAGAAAGGCGGAGAGCTTGTGGTTCGCATGGGCGTCACTGCCGACGAATCTGGA
>Ga0209128_1001485_pt1 | contig 16004 bp, 30 predicted proteins | sample ETNvirnome_6_100_FD_184072 | JGI IMG/M metagenome (GOLD analysis project Ga0209128, IMG submission 184072) | Marine viral communities from the Pacific Ocean - ETNP_6_100 (SPAdes) (version 2) | ecosystem: Environmental > Aquatic > Marine > Oceanic | place: Pacific Ocean | collected 2013-06-19 | reverse complement strand
TATAATATATTATTAATATTGTAGGGTATTTAGGAAAGGCTAATACTGAAGCTACTAAAGAGATTTTCGAATCTCTCCAACGTGAAAGAGTTAAGGCAATAGCACTAAATACCTTACATAAATTAAAATCAAAATCAAATCAAAAAGGAGAATTATGTCCGAAAAAGAGAAGAAAAACCAAAATGACGAACATCAAGAAATTAAATTTGATAGACGTTGGACTAGAACAAAATTAAATAAAGCAAAATTACCTTATGTTGAAGTTACAAGTTTTAACGAAGGTGAAAAAAGTAAAGACTCATTACTTTATGAAGTTGCAAGAGTTAGCGAATACGCTATTAATGGTTCTATTGCTACGGGTAATCAACAAGCATTAGCATTAATCTATAATTATCTAGCAACTTTGGTTACTGTTATGGAGTTAATCCCTAATAGCGAAATTGAAGAGAAACTAAATAAATTTATTAGTGAAAAAGGAAGTTCTGATAATGTAGATTTGAAAGATTTAAAAGATTTAGAATTTTAAATACGCTAGATAGTTTTTACTACAACTCCCCAAGTTTTTTTGATTTGACTTGGGGAGATTTTTTTTGTCCACCACCATCTTCAAAAAAAATTCACCCCCGGCAGCTCAAAGAGATATATCATAGAGAGCTAGTTTTTTAGATGTGTTTGAAGTTTTTAAGGACCTGGGATTTTTACAGCAATCTCGAATTTAGTGGGGGAGTGCAGTAAGAAAGTGCATATTAAAAAAAACTTTAAATTAGGTATTGACATATTGTGTCATATACTATATTCTATTTAGTAGAGATAAAAAAACAATTAGTAAGGATAAAGAAATTATGAATATCTCAAAAGCAAAAGCAAAAGACTTGATAAATGCAAGTAAGGGAAAGTTTTTCTCTGTAGCATTCGTTAAGAAAAACGGCGATTTAAGAAACATGAATTGTCGCAAGGGCGTTACTAAACATTTAAATGGTGGCGAATTAGCATTTAACCCTAACGCCAAAGGATTAGTGGTAGTGTTTGATGCACAGAAAAAAGCGTATAGAATGATTAATATTAATACGCTACAATCAATAACAATAGATAAGGCTACTTACTCAGTTGAGTAAGTAGCAAGGTAAGGTTAATTATGATATGTGATAGTTGTTCAATGGTAACGTATGATTATGGCGTTGATTCGTCAATCATGATAGAAGTCGGCTTAGACGTAGAAGACCATTTATGCGATTCTAGAGAAGAGAATCTAACCAACTGTAAATGTGCGTGTAACTATGTTAAATAAAGAAATACTACAAACAGTCTACGCTAATTGGTCAAGAGATTTAGTTATCAATTGGTTAGTTGAAAATGACGTTAAATACGGTATGCAACGAAGGCTTAGAAGATATGTTAATGTCAGTCGTAAAGAATTGATAAATGAAATTATAGCAAGGCAAAAATTAGAAAAAACTTCCGAGGATATTTATAAACCGAATAAACCAAGTTTTATTTAATTCCCCAAGAATAAAAAGTTTCCCAGTGGATTAATTTCTACTGGGATTTTTTTTGCCCATCTAAAAAATCACCACAACTAGAAAATCTAAAAAAATGCAGCTGGGAGTGATATATCCCTTTTCGCTTCCAGATGTTACAGGTGATGCGAAAAGTGGAACTTATAAAATTCTGGAATTATTCTGAAATTATTCTAAAATATCGGCTTTTTTTTTCGTCTAATGTAAGTAGAGAAAGAAAATAAATAGTCATTTTAGGAGTAACTAAAAATGAAAAATATTATAAAAGTTAGAATCGAAACAGTTTACCAGAAGATAGATGGCGAAGTAATTACATGGACTGATAGAGAATTAGTCTACCCAGTATGTTCAAAGGCTTTGATTCTGGCTAGCCTATATGGAAGACACGCCCAAAAGGGTAAACCAGATTTAGGTTTTGCTACAGGAAAACAACTGGACACCGTTTTGGACGGAGAAGCACCTATAAGTAAAATTAAAAAGTTAGGGTTCAAGGTGGAAATTGTAAAAAATTAACAGAGCTACCTTTAAATTTCCCCATTAGATTAATTTCTACTGGGGATTTTTTTTATCTCCCGAATTTTCCATCTCAAAATTTCCAGTTGTAGCTGGGAGTGATATATCTCTTTTCGCTTCCAGGTGAAAACTTCGTGCTAACCAGAGATGGAACTTATGACCAACTTTGAATTGAACTCCTTTTGGAACTTACCTTGAACTTACCCTGACCAATGTTATCATTCGGCTTCATCTCCTTGTTCACCCACAGCTCCACCTTCTCTCTCCCCCTTCACCAACCATCAGCCAGACCCCCTTCTGTTCCCTTCCTTCCCTTCCATCTTCCCTTCCATCTTACCCTTATTCCCTTCCATCTTCCCCCTTGTTCCCTTCCATCTTCCCTTCTTCCCTACTTTTCCCCTTCTTTTGTTCCCTTCCATTCCCAGCTACTCCTTCCATGTTGCCTTCCCAGTTCACCTTCTTCTAGATGCTTTTCCTTTCTGTTCCAAATGCTTTCCCTTTAGCGTCCCCCTTCCATTCCCAGCATTTCCTTCCTGGTCGCAGCTACCTGCAGGAAGACGCTAAAAGAGATATATCATAGTGGCCCTGGTCGCAGCTCACATGGGGGTTTAAAGATGGGGTGATTTTTGGGAATGTTGGATGGCGTAAATGTCGAGCCGATTTATTTTTTTACGGACTGCCATTATTTACGCCGATTCAACTCCTACGCATATTACTCGCTTGGAAAATCTAGCTTTGCATATCCAACAATTAATAGTATAGAGCATAATATATATTATGTCAAGTGTTAATTTAATAATAAAAAAAATCCCCCCTAGAGAGATTAAAGCTAGGGGGGTATCTATAAGGAACTAACTATGAACAAGTTAGTAATTAATTTTATACTGTTTTTTAAGCTCTGTAACAGTCATAGGGGCGAAGTATCTATCACGTTCAATGCTTAGACCAAAAGGGGGAACTTTTAAGCTCTCTAGTTCATCTAGTGAAAAATAACCAAACTCTGCAAAATCAGGGTTTCCCAAATCTGCAAAGCCAAAGAACATACGCTCATCTGCATTATATTCTATAGCATACCACGTGCCACCACCTGTAGGATTAAAAAACTTACAGATAACTTTTGCTTTGTCGCTAGGCATTTCATCAACTTTGCCCTGTTTCTCGAATTTGTTTAAAATCTCTTTAGTTAATAATTTCATAATAACTCCTTTGTCCTGTTGATAATAAATTTATTGTATAATTTTTGTTGATTTTTAACAACATGGCGTGTTGTCATAATCGCAAATTTCTAAATAGAAAAAATCTCTGTATTCTTGATTTAATGAAAGTTTGATTTTATGCCGAATATTTAGGATAGAGTTTCTATCTCGACAACTCCACAATCTATGGATAAACTTTTTTTGAAACCTTGAATATAAATAAGTTTCATATAACCAATCTTTAAAGCCCAAGTCATAGGCTAAATAGAAACTGTCATAATTTTTAATAAGTTTTGAAAGTAATTTATTCATTTTGCTACCTTGTGCATAATGCCCTTGTATTTGATACCTGTTAAAGTTTTACTATTAATGAATCTGTAACCTTTGGCTTGTAAGTCGTATACACCTATTAAGCCACGTTCTTTAGGGTTAAATGATAGTGAACCACCTTGTGTGTGTTTTGCCACACCCTTTCGACAGTTCATAATTCTAGTATCCCCATTTTTTTTAATAAATGTTGCAGTAAAAATTTGACCATTTTTTATGTTGTCTATAATTTCTGCTAGTTTGATTGTTGTGGTTGTTAGTTCTGTCATTTGGATTATCTCCTATTTAATTTTGATTTAACTATAGTTTATAAAATTATAAATGAAAGTGCAAATTTATTTTATAGTGCAGATTTTATACAGCGTAGATTTGTCAGCTAAACCTGGACCTGGAAACCTGGACCTGGAAACCTGGACCTGGAAACCTGGACCTGGAACTCTCTCCGGTTCCCATCTATTCCGTTCCCAGCTATTCCGTTCCCAGTTTATTCCGTTCCCAGTTTATTCCGTTCCTAGCTGTTCCTGCGGGTGCTGCCTCTCAAAGAGATATATCATCTGGGCCGCTGTTGCAGCTGAAGCCTGTAAGACCAGGGAATAAAAAAAGCCCCCCTACTACTTACCCGGAAGTAGGGGAGCTAATTATAAGGAGAACCAAACTGTTAAGTTGGTCTAGTATATTCTTCTACGAATCTAACGTCTTTCCATTTTAAGCCTAGTCGTTTGTACTTCCGACTTATCTCTGGATTGTAGACATTGAACTTCTTACCCAGTTCTTTCTGAGTTGTTAAAGGATGCTTTTCCTTGTACTCTATCATCGCCTTAGCATCATCACTTAAGACTTCTGCTTCAGGTGTATTTTTGTACTTCTTAAAAAACATTCGTACAGCCATTTGAAACTGTGGACTCGGATAATCCATTCCAAGCATCTTAGCTATTTCGGTGAAAGGTCTTCTAGTCTTGAAGCGTTTAAGAGTTATTGCTTCCAAGATTTCCAACGATTCCTTATCAAACAATTCATGTCTAATTAGTTGTCCAGCTTTCTTACTATCTTTAGAACTACCCACACCTATTTTTTTGTAAGCACCCTGTTCAAGTTGTCTGACTCGTTCCCTAGTTAGTCCATATAAATCGCCTAACTGTTGAAGCGTTTTAGCTGTTCCATCTAATCCTAATCTAGACGCTAGGATGTCGGTTTCCCTATCATCCAACAAGTGCCTTTTCGCTTCTAAAGTTTTTATTATTTCAATTATCATTCTACCTCCTCAGGTTCGATAAATACTATTTTCATTTCTATTACTCGTTCCCCCCAACCTTTAAGATTATCAGTTTTAATATAAACATTATAACCACCATCTCCAATTCCACTTCTTGCAACAACCCCTAACGTTGCTCCAATATCATTCTTTAATTCCCCACCAAAACCTTTTAAAGTTTGTGAGCAATAACCATGGAAACCAAATTCATCAGTTTCTTTTCTACCCTGTAAAACATCAAAATCTAAGTCATCTCCGACTTCGTTCCAATGCTTGATGTAGCAAGGGTCAGTTATTATAACCCCACCACTATCAACACCTTGCGTTCCAATGTATTTCCATTCCGATGTACTAGACATATTGCTCCTGTTCTATTTTTGCAAAACTAGGTTTCTTGCCATTTAAATCCACAGATGAGATTAAATCCCATTGTGCATTCGGTGTAGTCATACCAAAAAACTCAACTACTTGTTGACCATCTAATTTTCTTCCATAGATATTCATAAAATGATTGTGCTGAGTTTCTCCATTATTGTCAACCCAACTTTCATGCAAAAACGCATAAACATATTCTGCACCACAATCTGTATTTTCGTCAGCCACCCAAAATTCTTCTGTTCTGCCATCTGACATAGTTCCACAACAATGACATTCTTCAGACATGAAACTTGACCAAGAATGACTTGTGGCTTTTTCTACCATTCCCCAACCATCTTCTTGAAAAGTATCAAATAGATATTCGCCAAGTCCTGTTGGGTAACCGTCCCAATGATGGTAACCACCTTTGAAACCTGTTTTATTTTGTATTGCTATAATACTGCGTGTAGACATATACACTCCTTTACTATTTATTTATCCTTTAATAATAACAAAATTAATTATGTGCGTCAAATAAAACTAGCCAATAATCTTTTTTATCTTTATAACACTCATCAAACCACAATTGATTACTTATACCCATTGTGTCCATATCGTAAAGATGAACACCCATACCATCATATCTTCCCACTTCATAGAATGGATATGTGTCCAATGGCTTACCTTTGAGTATCTCGGAATTTGATTTCATTAAGATTATTCGACATTCATCTAAAGACTTTTCTTTATTTTTCTTTGTGTAACCCCACAATTCAGAAAAGATTTTAGTTCCTGTATCTTCTGCTAAGTCATAAGCGATTTCTGGATATGTGTCGTTCCACCTATTGAAGCCATCATTCTGTGGAACTACATAATCGAAACTCCTGTTTAAGAGTCGCCTGTTAAAATCGTCTTCGGCTTTTTCTAGTGCTTCTTCTTTTGTCTTGGCTTCTTCTTTAGAAACCATTAATCCTATTAGCTGGTGCATAATACTCCTTTACTATTTATTACTTTCTTAATAATAAAGGAAGTTAAATAATTTGTCAATAAAAAAGACCCCCCCGGGTCTAAACCTTGAGAGGGTCTAATTAGCAAAGGAGATGTTATGCTCATCTCACTTTTTTATTATAACACGTTTTTTGCAGCCTGGACCTGGTTTCATTCCCACGCCCTTCCATCATTCCTTCTTTGGTCTTTTTCCATTCCCACGCCAACTGTTAAATTTGGAATCGATAGAATTATAATGTAGCTGTTCAAAATTACAGTATTTGCAGACCCCGATGGACTCTCGTCCATCAGGTTCAGGTAGTATAAAGTGATGTGCACATTTAGTTTTCATTTCACTTGTTCCTTACTAGCATAAAATTCTGCTTGGTCACGACCACACTTATAAGATTGTCCATTATCTAAGTTCTTATAGATGAATGGATATTTTCTTGAACGAGTGCTATACCCTGTAAATTGTATGCGACCCCCATTAATCTGAAAAATCGCTTTAGGATTATCTATACCAATGTGTTTTAATTGACTGACTAAGATTGCATCAACGTAGTCCCCAACTTCACAAGTAATTTTAGTAGTAAAGTTAGTGATGTTTGATGCACTTCCACCAAAACTTATGTTACCAATTTTCATCTTAGCATCAAATTCATCGCCAATGTCTTTCAACGCCTGATTAATTTTAAATCTAATATTTGCTAAATCAATTTTGCTTATCATAATTTCTCCTGTTACTAGTTTACGAGAGTTGGGTGGTAGGGATGCTCTAGAACTACCCTTCACCCATTTTTCCACATATCTGCGACTCTCTATATATTATAGTAACATCATAGAAAAAACTTGTCAAGCACTTTCTGATTTTCAGGGTAAGCTTCTATAATTCTAGGGTCCTGGATATCAACATACTCAAAGTCAGAAACCTCCCAGCTAAGATTTAAGTCTTCTTCATAAAACTCCTGGTCTCGAAGTAGCTCATAGCCCACGAAGTAATAGACGCTTCCATCTTTCATCAGTAGCTCTGCATCTCTCACCACTATACCTGTCTCTTCCCAGACCTCTCGTTCCATCGCTGCTAAAGGTGTTTCCCATTCCCATCTTTCTCCTGCAGGTAAAGCCCATAGCCCTAGCTGTGGTGGGCAGTTCCTTTTTATTATCGCCACCTTACCTTCGTGATTGAATATGATTCCAACCACAGTTTCCGGTTCCTTCAGTATGTCATTCATTGTAATCATTTCCTTATCATACCACATCTGTCTTTTACCTGCCTGGAGCTGCGCAGGCTTCAAAAGAGATATATCATATACAGCTGCAACCGGGAAGCTGCAACACAAAAAAAGAAAACCCCCACTCAATGTAGTTTCAAAGTAGAGGTTTGTCCTTCTTGATTTAAGGTATCGGAATGGATTCGGGTTTTTTTCCATTCAAGTAACATGGAGGAATAGTTCTAGCTACCCGTCTTTTTTACCTCGTTACATCTAGCTTAAGACGACCTCAGCATTTGCCATCGGTTCGTGTAAGCCAAGCATTGCTCTCTATTATGCCAAGCAATTCTGCCACACAACTTGCATCCACTAGCCTCGTTTCAACAAGCCACCATAAATCAGATAAATAAATAGGCTCTTGGATTCCCGTTCTTCCAAGTATTACATTGTTTATACCTATGCTTGACTACTCTGCTCCTTTGCAAGCAAAGGGAGGGGGTTTCCACCCACGTTTTAAAGAGTACATAGGAGCTGGGAATTTACCTATTAATATTAAATTGTTAAATCGTTGGTGGGAGCAGTATATCTTACATGAGGCTTATAACTTCATAGAGTAGGATAAAGTTTCCTTCATCTTAGTTCCGTCTGTTGCCACCCTTCAATTCAACTCCAGCACCACCAACAATTAGTATATTACTATAGGGGAAATCATCTGTCAACCCCTTTTTTTAAATATGGGAGGCTGAGTATAAAGTAAACTTTGCCATCAGCCATCCCAAGCACTTGAGTTATGAAATCCACTCGAAACTAGAACTTTATGATTCTGGAATGGAAGCCTGTATTGTTAATGGTTAACTCGCTTCCAATCACCTTATTCCTGAATTTAATGTGCTTCTCATCTTGCCTTCGACTTTCAACGTCTTAAGAAGGACAGGAACAGTGCAATCTTTTGTCTGTCTGCGTTAGTATTCCTAACTCTCTATATATAATAAGGGGTCCGCTTAAAAAAGTCAACCCCCATTCCTTCGCTTCACTAGATGATAATGATGCTTCTTACATAACCCTTCCTTGTGTTCCCTTGCTTCACAGCTAATAACCTTTGGTAAGGATATAGCCATAGCCGGAGTCTTCATTCCCTTTCTCCACTTAGAATTGGTATATGTATATTTGCAGCTCACCACCACATCATAACATAAACGGCAGGTAAACTATTATACGACCAGGACCTGGGATTTTTACAGCTACCTGGCTTCCTTCATTCCATGCTTCCTGGCCCTTCCCTTCTTCCTGGTCTTCTCCCCTTCATTCCAATAGACCAGGGAAGGTATTCCCAGAGTTCCTAGAAGGCTCATAGCCACGCTTTCTCCGTTCCAAGCGTTCCTACTGCCCTAATTATAAAAAAACCCCTAATTAAAGGGGCATCTGAACTGAGTCGCTTGACAGGGCAAGGGGATTATGGATATATAAATAAACTTACCTTATTCATTCTTTGTAAACTATTCTATGCATACTCTACAGATATTATTATCGTTGGGAAAGATGTCAGAGTTTCTTACATCATATTCGTCAAAGTGTTTCTTGCATACGTCACATTCTATCATTGTTCGAACTTGACCATTACCTTTTGCTACGTCTCCCCATCTACTTGAATCAATACCTGTTTTCCATTTCTTTATTACTTGTTGATTTGTAGAATCATCTATGTAATAAACCCATTCGCCTATTGATACATAGAGTATTTTTTCATCTCTGATATCTATATTCATCTTATTTAAATCCCCCACCTTCTGATAAACTTTGTGCTAGTAATTCTGTTACTGATGAATTAACTTTAAATGGTTCTTTAATTTCTGTATAATCTCCACCGAATAACATTCTGTCTACTTCTTCATCACGTTCTTTTTCAGAAGTAAACCATTGTTGTTCTAATGTATCAAAGTTAAGACCATACTCTATTCCGAAAACATAACCATCATTATTGTCATCATCTTCTATATATGGATAACCTTGTTTGATGTTATCCCAATGTAGTTTCTGAACTGTTAATATTAGTTCTTCTTTCATTCTGTTTGTCTTATCCTTAGTATCCAATTTGTTTGTTATACAAGGTTCATTTGTTCTGCTACTCATTATGCAATCTCCACTTTTATTACTCTAAAGATAGCAAAACTACCTTCTTCATTTATATCATGTATTAATATTTCAATATCCGACCAAACACTCCCATCATTTTCTGCATGGTGTATAAATTCTTTATCACTCAGTTTTCGACAATGTCTTTCACCCCAATCCATTTTGTCCATGTAGTCATTGGAGATACCATAGATTCTTGTTTCATGTGTTTTAACCTTTGGCATGAACCCACTAAACCATTCTTTGTTAATTGGTTTTTGTGTTTCTAATGGAATAAAGTCTTCATCATCATAATCCCCATAATCTTTACGAGTTTCATTTAAATCATTTAAATCCATTTGGTCAATTGTAGTATGTGAATATACACCACAACTTAAACATTCAAATTGAATCAACTGAAATGGTTTGTGGTCTTGATAAAAGTTTGTATCAACACTTTCACAATTAGGGCATGGGTCTGAATAACTGTGTCCACTCATTTGCTCACCCCCAAATCTACTTGATAAGTTTCTTCTATCCACTTTAGAAATTTAATTTCACCCAAGTCAATGAGTTTATCTTTCATTTCTAAAAGGGCATTTTTAGTTAAATCTATAGTCATATCTATCCTTTACTATTTTTGTTCTGTTAATACATAATAAAGGTATGTATTTTTTTTGTCAAGTATTATCTCTAAAAGGAAAATCTTGGTTCTTTAACTCAGTTAATATTAGCTGTGTTTTTATGAAGTTTGTTATCTCTATAATTTCATCTTTGGTTAAAGGAGAATCATCATCATCTTTAAAAATTAAAACCAAATCTTTGATTAATTTTTGCCAATAAAATTGGTTATCTTTATTTTTATAGTTCTTCATTCCTGTCATTCTCTTTCTCCTTCTATTGCCTTCCTAACAATCGATAGCCAAAATTGTGCATCTTTTCCTTTTAAGTAATCCATGCCTTCGTGTTCCAACCCATGTCTAACAACTGCTTTACAAAGATTAACATATCCATAATCAATCATTCGTTCTTTTACTTCTTCAGTAATTGAATCTTCGTGTATATGAATATCAAGTTTATCTAATCGGTGTCGCTTCCTAGATTGCTCACCGATTCTTTTTCTACGTTTTGCTTCCTTATCATGTGGTAGATTCGGTGATGGGGGCATCTTCAGATTCCATTTCCTTTAGCTCATCTAATTCAACCTTAATCAATTCCTGAACTCTATTGTCAATAATTTGCATAAGCAGAGTGTTGAACTTCTTTTTATCCATTGTAGAAACATTAGTTGTTAAACCAATGTGAGCTTTAATCTCTGGAAGTGTAGGGTTTCTTTCTATTGATTCCACGCCATCATCTTTCTTTAAAAGTGTGCTTCCAACAATCTCTAGTTTCTTCAATCGCTGATGAAACTCTTTAAAATTTTTCTTTGTAATACTATTCAATCCCACCGCTGCAGTAGCCATTATCACTCCAAGTGTCATAGGATTTACTTTTCCATTTACAACTAATAATTCACTAGCATTCTCAATCCCCGATTCTTCCATACTTTCGTAAACTTTTTCTAAGTTCCAAATTATACTCATTTCTACTCCTAGTCTTATCTTATCAGAACATTTGTTCCAATGTCTATTATTTTAGGAAGGACTCCCCTGAAATAATATCCACCATTTTTTTAGTAAGTTGTTTTATTACTTTGGTTTCTAAATATATCTTCCAGTTAATCCACGCTAAGAAGAGAGTTGATACTCCAATTACTAAAGCTAAAAACTCCACGTTCAATCACTTGTTTCTTCTATCTGTTTTAAAATTTCTTCTACAGACCTTTTAATATTTTCTGGAGGTGTATCTTTTTTTGCATGATAAACCTTTTTACTCTGTTCAATATTAGATAAAACTTCGTTGAGTTGTTGTTCCAGTTTTAGTTCCTGTTCTAATAAAGATGCGAGTATCTTTTTCTTTAAATTAAATCCAACCATCTCTGCCCCATATTTAACATGGCTAAAAGAAATTTCTCTTAGTATTAGTAATTCAAATTCATCTATATACAGTAGATATTCTTTGTTTATATTTTTTATATCACAAGTATATATAACTGCCTTTCCCACTTTCTGTATAAGTTCAATTGGGGCAGGAACTCCACCACCGGTTACAGGAGAAATTGGACGCATTGGTCTAACGTGTTGAGTGTCAGAACTGTTTTCAATCATAAGGGTTAACGAATCATCAAGGAATAAAGATTCGTTTCTTGTTACAGATATAACGAAAGTCTTATTGTCGTTATTGTTTTTGTTCATAGTAAGAAACTTTCCTATTACATTTCCCACACCGAAAATAAGTTCTCCGTATAGGTTTTTCGTGTCGTTCACCAACTAGTATTGTTCCACACCTTCGATAGATAAATCGACATCGAAATTGTTTAAACAAATTCAAAATGAATGTCATAGTTTATTATACCAGTTTTCTATCTATTTCTGCGAGTTGGTGTTCTAGTTGTTGTAGACGGTCTAAGACTTCGTTAAGTTTCGTGTCACCATCTTCAGCTAAGTCTTTCATCTGTTGACTCATCTGAACTATGTACTCCATTATATTTGACACTTTTTACTCCTTTAGCATCCGAAACCATATAAGATAAATCCTAATAAAACTATCCATTGGAAGACTTTTACACTATCTGATATCATTTTACCATCCTTTTTTTACTAGATGTTTTGTTCTGTCAGATACAAATGTAACATATGTTATTACAAAAAGCAAACCCCCCATATTTCAGGGGGGTCTGATTTAGTCTATGTTATTATAATCTTTATACTGATGTATAACTATTGTTTCTAGTGGTCTTGGCTTTTTAAATTTCTCTTTTAATTTTTTAATCAGTTCTTTTAATCTATCTATTAATGTTCCAAAAAATAATTGGAAAACCATAGACAAAACATTTACCTCTTTTAGTTTTGGTATCAAGAGTCCTCCTGACATTGTTTATGAAAAACTGTAGTTAGTTACTCTACTTCATTATCTTCGCTTTTGCAACATCCCCCACCACAGCAAAGGGTATCTTCTTGACAGGTACATTCTTCGTCACATTCGCAGTCATCTCCATAAGGGCATTCCTCTGTGTCTTCTCTACATAAACATTCATCATTACAAATCATTATTCTGATTCCTCTGTGTCTTCTTCGTCTAGTTCAATTTCTGATTCGACTTCTGGTGTTGGCTCTTCATTCACTTCTTCCTTATCTTCCCAGGGCCATCTCCCCACACCTTCAAAGCCTTCCATGTTTTTATGATACACAAAAGCTTTGTTATCTTTAAATTTTAATCTGATGCCACCATTAAAGTCATCAAGAATTTGCCACTCTTTTCCATGGTCTTCGGCAAACTCATTTATTCTAGCGATGTCATCTCCGTTTAATATTGGCACTTATACTCCTTTAGTTCCAAGGGTTGTCTTCCATTCCTGCAACTAATTTTGCAGCTAATGCTTTTCTTCCCTCTGTACTACTAGGTAGATTCTTTGGACTATTTGGCAACTCTCCATTTACCATAGCCCACGCAACCTTCCAAGGATTCTTTATCTTCTCAGCCTTTTGAAATGCTAAGAATTTCTTTAGTTCAGTTTCTTTAGGGTCTTCTCTTAATACATCATTCTCTCTTTCTGTATCAAGCATCTTCCCTTCCTTGATTGCTTCAGCTATTTTATCTTTCTTCTTGTCGCCCGGTGAACCTTCTTTAAAGTTTTTGTATCCCATCTTCTTAGCTTGTGAAGTAGCCACAGCATATGGATTATCCACAGCTTTAAGTAACTTCTGAAGTCTGGCTAAAGGAGAAACCTTACTCGCTTGAAACTCTTCCATCTTCCCAGGTTTAGTTAGAGCATCATCAACATGCCTATTACCTAAATCCTGTCCTGACTCATTAACAAGCCAAGGAGGTGTAGGGGCTGATGGGTCGTATTCCGTAACGGGTGTATATCGGGCATCTTCTGGTTCAAGCTCTCCTGGGAATCCCATTTCGTCAAGCAGTTGATGATGCATCTGTTCTCTTGATAATATGTTATTTAATGTAGCGAAAGCCTTATTTGATTTCATTGGGTCTTCTTCTTTCTGTATAAAGTTTAAGAAGGTATCTTTTAAATTAATATCTCCATTAGCATCTTCCATTAATTGAATTTCAAATCCTGGGCCATCACATCCACAATCTTCTGGTTCAGATTTTTCAAGATGAACTAAACAACTTCCATCAATGCAGGTTTTAACTGCTGCGTGGTCAGATTTGATTAGTTGGAAAGTTGCTTCTTGGTTAACTCCCTTTTCACATACTGTTACTTCGGCTAGTTCCAAGTCATCTACTTGCATGTATTGTTCCATGCCTTTTTGAATTTGTTGGGTTTTAGTTGCACTACCAGCTATTGAGTATGACTTTAGTTTTCCTTCGTCAATTTGTTTTTCAACTCTCTTGGAAATTTTAGTGTCAGCTCTTAGTTCTGTAATAAAATATAATCCTTCATCATCCACACCACTCTTAAAAATTTGTCCACCCTTACTAATGTAAGCAGGTAATGCCCAACCTACTTGAACATCAGAATGTAAAACCATAGCATTCCTAGTTCTAAAGTTTTCCATGTACTTACTAAATGCTTTCTTTAAAGCATCAGTAGTAATAAGATGTCCTTCTCTATCTACTACTTCAATAGATGCAGGACCACCAAGAACCATCGGTTGACTATTAGCATCTCCTAACCCAAGCTTTTTAACAGCTTCAGTATAAACTTTCTTATTTGGGTATGCTCTATATAAAGTTAGTATCTCAGCAGGCGATGCAATATCAGCTGCAAACAAACGTTTGTATTCTTCCAACGCTTCTTTGATATCATTAAGTGTGACTCTTCCATCTACTGCTTTTTCAAGCAAAGTTATGTTGTCATCTTCCTGGGCTGTAATCAGCCAGTCTTGTGTTGTCGTTGACATTACCATTTTATTTCCTTTTGATTATCCGACAGGATATGCCGAACCCCAAATTACTCCTTCATAACTAGTGCTTGAACCACTTGCTATTAAGGATACTTTTTTTCTAAAATCTAATGGATGTGTACTATTAAACCAGTTATGTTCTGTAGTATCATTCCCTGAAAGTTTTATAGCTGCTGTGCTTGCTTCTGCATCACAATCGAATGCTACATATAATACATTAGAAGCATGTGTGTTTCTTATACTAATTCCCCTAATTACTCCGATAGGTGATGTATGTCGTGACCTTGATAAGTCTGTTGTGCCTTCCCATTCATAACCATTTCCACCTGCTAGGCTTCCATCTATATAATCTATCTTGTCATTTGAGTCTGTTCTGAAGTCATACATCAAAGCATCCCAATACATATCAATATTGTGGGCAGTATTTGTACAGAACTTAACTCTATATGCGGCTGGTGAACTTCCAGGAGGTATATTATATTTCACAGATACTCTTTGATAAGATGTAGATAAACTAACTGCATCTCCTGTAACTAAAACAGTTCCATCAGAATCTGTGATTTGCATTACTGCATCACCTGATGCTGACGCTCCTCTTACCATTCCTGAAGCAACTAAATATAATTCTCCTGTTGCATTATTTCCAACATTTATATTTCCACCTGTGCCATCTGTAGTTACATAAAATCCTTCTTTGGCTGCAGAGTTATCTGGGTTTGCTGTAAGTTCTGCTGAACCTAAATGTGGATTCGCAGTAGTTCTAGATATAGCTGAACCATCTGCTGTAAATTCTGATATAGTTGTATGTTCTATCGAAGGGTTTAAAATTCTATTTATTCCTGGAGTACCTGTAGTAGCCAGTTCCCAATTCGCAGTAGTTCCTGCTGAACTACCCTGGTCTAAATCATAGTAAGGACCAGCATATAAAGTTAAAGCATCTGCAGCTGAAGTTCCTACTGTTCCACTAAAAGGTACATATCGGTCCCATGGTTGCATTGCCGTTCTAGTACTTGGTACTGTATTCCAGCTTCTCCAATTACTTGAATTTTTATAGTCTTTATTAAATGCCATATGTTTTTTCTCCTAATTATCCATCCACAACAGTATCGCTACTAAGCTACCTAGTATCGCAAATGTATGTACAATTAGAATACCTGCTGTAATAAAAGCAGCTTTAGCTCCATATATTTTTGTTCGCCAATGTTTTATTTCTTCAACATCGGAACTTATTTTCTGCATTCCAAATGTTAACGTTTTGTTTAATTCTGTTTGACTCTGAATATAATTATCTAATCTTTCCATATAAACTGCTAACTGAACTTCTTTAGTTTTAACAGTGGTCGCCATATTTAATTAAGTCTCCTATCAAACCTTTTTATATAGCCACCCCTATTACGAGATGGCTATACATTTATTTATTTATTTATTATGATGGGTAACCGTAAAGTACTATTTTGAATTTACCTGCTGTATAAGTATCGTTAACATTATCAGTATTACCAGTTGACAAGTACAAGTACTGGTCAGCAGCTGGCATAGCTGTTAATCCCGCTGTCTGG
>Ga0209128_1001479_pt1 | contig 16029 bp, 12 predicted proteins | sample ETNvirnome_6_100_FD_184072 | JGI IMG/M metagenome (GOLD analysis project Ga0209128, IMG submission 184072) | Marine viral communities from the Pacific Ocean - ETNP_6_100 (SPAdes) (version 2) | ecosystem: Environmental > Aquatic > Marine > Oceanic | place: Pacific Ocean | collected 2013-06-19 | reverse complement strand
GGGGTCTTTTTATATTTGAGTCTGGCTCTAGTGGTACCGCTTTAACAGGTGCTTTGGGCGCGATTATATATGCTAATGGTACCGCTTCGCCTGGATTGTCCGGAACTATTGCTTTCGCTCCCCGCGGCGCCGACGACGCGACGCCGATTCGACCCGCATCGACCAACGACTCGGGCGAAGTAGTTTTCTCGGGCTCACAAGTGCTTATTGGAGACACTGGCACAGAATTCGAATTTAATCTGAGAATGCCGGGATATTCAGGCTCCACCCAGGCCGCTGTCTTAAAAACAACACTTAATTTTAGTGAGAACAGTCCGCGTTATATTCGAAAGGTACTAAATACCAACCCACAATTAATGAACAGCGGCATCACTAGCGGCGAGACGAGAGTTAATTATTTCTTGGGAGAGACATTTGACCGCCACGTGAAAGCAAACATTACCGGAGGTACTCTCAATAAGACATATGCGGCTTTGGTAAAATTATATAGCGCCGGCAGTTCGCTCAACGGAGCTACCTTCTATGGTTCCGCCCAGTCTGCACAAACCCCATGGATTGTTAGTTGTAATCTGGGATCTGGACAGAAAAACCTATTAAGGTTCCATGCTTTAGATGTACAGGGCGACTGGACTAATAAGAATATTAAAATTTCAATTCAAGATATCAAGGTATCATCAAATGATACCACAGATTATGGCACATTTACGGTCGTCGTGCGATCGCTTAGTGATTCAGACAACGTTGTAAGAGTTATTGAACAATTTACTAATTGCAATCTTAACCCTAATTCGCTGGATTACGTGGCGCGCAAGGTCGGTGACAAATATCGGCAGTGGTCTGAGACTGAGAGGCGATACTATGAAACTGGCGATTGGGATAATCGGTCTGATTTTATTCGCGTTGAGGCGGCTTCTGATGTCGATGGTGGTATTTTAAATGCTAGTTACTTGCCATTTGGTTTCAAAGGAATTACCAAGTGGGCCGATGAGACCTTTACTAGCGGCAGCAACGGCGTCGGCACCGCCAACACCGGTTCGTGGGTCACTGGCTCTGCGAATAACTGGACTGCGCCAGCAAAAAATCCTGTACCGGAATATTGTATTGGTGCTAATGGCTGGCTAATTCTTAGTGGTACGGCCGGCACTGACGTTTCATGTAAGCTGTTGTACCCGGCACCTGAGTTGCGCGTTGCTGCTGTTTCTGGCAACTTAAGTGTTAAAACAGATGCCTATTTCGGATTCCAGGTTTGGAAGACTAGCGGCGGTACTGTTTTTGATACTTCAACAATTGACATGCTGCGACCTCGCGGCGGTATTGTTGGAAGTATGTTCGCCGGCGCCTCGTCCGGCGTGCGCGGCACATCAACTGTATTTAGCTTAGATGATGTATCAGGGTCTGGTGTCTGGGCTCAGGGCAATTATGATGCCGGCACGTCTCTCACGAGAACAAACGGCCGGGTATCGGGTGTCCTTGATGCTGGTTACGACCGATTCACCGTACCTATGTATGGTGGGTTTGACGGCATGGATATTGGCGAGATGGACTCCTTTGCGAATCGAAATATTGGTTCGGCTGATCTAACAAGTTATGAATTTAACTCTTTCCACAGAGCGCTCGATTCGTTAGCGGACCCAGAAGTGGTCGAGATGAATCTTGCCACAATTCCGGGTTGCACCAATTCTGGTCTGACCTCGAACTTGATTAATATTTGTGAAGACCGCGCAGATGCTCTTGCTATTATTGATTTGCCTGATGGCTTATCACCTCGAGAAGAGGGCACATCTGTTAGTAGAAATAACATTGCTAGCACCATTACTTCGGCGGTAAGCAATCTTCGGGCGAGAGGACTAAACAGCTCTTATGGTTGTTGCTTCTATCCGTGGGTTCGAGCTAGAGACACTATCAGCGGTAATATGCTTTGGTTGCCTCCTTCAGTGGCCGCTTTGGGTACTTTCTCAAGTTCCCAGCGTAAGACGCAGGTTTGGTTTGCCCCTGCTGGGTTTAATCGCGGCGGACTTACTGAGGGCGCTGCTGGTATCCCGGTCGTTGATGTGGCACACCAGCTACGACGTAAGGACCGTGATGATCTTTACGCGGCAAACATTAACCCGATCGCGAAGTTCCCGGCTGAGGGTATCGTAATCTTTGGTCAGAAGACGCTGCAGATCACGCCGTCTGCTCTGGACCGCATTAACGTGCGCCGGCTGATGATTTTCGTGAAGAAGCGTATTTCCCAGATGGCGGCAACGATTCTTTTTGATCCCAATGTTCCAACTACTTGGGCACGATTTAAGTCACGCGCAGGGCCGTTTCTTGAGGATGTAAAAACTAATTTTGGTTTATCGGACTTTAAATTGGTCCTGGACGCCACCTCGACTACCCCTGATTTGATCGACAGAAACATTTTATATGCTAAGATTTACTTGAAGCCAACCAGAGCAATAGAGTTTATCGCAATTGATTTTAATATCAGCAGAACGGGAGCATCATTTAACGATTAATTAAATTAAGCCTGGGAGAAAAAAACTCTTACACTATTTAATTAAAAACAGGAGTACTAAGCAAATGGCATTTTGGACAAGCGCACTATCAGAACCTAAAAGACAACATAGATTTATTTTAAGGCTTCCGGAACTTAGGACCTCCAATGGGGAATCAGCGTATGCAGAGTATTTGGCCAAAACAGCCTCAAAACCGTCATATTCTATCTCTGAAGTCCCTCACAAATTTTTAGGCAATACTTTTTATTATCCGGGCACGGTTTCCTGGGAACCGGTCACGGTCCAGTTAATTAACTCTATTGATCCAGACGGAAACCAATTGCTTTATGACGCTTTGTCACAATCTGGATATTTAATGCCGGATTTACAGAATCTTCGTGTTAATCAGGGTGATGGAAGCATTGCCTCTGGAATTGGAACCGTTAATAAGCGTTCTGCACAGCTGGCTTTAGGAAATGTGGAAATCGATGAGCTTACTGGCGAGGGTCAAGTGGTATCTATTTGGACTCTTAAGAATGCTTTTATTACATCGGCTAAGTTTGGCGACTTAGACTATAGTGGCGATGAGCTTTTAAATATTGATATAACTTTTAGATATGATTGGGCTGCCTATGAACAGGGCCCCGGTTTTGAGATTATTCGAAACTTGCAATAATAAGAAAGAAGGTAATGAATGGCTAGGAGAAAGAATTCCGGGCGACTTGGAGTCCCCGAAAACCCCCCCGATAGCAATCCACCAATAGCAGCGCTAGAAGAAAAAACAGATAATTTATTTTCTTTTGTATTACCCACTGAGTTTGTGGATTTACCTAGCGAGGGATTACAATATAAAGAGGGACATGCCCTTCATGGTGTTTCAACCATAGAAATCCGCCACATGACAGCTAAGGAAGAGGACATTCTGTCCTCCGAATCATTGTTGAAGAAAGGTGTCGCTCTGGATAGATTGCTGCAGTCTGTTGTAGTTGATAAATCTATTCAAGTAAATGAGCTTTTGGTGGGTGATAAAAATGCGTTATTGATAGCAGCGAGAATCACTGGCTTTGGACCGCATTATGATGCTTCAGTCACTTGTCCGAGTTGTTATGCGACGGTGCCTCAGAATATTAATCTGGAAGATATTGAAATAAAGAATCTTGTACTTCCAAGTAACGTTACCCCGACAGAGGATGGCAATTATGATATTTGGATTGAAAAATTTGATTTAACCATAACTGTTCGGTTGCTTAAGGGCTCAGACGAGAAAAAGGTGAGTAAGCAAAGAGAAAAACGTCGTAAGTTGAAGCAGCCTGATGCCGATATCACCACTCAACTATCGGCGATTATTGTTGCAGTTAATGGACAATCGGAGCCTGACGCTGTTCGGCAGTTTATTGAAATTATGCCTGCCTTGGTTTCTCGCCAAATCCGAGCTGCCTATGACGAATTGGTGCCAAATTTAGACTTAACCGTTGATTATGAATGTGAAGCATGTAGTTATGCGGGGAGGGTCGGGCTGCCAATGTCGGCCGAGTTTTTTTGGCCTGGGTCCTGACTACCAAGAAATCGTATACGAAGAAATATTCGTTCTTAAGCACCATGGCGGCTGGTCGTTTGTAGAAGCATATAGCCTCCCTGTTCAATTACGGCGCTGGTTTGTCGAGCGCCTCATTAAAGAATTTGAAAATCAGAATAAAGCTATGGACGATGCCCAGCGCGGCGACGGACATAGTTGATGCGTCTTTTTGTTTAAATAACTATTTATAAAAAGGGAGAGCAGACCTGTGAGCAATTCTACAAAAGTGATTATTGATTTAACTAAAAATCGTTTGACTGAATATGTGTATAATGAGTTTTCCGATAAAGTAAATAATCTGTTATTGGGACTTTACTATGCCGGTGTCGATGTGCCCGTATCCATCCGCGGTACTCAAAATCAAGTTGAGTCTTTTTTTGATTCTCTGAAAAAAGAAAAACGATATATGGATAGTTATATGAAACACGGCCTAAATAATAACAAAACTTTAATTGATAAGCATTCACTTGAGAAATCTGTACGAAGATTTGAAACTGAGACAGGACTGCGCTGGCCCTTTAAAAATTAAAAAGAAAATGGCCATTAACACATGACAACGCCCCCTGATCCCAACACCGAGAGCCCCGACGATCCGGCCCGCCGCCTCGCAGCCCTTGAGCGCCGCCTCGTGATGAAAAGAGAAGAACTCGAGCTTCAGGGCAAGATCAATAGCCAACTGATCGAAGAGGCCGAGGGCAAGCACAGACTCTCAAAGGAAAATCTAAAGCTTCATCGAGGTCTGCTCGCCAACATGGAGCTTCAGAAACAAGAATTAAAGCTGCAGATGGAGAAAGGACCGATCACCGACGAGATGCGCGAGCGGCTCAAGCAGCTGACCAAAGATATAGAAGAGAATAAAGAAGCGCTCGAAGAACTTACCAAAGAGCAGACTAAATATAACCAAGAACTCCAGGCCGGCGAGGCCATTGCTAAGAACTACGGACAAGCACTTTTTGGTCTTAGCGGTGCGTTTAGTAATCTTTATACAAAATACATTCCCAAAACCGCCGTGGAGTTTGAGGGGATGTTGAAAAAGATGAAGAAAAACATTACGTCTTTTAAATTTATTACGTCTGCCGCGCTTAAATTTATTGGCGCTTCATTTAATTTAATGGTCGCTCAAGATAAGGCGACCGCAGCTTTCCAACAAGCCACAGGCGCCGGCGATAAATACAACGACACGCTATGGGGCATTGAGAGCGCCGCACGTGGCGCCGGCGTTACCATGGATGAGGCCGGCAAGGCCACATTATCTTTATTCAGTACTTATAGGGATTTTACGAATCTAAATAAGGAGGAAGCAAAAAGAATTGGTACCACCGTTGCTTTAATGAATGAACTTGGAGTCTCGACCGACACAAGTGCCAAGATTATGGACCAAGCCACCAAGTCTTTGGGCATGACGTCCGGCGCCGCCGAGCAGATGCTTCTCCAAGTAACGAGTATCGCGGATCAAATCGGCAAACCCTTCTCGGAGGTTGCTGCAGATTTGGCCTCTGCCGCACCTAAATTGGCATTTTATGGCGAAAATATGATTAATGTATTTAAGCGCCTCGAACAACAGTCAAAATCAACAGGATTGTCTGTTGATTCTATTTTGGGATTAGTTGGCGAAGGCTTTGATACTTTTGAGGGCGCCGCAACGAAAGTTGGCAAACTCAATGCCATTTTGGGGGGGCCGTATCTTAACTCTATCGATATGCTCAACTCATCCGAGGAGGATCGTCTCGAAATTATAAAACAATCGATCGAAGCCGCGGGAGTTCAGTTCGATCAACTCGGCAAGTTTGAGCAAAAAAACTTTGCTTCCGCTCTTGGAACAGACGTTGATACACTTCGCCGCGCGATGGGCGCCCTGTCAGATGAAGAAGAACTGGAAATGATGAATCAAGAGCGATTGGCTCAACTTGCCGCAGAAAGCAAAGATGTAATGGAAGAGCTTAAAAATGCTTTCCGATCGCTCATTCTTGAAAATAAACAACTGGTTAAAGACGTGAGCGAAGGTGTGTCGAAATTTAGTAAATGGATAAAAGAGAATAAGGAAATGTTGCAAGTGGTTGGAAAACTCACCATCGCATTGGCAGTGTTTATAAAGGTAGTTCAAATGGGTATGGCGCTGCACAAGCTCGCGCTGGCTGTGAAGGCCGCAAATGGGGCCCTTTGGGCGCTCGCCGCGAATCCATGGACGATCGGCATCGCCGCCGCCGTCCTTCTCATTACGGGTCTCGTTATGTGGTTCAAGAAACTCAAAAAATCAGGATATTCTACCAGCGACGCGTTGGTGGAAATGGGGATGGCGGCGTTGAAATTCCTGGGGCCAGTGCGCTACATCGTCCAAACTGTTATTGAATTAGTTCGTGCTCTCAGTTCAGGCGAGTCCGCCATGGGCGCATTTAAGGCGGCCTGGAAAGGCTTCGCGAATTCGTTGACCTTTGGTATAGCTTACAGTGACGACAACGCTGCTTCCTGGGCCAAAACCAAACGCCGCGCCCGGGCCGACGAGGCCCTGGCGATGCAAGCAGAAAAAGGTGCTACATGGGACACTAGCGTGGAGGACGGGGTCATTTCGGGTGGTAAAGCCATAAAAGTGCACAACAAAGATACTCTCGTAGCCGCCAAGCCGGGGGGCCCACTCCAAAAAATGTTCGGCACCCTGGCCAAGGGCGACGCCAATGCAACGCCCCTAGGGATGCTACCCGCCGGCGCATTTTTATACCTGGCCGGCCCGATTCTCAAAGAGGCAATCACAAAGCCGCTCCTGTCCGCCCTCGGAGGAGCGGAGGGCGGGGCTGAAGGCCCCGGCAACTCACCGGATATTAATATTGTTGTAAAGATCGGAGAGAAAGAATTAAATGAGCAGATAATTACAGCATTGAACTCCCCAGCCGGCGCGGCAATCATAAGTCCGTATGCTCAGAGGTAAATAGATATGTCAATAGTAACAGCGAAACAGGAGAATCTACTCAATGCACAACCTTATGAAAATGAGCATTTTTCTATTCACATCAGCCATCTTCCAACTGGCCAGAAAGTCCAGTTTGATGGATGGGTTACTGGATTTGGAGATAATTTCTCTTCTGACTGGAAGGGAACTCCCGTATATGGCCGAATGGATGATTTATATACTTTTCAAAAAACAGGACGCAAAATTAGTATCGCTTTCGATGTGGTTGCCCGCGATGACATCGAAGCCGCAAACAATCATTATAATCTAAACTTACTGGCTAAGTTTTTATACCCGCTATATTCATCAGATAGCCGCTCTAATAGACAGATTTTAGCTGCAGCTCCGCTTTTAAGTATGAGTTGGTCGGGACTTGTTAAAAATGCATCGGATAATTCGGAATTAGTGGGGTTCTTACAGGGGTTTAGCTATGCTCCGAATTTGGAAGATGGTCAGTTTTTAGTGCAAGACAATGCTGTTCCTGAAAACCCTACAATAATATATCAGAGACACCAAATTCAGTTGGAATATACTGTTTTGCATACTCATTTAACTGGTTGGGTCAAAGGAACGGACGGTCAGTATCGTTTTGGCAGCAACAACGGAAAGACAGATCTAGTGAATTTTCCACATGCGATTGGCGGCGAAGCGGATTGGTATAAGTGGAACAATGGCAAAGGTACCACCTTCCACGACAACCAGGCCCTTCCTGCTGAGCAAAGCTTCCAAGAAAGCGCCGCGCGAAACGCGGATGTGCTGGAGTAACGATGATGGGAACCAGATACGATGATAGAAGAATATTAAAAAATGATTCTGAGGAATACTCGGGCGTTTTTAAAGAAAAAAAGGTTAAATATATAAGGCAATATGATACAGCACATTTTAGGTATCCCACGACCGCTGAAATCCAAAGCTTAAATCGACTTATCCATATATGGTCGACCGGCGATCGCTATTATAAACTAGCCGGTCAGCATTACGGAAATCCTGGATATTGGTGGGTTATAGCTCACTATAATAAGAGACCCACAGAGGCAGACGTTCAGCTGGGAGATATGATTTATGTTCCGCTGCCTTTGGAGAAAATTTTAAGCTACGTCATGGATTAAGGATTATTAGTTAATGACCCAACCGAATAGTACAGAGATCATCCGCGAGGAACTCGAGGAGGAAGGCGGTTTTATAGAGCATTGTGTAGATTCGTTTTTGTATGAATTTCTATTAAATAATCATGCTTATACTGGCGGGGAACGGAAAACTGACGAAGACATCGTGGCGTTCATTAATAGTTATGCCCCAACCGACGACGACGGCGTCTCTGTGGGATGGCTGATAGATGGCCAACAGGTCGAGCTCACCACCGCTGCTATTAAAAACATCCGAAAGGAACTGCGCACAGGCGGTGGAGGCGTCGGGGCCACCAACATGACCAGCGTCAATAATAAGTTACTTGATGACTTTAAGAAGTTTTATAGCGAGAACTGGGGCCATACATCAGCTCAAGGCCACACCGGCGACACCGAGGGTCAGACCCAGGTGGGTTGGGAGGGCCAGCGCAACACCTACTATATGACTCGACTTGATAATATGGCGTCTATTTTTAAAAACGTAGGCGGCGGCCTTCACGGTCCCGACAACGGGCCGGCCGATTTTAATGAGTGGGATTTGCAGATAGCTATAGCACTTATTGCGAGCACCGGGCTTGTTGGATCCAATATTTCGAGAATCACCGGTGGAACGCCATCCGATAAATATATTGAAGTATGTTCCAATACTCGTAGCACTCAAAAAGACCAATGGATTCCTTTGCAACGAATCAGCGCCAAGGCCTACACGGTGGACGTATCTGAGCGCGCTGACTACGGCGAAAATTACGGCCAGGAAGTCACCGGAACTCAAGATCACGTGAAGTACTCTTACGTCGCGATGAAGGACAGCGACATGTCATCGGCCGGCCAATGGAGTCGGGATATACTACACCGGAAACTTTGGCCCCACGTCAATGGCCTGTTCCACGCCGCCGCTGCAGACGGCTGCAAAAATCAAAGTAAAAAATTGCCCGGGCTCGGTGACTACAAGTCCAACGGCGCAGTTTATATCAACGCGAAGACGCTCCCCACGTACTCCTACGCCGCCCGGCAACATAATAGTAGGTTTGTTGCGCGCGTTGCTCGTAATTATCAAGAGAAAATTGCTGAGCGCCTCGCGCACCTCCTCAGCGCCGACAGCGGCCTTCTGAAGGACCTGAAGCGCGAGGTGCAGGGCTTGCCTGGACTCCGGACAAACAGACGGCTGCGCAGGAAAATAGCCGCCCTAGAAGAAGTCGACAACGAGACACAGAAAAAACTCGCCAAATACAAAAAAAAGCTAAAACCAGTTGATCACCAGTGTTATTTATTAGAAAACATTAAAAAAATCACCGATTTTCAGGAGCGGCAGGTCACTCGCGCGAGAGGAACCCCATATAAATATATTGGTCGAGTGACTAATTCTGGCCAGTCGGGCCAACCAGGAAATATTGTATCTTATATTAATCATGGAAATAAAAACACCATTATTGATCAATATTTACAAATTTGCCCCGATGTATATGCTTTTTTGACTCCATATATTAAAATATACCGTGTCGATTATCTTAAAGATAATCCCCTTAGAGCGTATAAGGAAACTCAAATACCATTTCCTAACTTTATTGATCCGGATGCAATCGAGGGCATTTTGGACGGTAAGTTCGGTCGATATCCGGGCGGTGGAATTAAATCTTTCAGTTGGTCCCTAGATGGAACGCAGCCAGCCGCAGTAGAAAATAATATAACAGCAAAGTTACAATTATATTTTCAGACAGTTCAAGATTTATTTTCATTAAATTATAAATCAGACACGGCCCCTCCCCAGGCCGGCATTCCTAATCAAGCAGGGTATTTGGATTTAATTATAGGATCCGGTACTTCTTTTAGAAAGGAAGGAGATCAAATTAAGGCCGCGAAATCTAGGAATTCTGGAGTTTGTCAGGTGAGACATGATATCTATAAAGGAGAGCATTTTAGAATTAAGGTCTGTGTAGGGTGGAGCGTTCCGCCTGATTTTGAAAATAAAGTTAGTGAGTTTTCTGACCTAGACGCGAAAGAAGCGGGCCACCTGAAGCGCGCCATCGCGATGGCTAAAACGTCGTTATATTTACAAATAACTACTCATGAACTAACATTTAATGAAGATGGTTCTGTTGATATATCAATAAATTATCAGGCAGCTTTATCGGGGATATTAAGGTCGCCAAATGCAGACTTATTTGTAGGAAGCGACAAATATAAAGCTGACAAAAAGGACTTAAATGGCAAGATTGATAAGCTACGAAAAGAAATAAAAAGAACTTCAATCGTCGATGCCGGAGCAGGAGGACTGTCGCCCAGGACGCGGGCCGCCGGCGAACAGGACGCGGATCGCCTCGAGAAACTGCTCGAAGAAAGAGCAGCCCTAACTAAAAAAGATAAGATGTTAAAATACAAAAAGTTTTTAGGCGGAGTATACGACTCCGGAAAAGTATATAATCTCCCTGTAGGCCTGGACGCCTGGCAATTCGGCCTTATTAGGGATATGTCGCCGGCCGACCGCGCCGCCGAAGCAGTTCGTAGAAAAAATCCAGCCTCTAGTCCTGTCTTGAACCCGCAGCTTGTATCGCTGAGAGAGGCTGACAACCTGGAAGCCGAAGCCCTTGCCGACGCCGCTGCAGCTGCCGAGACCGCCGACCCCGCCGGCGAAACCGACGCAATGCGCAGGTACCGGGACGCCATGTCGAATTCCGAAGTCGAAATACAGGATAGGAAGAGCCCCGAGGTGCTATATCTGCCGTTTATTTATTTGGGAGATTTAATAGAGGCAATCCTGCAAGATTTGGAATTTCTTACAACTGGAGATAGTTTTCAGCTCTTAATGGGCCAGATAGAGATTTTAGATCCTCTTTTGGCATTTCAAATAAGAGAGGTCGTAGTCGCCTGCGGGGGCGAGGATGGCTCAGCCGTGGCTGCACTCGCAGAGATCGATCCTTTAAGATTTACGGGTGTAAATAAAATTGTGTATTCCACGAACATATCTAATCTTCCTATATCGTTAGACTATTTTCAAACATGGTTCACGACAACTGTTGTGAAGCCATTAAAAGAGCAATATACGCTTCTTAAGTTTATAAAAGATATCTGCGCAACTCTTATTGCGAAAGCATTTAACTCAAAATGTTTTGATGAAAAATTGAAATATCATTTACGCTTTGACACAGCCACATTTAGCTTAGATAAAAAGTTTGCTGGCAAGATGAATATACTACCAAAAGATTTAGCTAAAGCAAAATTTAACGCCGACAGCACTTCATGCGTCCCCCTGCAAGCCGGCGACGAAGACCAAATACCAGCAGTATTAATATATTCTGTAGATTCAAAACCATTTACTGGCGATTATAATACCGACCTAAACAATGGTATATACCATTATTTTATGGGAGCTCGTTGTGGTTTAGCAAAAAAGATATCGTTTCATAGAAATGATATGCAATATTATCGTGAGGCGCGCTTGGAAAGGCATGGAGCTTTGGGCGCCGAGCAACTTAGAGAATTGTATTCGGTAAATATTGACATGGTCGGCAACACGATTCACAGAAATGGCCAATATATATACGTGGAGCCCATTGGGATAGGGGTAGGTAGTATGAGATCTACCGGAACTCAACCTAATTTGGCAAAACAGTTGGGATTTGGGGGATATTATATGATAACCAAAGTAGCCAGTGTTGTGTCTATTGCTGGGTTTGATACGACGGTCACCGCGATGCAAGAAGGGATCAATCTTGAACAGAATAAGATCATCGGCGGGCGCCTCTGGGGCCACGGAGGGGAGCTATACACGGGCACCGACGGCGACCCGCCGAAGATAGGAGAGTCCTATGCTGAGGACTTACAGACTTATGTTGGCGATCCCCGGGCTTTATAACGACATGACAACCTTTAAGTATACTTCAGATCAATTGGAAAACCCGGTGGGAGATAATGGGTTATCCGCAAGGTCGAAATTTTTTCAGCGAACCATGTACAAAGAAATGATTTACCCTGAAAACTTGACTGTGCCTATTGACACGTGGTATAATAAAACCCTGTTTGGACGCGTAGATCGCAGACAAGACACAATCATTGTGCGCAGCGATGAATTAGTGCAGATATCCTATGCGCTGAGGCCAAATATGTATTGTTTAAATTTTGTTAATGATGCTTTTACAAAATTTGTGGATCACATGAGATTGGCCAATGCTACACAATGCCTAGATCCCAGAGGCAACAGTATGTTTAAAGACCCTAAAGCAATTTTGGGCTATGTCAATCCAACAGTTGAATGGAATTCCCGCAAGAGCACTGTTATCCAGGCATTCATTAAAACATTTAGAGAGAATAAGCAAAAACCAATTATAAATTTTAATGATTTTAAAGATCGTTTTATTAGATATTTGAAAATAGCAGCGTCGTCGTTGCCTATAACAAAAACTAATTATTTATTAACAAATAGAGTTAGTCCGCTTATAAGTGGGTTGAGCATCGGAATAGCCTCTTCCAACGCTGGCAATGACGCCGTTAAACACACTGACTATATCTCAGATCCAAACTTTAGTTTTTTTGTTGCGGCTGCAAAAAAATATGGATTTACAGTTAATAAGAATATGCCGTGGATTTTAACGGCTGATTTATTTACGAGTGCTATCAAGAGGCATCTAAACTTATATTTGACAGGGCTTGGTGAGCCTATTACAGAAGATAATTTTTTTGATGTTTTTTATAGGCGCGTCTATCTCGACGATTTAGAAGATTTGAGCAGCTTAATTGTTGAAGCTTATAATAAGTTTGTTACCAAAAAGCCACTTTATCAGGAGGAAAAAATAGTTTATAATCCTCAATGCACAAACGTGTTTCAAGTTAAAAATTTTTCTAGGACACCTCTCCCCCCAAACTTCAGCTTGAGTATCGATAGCGAATTGATCGATCTTTATATTGACATAAGAAATATAGAATCGGAATACAGCGCCGGCGACGTGTCGCTTATAAAAAAAAGAGCCCGTGTTTTAGCTTCCGACCCGGCCGGCCTCCGCATTGATCGTGTGCTCCCATATATTAATAATCTGTATTCAAAATACACGTATCCTGTCAATTACGACATTATAAATCCAGATTATTTGCTTGACAAAACCGCGGCCCCTGATATAATAGAAACATCAGTCGACATAGCTAAGGCTATTTCGGGCGTTTAACTGAAAATTTTTCTTTTAAACAAAAAGGAGTTCTTTTGTTATTTCAGCTCTTAGATCACAAAAGTGATTGTATTGGCTTCTATGCCGAAAATATTATCAATCCCACCCCTTTGCTGCCAACAGAAGGAAGCACCTGGGAGTACTCGCGTCACCTCCCGGGCGATTGTTATGAATTGGGGCGCATTTACAGCCACGGAGCGTCCCTTACAACCGTTTGTCCAGAAGAAATGAAGGAGGAGTGGTCTCACATTAAGAAGACGCTTAAATCGTGCCTCAAAGCCTTCAACACATCGCGGCTTTCATTGGAAGAAAATTGTTTTTATGACGTTCTTCCGGAATATTTTCTTTATGAATATCTAGCGGCCAAAAATAAGATCACGGAACACGTTTTGGAGACTTTAGAGCGCCCCGCGAACTATGATTTTATGTATAATCTTGTAGAAATGCTTTCTGATATTCGGGCCCGGGCATTAAATATTAAAACTAGTCCAATTCAGCATCTTTTGAGTTCCGTCCGCGGACAAAACTTTCACCGCACATTACAAACAGTCAAGCATATTTGTGATTATAACCCTTGGGGTACTATTACGGGGCGCCTTTCAACAAATTCGAATAGTTTGCCAATTCTTACAATGAACAAAGAGTATCGGTCATGCATTCAGCCGAAGAATGATTGGCTCGTGGAACTTGATTTTAACGCGGCAGAGTTGAGGGTACTTCTGGCACTTTCTGGAGTAGAGCAGCCCAAAAATGATATTCATAGCTGGAATGTAAAGAACATTTTTGATAGTAAGCTTACCCGAGAAGAAGCCAAGGTGAAAACCTTCGCGTGGTTGTATTCTAATAAGGAAAACAAGGACTTAGAGAGCCTCTACAACAAGAAAATAGTCCGGGATAAGTACTGGGATGGCTTAAAAATCGAGACAGATTATGGTAGAATAATAGAGAATGTAGATGAGCACCATGCTCTCAACTACATCGTTCAGAGCACCACAATTGATATGGTGCACGAACAGGCTTACAAAGTCTATGAGCTTTTGAAGGGGAGAAAGAGCCACATCGCATTTCTTATTCACGACGCCGTGTATATCGACCTCGCCGAAGAGGATCGCTACGAAATACTAAATTTGCTTGACACGTTCAAGAAGACACGTTATAATATGTTCAAGGTTAATGTCTCCGCTGGTAAAAGTCTGGGAGAAATGAAGGAATTAAAATTATGAAGAACAATGTGATAGACATAAAGGCAGCTAAGCATCATATCGCGTCACCGAAGCGTGCCATCACCCCGATCGATGGTGTCTCAGGATACATCAGACTGGAAATTATCGGGGTCTTAGAGGAGTGCGCGCTAGCATTTGAGTGTGACTACCAAGAATTGACCGTTGGTGATGTGTTAGAGTATTTGGTGGCCCGGGAAGAAGAGCGTCGGCGATGAGTGAGAAGAAACGCTATAACAAACTCGTCCGCGACCGCATCCCCGAAATTATCGAGGAAGCCGGGAAGGACTTTAGTGTCCGACAAGAGCAAGGAGACCGTCTCAAGGATTATGCGCTGCGCAAACTTCAGGAGGAAGTAATGGAATTCGTAGAGAACCCTTGCGCCGAGGAAGCAGCTGACATTATGGAAATAATGAATTTTATTTGCCATCGACTTGGCATCCACGAGCGCACCATCTTGGCCGAAACTACGGCTAAGCGCGTCCGTCGCGGCGGCTTCGACATGGGCTATATCTTAGAATGGGTGGACGAGGAGTGATAGTGGTAGGGTTAGGCACAGCGGGCTGTAATATTGCTAAAGCTTTTTCAAAGTTTCCGCAGTATGAAACCTATGGTATTGATACCCACAAGGAGGCCGATATCACAATCAAGAAACGCGCCTCACACGAGGAATACGACGAGCACTTTCCTAATTTAAAGCGGAAGCTAAAATTTAGTGGAGAAGATGTAACAGTCGTTATATGTGGGAGCGGCCTCATTTCAGGAGGATCTCTGCGTTTGCTCGAACAGCTATCGAGTAACCGACTGACGGTCCTTTACATTCAGCCCGACTTAGAGTTGGGAAGCGAGAATCAAAAGAAACAAGAAAAAATTGTACGCAATGTATTACAGGAATATGCGCGTTCGGGCCTTTTAGAAAGAATCTATTTGGTGGACAACCAGCTGGTCGAAAGGGGAATTGGAGAAGTTGCGATCATGGGGTACTATGATGTATTGAATCAAGCCATCATCAATATCCTTCATATGATCAATGTCTTTGAAAATTCTAAACCCGTCATTGGGAACTTTATTACGCCCTCCGAGCTAAGCCGGATTGCCACTGTTGGCATCCTGGACGTCGAGGAAGAAAAACAAAAATGGTTTTATGACTTGACACACGGCCGTGATGTGGTATACTATTATGGTATCAATGAGGAAGAATTGGAAGCGGATGGCACTTTGTTTGGAAAGATAACGAGTTATGTTAAATCTCAAGTCGACGAAGGTGTCTCAGTTTCTTACGGCGTGTTTAAAACAACATACGATCAAAAATATTGTTATTGCATTAAGTATTCATCTATGGTACAATCATATAAACAATTGCTAGACGGCCAGGATATTAGCTGACCGTACTATAACCCAACTATAAGGAGATAAAAAAATGGGTATTAATTTAGATAAGATGAGAGAAAAGCTCTCGTCACTACGTGGAGACGGAAACTCCTCAAATGACACTTTCTGGCGACCAGAGGATGGCGACCAGACTA
>Ga0209128_1001478_pt1 | contig 16039 bp, 13 predicted proteins | sample ETNvirnome_6_100_FD_184072 | JGI IMG/M metagenome (GOLD analysis project Ga0209128, IMG submission 184072) | Marine viral communities from the Pacific Ocean - ETNP_6_100 (SPAdes) (version 2) | ecosystem: Environmental > Aquatic > Marine > Oceanic | place: Pacific Ocean | collected 2013-06-19 | reverse complement strand
GAGAAGAATAAGAACCTTGTAACCACAGAAGGACTGAACCATGTGTTAAGCATTACGCTTGATGGTGGAACCCAGATCACCGCATGGTATGTGGGGCTTGCAGGCGCGGGTACGAAGGCCGCAGGCGACACCATGTCGTCCCATAGTGGATGGGCCGTGGTTGCGGATTACAGCGAATCTGTTCGCCAGACGCTTACGCTAGGAACCGCTTCTTCTGGGAGTATAGATAACACCTCTAATAAGGCTGTCTTTTCAATCAACGGAACAGCGACTGTAGCGGGCGCTTTTATAACATCGAGCAACACCAAGTCAGGTACAACTGGTACCTTGTACGGTGCCGTGGACTTTAGTTCCTCAAGATCAGTTATCTCTGGCGACACTCTTACGGTTACGGTTACGCTAACGGCTGCATCTGCTTAATAGGAGGCTACTATGGGCATAGAAACAGCCTCATATATTAGCGAGTTAGTTGATACCAATCCTGTTGTTGGTGATCCAGTTGGGGAGGGTGATGATCATCTTCGCTTGATTAAGACTGTGTTGCAGACGCAGTTTCCCAATCTTACTGCGGGTGCTGTAAACACCACTCAAACAGAGATGAATCTGTTAGATGGTGTAACTGCATTAGTCTCTTTGGCATCAGATCAGTCTTGGTCTGGTTCCCAAAGAGGAACCCCACAAACTATTACCGAAGGTACTTTAATAGATTTGGATACAGGAAACAACTTCCTGTGGACTCCTTCGGGGGCAGATGAACTATCCTTCACTAATGAAACTACTGGACAATCAGGATTCATTAAACTGATAAATCCCTCTGCTTATGTTATTACCAAAGGCTCGGAGGTAAAAGCCTCTGCTACATTCCTTGCGGATGTTACAGTTGCAGGAACCTATCTGGTGACTTACTTTTGTGATGGAACTGACGTCTACGTTTCCGCTTCTGCTGCGCTTTCCTAATGACGCTACTCCAGTCAGGTCTTGCTAAATCGGCTGCTGCTGACGCCTACACCGTCGATCAATCTCTGCGCCTCAATGCTGCAGATACTCCATATTTAATTCGTACTCCCGGTACGGGTAATAGAAAAACGTGGAGTGTAAGTTTTTGGGCAAAATTAACTAAAGCAGATACCTCTACTTACGGAGTAATATGGTCTGCTTGTGCGACATCCGCAAGCTTGCCGGGAGATGTAATTATTGTCGCAACTGGTAATGCTAACTGGAGATTTTGGATTGACGGCTCTTCGGAGGGCGATAGAGATCTTCAAGCAGTAGCAAGAGATCCATCATCGTGGTCTCACGTAGTTTGTTTTTTTGATTCCCCAAACCAAACAATGGGGATGTATATCAATGGTGAATTGCAAACCGCTATGAGGGCTACAGGCAATCCAACATTAAATTACGACTCAGATACATTTGATGGTTCTACTCCTATAAGGATAGGAGAACCAGCATCTACGCGAGCAGGAGATGATTGTCTTGATTGTTACGTTGCTGAGTTTCATATGGTTGATGGTCAGGCTCTTACTGCATCCGATTTTGGAGAAACCTCTGCCACAACTAACCAGTGGGTTCCCAAGGAATACGAAGGTACTTATGGTGACGAAGGGTTTTACCTTAAATTTGCTTCAACAGAACTAGCGGATAGTTTTACGGATAGTTCTGACCCAACCGCATTTACCCCAACGGAAGATTTAACTTGTCAGGTTCTTGTAGTTGGTGGTGGAGGTGGGAGTGGTACAAGAGGAAATGCTAATGGCGGTGGTGGAGCAGGTGGGCTTGTCTATGTTTCCAGTTATGCCGTAACAGCAGATACAGATTATGCGATAACTGTAGGTGATGGGGGGGCATCAGTTGCAACCAGACCAACTGCCGCTACTGATGGTGCTGATTCTGTTTTTGATAGTGCTGATGTTGCTCAAATACTTACCGCAAGCGGCGGTTCTGGTGGGTCTACGAATGCTGATAATGCAAATGATGGTGGGTCAGGTGGTGGAGGATCAAATACTCAATATGGAGATGGAGTTTATGGTGATACCAATCAAGTAACAGATTTTGGATCGTATACAGGTGTTGGTTTTGGATTTAGGGGTGGCACAGGAACATCTACATACTCAATGACAGCAGCCGGTGGCGGAGGCGCTGGAGCCATTGGCTCGGCTCCGGCAAGCACAACTGTCGGAGGGGCTGGCGGTGTTGGTAAAGATTATTCCTCTGTTTTTGGAACAGGTGTAGGTGCTTCAGGCTGGTTTGCCGGAGGAGGTGGTGGTGGCGGAAATACAGCCGGAGGAGGAGCTGGTGGAACAGGTGGCGGTGGAGCAGGGGGAACATCCCCAGCCATAGGTACCGCTGGATCAGCAAATACAGGTGGCGGTGCTGGTGGTTCATCAGCAGATGCATATCCCAGTGCAGCCGGTGGATCTGGTGTCGTTATTGTTCGCTACGCTGGTTCCGTTACTAAAGCCACAGGCGGAACAATCTCAACTGTAAGTGTTGGTGGAAGTGATTATAAGATTCATGTTTTTACGTCCTCTCGTTCCCCACACACAATCACCGCAAACGGAGATACAGTCAATACAAGAGCTGTAAGAAAGGTTGGTGACAGTTCTATTTATTTTGACGGAACTGGGGATTATTTATCTATTCCACAGTCTGATGAATTTGCAGTTGGCTCTGGGGACTTTACAATTGAGGCATGGGTAAGACCAGATTTAAGCGATTCATTCCCTGCTCTTTGTGAAACAACAGATAATACGCAGTCGCCCCCAAGAGCTGGTATCCGGTTTTGGGTATCAACTACTGGTTTAATTGAATTTTATGCTTCAACTGTTGATTCATCAAACGATACTATTAGTTTTAATTCCACAGCTGGGGATGTAGTTACAAACACATGGCAGCATATTGCCGCCGTTAGGGATGGAAGCACCTTTCGTTGTTATGTCGATGGCGTTCAAGTCGGAACGTACTCAATAACAAATACTTCTTATTTAATTCCAGCCCCAGGTGCATGGTGGCTTGGAAGGTCTACCACCTACTATTCAACACAGTACATAGACGAGTATCGTTTCAGCACAACTTGCCGTTATCCAGACGGAACAACTTTTACCCCACCAACCACAGAATTCACCGCAGACGCAGACACCAAACTCTTAATCCACTCTAATTGGACTGGTGGGTTAGGTGCAGACAGTTCCGGAAACTACAACGAGTTCACCGTAAACAATCTAGTGGCTACGGATCAGGTGAAGGACAGCCCAACTAATAACTTCTGTACGATGAGTCCCTTGATCGTTAATGCCGCCTACACCTATAGCGAAGGTAATTTAAAAGTTGTAGGAGGCACTGTGCAGGGTTCTATGTACGGAACTATGGGTGCTACATCCGGAAAGTGGTACTGGGAATCTTTTTTGGAAGCTAGTGCTAATGGAGTTCTAGGATTCACCACCTTCGAAGACATAATGAAAAATAATCCTTACTATCCGGGTTATTACACACCGGGTTACGCAAAGCAGGATACGAATTATTATTACAACGAAACAAGTTCTACGGGTGAGCCTGATATAGACGAAGGTGACATTATGAATGTTGCCGTAGATGTGGATAGTGGAAAATGCTGGTTCGGTATAAATGGCGTCTGGGATACAGGTGACCCGGCTACCGGAGCAACCCCTACATTTACAAATGCCAATATAACATCCTGTATAGCATCCGGAAGACCAAGATCGGCAACGGTAGTTTGGAACTTTGGTCAAGACAGTTCATTCGCTGGAGCAAAAACCGCACAAGGAAACCAAGACGAAAACGAGATCGGAGATTTTTACTACACACCACCGTCAGGTTTTCTAGCACTGTGTTCGAGTAATCTCCCTGCCCCCTCTATCAAAAAACCCGGTGTTAATTTTAATACCATTCTCTACGATGATGGTGCTGGTGCAAAAACAGGTGTGGGCTTCCAGCCTGATCTTGTCTGGGTAAAATCAAGAGGTAGCACTTACGAACATGAATGGACAGATGCAGTTCGTGGAGTGACTGAAGCATTGTCATCTGATTCTACAAATGCTGAAACTACAGATTCCACTGGACTTACTGCATTTGGCACAGATGGCTTTACCGTAGGTGCGGATACTAATTACAGTGATACCACTGGTTCCGGTATGGTTGCATGGTCTTGGAAAGCCGGTACTACATTTGATCCAGCAACTGCTGGAAGCGTTGTAACTGGGTCTGGCAGTTCAAATGCTACAGCAGGATTTAGCACTGTAGGTTATGAGGGTACTGGCTCTGCTATGACTATAGGTCATGGATTAAGTCAAGCGCCCGATTTAATTATTGTTAAAAACAGGGATGCTGCTGATGCTTGGCAGGTTTACTGTTCGTCAAATACGGCTGCACCAGAAACAGATTATCTTGTGTTAAATACTAATGCTGCCACAGTCGATAATGTTGACAGATGGAACGACACAGCTCCAACCTCTTCAGTATTTACTGTTGGGGATGGTGTAGAGGTTAACACGGATGATGAGAATTACATAGCCTATTGTTTCCATTCCATAGAAGGATACAGCAAGGTTGGTTCTTACGAAGGAAACGGAAATGCGGATGGATCTTTCGTATACACTGGATTCAGACCAGCATTCGTCATTACCAAATCTATAGATAGCACAAGTAACTGGCAGCTATTTGACAATAAGAGAGAAGGTTATAACGTTGATAATTATGAACTTGGGGCAAATGACAATGCGGTAGAGGACACATCAACAGAATTTATTGACATAGTTTCTAACGGATTCAAAAATAGAATTGCAACTGATCCAAATGTTGCTGAAACATATCTCTATATCGCTTTCGCAGAATCCCCATTCAAATACGCAAACGCAAGGTAATAAATTATGTGGTATTCATCAAGTCACGGACTAATAAAAACACCAAGAGCCATTACCAAGGATGGTGTGGATTACCCCCCACAGATATTCCGTAAATTTTCTAAAGAGGAACTGGAAAATCTTGGTTTTCATCCGGCACGATTATCGGTTGCGGATCAACGCTACTACAACACAAGTGGTGAGCAGTATGCTTTTGATGCGGCCACTAACGAATGGGTAGTGTCCTACGGTTCCACTCCAAAAGATGTCGATCAAATTAAGAAGTCCATGAAAGATAAGGTAAGAAAAATCGCATCATCGACATTGGCTCAGTCAGACTGGATGACTCATAGAGAGTCAGACGGTGGAACTGCTATGTCAGCCGACTGGAAAACCTACAGGGCTTCCGTAAGGGCTGAATCAAACGAGAAGGATGGCGAGATTGATGCGCTTGTCGATTTGGACGCAATCAAGGCTTACGATGAGGCTGGCGGTGTAAATGCTGGCTGGCCCAATGATCCTGATTTTGTGGAGGTAATATAATGGCTTTAGAAAGCGCAACATACGTCAGTGGACTTGTTCAGGCAAATCCGCTCGGAACCGACGTTATATCCCAGGGAGATGACCATCTTCGTCTCATCAAAAAAGTTCTACTCAACTCATTCCCAAATGCTGATGCGGCAATAAATGGAATTCATGTAAAGGCTACAGCCCCATCTTCAACTACGGCTGGATTGCTATGGTTTGATTCGACTAATAGTGTTCTGAAACTTCGGGACGAAACAGATTCTAGTTGGATAGCCCTAGCAATATCTCCAGTAACAGACTACAAGATACTTGGAAGCCCAACTGTTGGATGGACTCTGCCCACGGCAGATGGTTCCAGTGGGGAGGCAATGACAACTAATGCCTCTGGGGTTTTGTCATTTAATCCGGTAGGAAAGGTCACCAGTGTAACCCACGCCATACAGAGCGCAAGCAGTTCTTTGAGAAGCACCTCTTATGTAGACACCGGGATGACCATTACCCACAGCAAATTGAGCGCAACTAGCACTCTATACCTACAGTTAAACTTTCAGCAGCAATCATTTTGTAACTTTGAGTCAACTACTGTCCAATACAATTATATACAATTAACCAACACATCAGGCACAATAATTGCTAATACGACTGCTGATATTCAAATTGCTGCAATGGAAGATGTTGGGGAGGGAACTGGTGTATCATGGGATTGGTCTTCTAATTTCTCTAGGATGTTTAAGATTGCCAATGCGGATTGCCCAACTCCAGGGATTGCTTCTCAGGTATTCAAGGTATATCTAAAAATGACTAGTTCAGATGACGGTGGTTGTGCGGTAAAAAATGGCACAATTATGGTATGGGAGGTCGAATAATGGATACTAGATTACTGAGCAATACATTAGCGACCCTATCAAGTGGTTCTGATTTTGCCATATATGGGGATGTGAACAACGAAAGCGACTACGGAAGTAATGTTACATTTGCTATACCGGCTAACAAACCGTCTTGGTCAGAAGTCCAAAGTGGACAATCGGCAGAGCAGTGGAAGGTAGTTCGTGGTAAAAGGGATAGAAAACTATTAAGTTGTGATTGGACACAGCTAGGCGACGTAACAATGTCAGGTGAGTTATTAGCAAACTGGCAATCCTATAGGCAGTCTCTAAGAGATGTACCTACGCAGTCAGACCCCTTTAATATTACTTGGCCTACGCCCCCATCCTAATGCCATTAGTACCTATTAACGATGTTGGAAAGGTCGGGATCATACGAGATACCCCACCCTATCAACTACCCCCTAATGTCTGGAGTAATGGGAACAATGTAAGATTTCTTGACAACGGAGTTAAGAAATGTTCTGGCTATGAGGAAGTCTTTGCGACCCTTCCGTTTGCCGCTTATTATATTATCCCATTCTTGGATAATGGTGGGACATATTATTGGTTGGCGTTTGGATTGAACAATGCTGCTGTATGGGATGGTAGTGGTTGGGTTGATATTACTCGACAAAAGGTTGGGCAATTGAGTGGTCCTTTGTCTGCGTCTGCGACTTCCATAGTATTGGATGACTCTTCCTTTTTCCCATCGTCTGGAACTATTGCTATAGGAACTAATGAGACAGCAGATTCCTCCATAAATTTATACGAGGAAATCTCTTATAGTGCTAATAATACCGGAACTAATACATTAAGCTCTTTAACGGTCGTCAATGCCCACCCTGATAACGAGATCGTAACCCCGGTAGGAACTACGGCAACTGGAAATAACCTGTATTCCGCTACCTCTACGGAGAACTGGAGAGCCACCATATTAAATGGATTGTTGGTTGCTACTAACGGCTACGATACAGCCCAGATGTGGCCTTTAGCCAGTGGGGTACCTAGCAAAACTGTACCATTAAGAGAGTTGAAAAACTGGCAAACCACTACAAGTTTCTGTAAGTCTATATCTTCTTTCAGGACTTTCCTTGTGGGGCTGAACTGGCAGATTGGTAGTGTGGAATATCCAAATCTGGTGAAGTGGTCTACGGAGGCTGCCGCATTAAGCCCACCAACTTCTTGGGTAGAAAGCGATGCAACTCTGGATGCGGGTGAATACCAATTAACTGATACCCCAGGAAAAATAATAGATGGCCTTCCTTATGGAGATTCATTCCTCATTTATAAGGAAGACTCAATCTACATTATGAATTTTGTTGGGACACCCTACATCTTTTCATTCAAGCTCCTATCGCCAACGATTGGCCTATTAACCAAGAACGCTGTAGCAGAATTCTCTGGAGGTCATTTTTTCGTAGGTAATTCTGACTGCTATATTACGAATGGACAGCAGGTGACAGCCCTCCTACCGAATAAACTTCGTAGGGAGATGTTCTCCGATTTGAATGGAGACAACTACCAAAAAGTGTTTGTTGTAGCAGACCACGCTAGAAATGAGATGTTGGCGTGTTATCCGGCCGGAATCTCTACGATTCCTAATAAGGCGATCATATGGAATTGGCAAGACAATACGTTTTCTATGCGAGATATCCCAGACTTATACCATATAAATGCGGGTATCGCAGCGATAACGAGTGGCACTCTTTGGCCCCCACAAACTACACTTGATGGTGCTATAACGGCAGGATCGCCAGCTACTAGCGGTAGTTTATCGGTAGATAGTACGGTCGCTTCAGAGGCAGTATTTTCTACTCCAACTGGAACAATAATACTCCAGGGAGATACAGACCCATATGTGGGTGAACAGATAACATATACGGGGACAACCTCAACGTCTTTTACAGGGATAACGAGGGGGGCAAATTCTACTACAGCCGCGTCACATGATGATGGTATTGCGGTAAATCAGGTTACAACGACATGGGATACGGTTCCTGGTATATGGGGAACTGGAAATTATGATAATGTATTGAAGAGCTTGGTGTTTGCCAAGCCTAACCAAAAGGCTACCATAAGTGGAGCTACCGCTGCTAATCCAGTGGTTATTACCTCTACTGTTCATGGGCTATCTGATGGTGATTTAGTTTCTATAAGTGGTGTTGTTGGTATGACTCAGTTAAATGTGAATACCTACTATGCTAAGGTTACTGGTTACTCGACAACTACTTTTGCCCTATATAGTGATTCTGATTTAACAACCACGGTAGATGGGAGTGCTTACACCGCATATTCAAGTGGCGGTTATGTGGATATGCCAAAGCTGTTTAGGGATGATCGAGGTAATCAAGAAGACGGAACTAATATGACCTCTTACATAGAGAGGACTGGTTATGACTTGGGTGATCCATCGGCCCAGAAGTTAGTTAGTGCGGTGTACCCCAAAATAGAGGTAACTGGAGACAATACTATAAATGTATATGTCGCCAGCCAGATGACCACAGAAGATGGAGTTTCTTGGAATCCAGATATTGGTGGAGCGCCAATTGCATTTAATCCCAATAGTCAATCCAAGGTGTCGTGCCGAGTAACTGGAAAATTCTTTGGTGTGAAGTTTGAATCAGCATCAGATATTGATTGGAAATTACATGGGGTTGAATTCGAGGTGAAGCCAAGGGGAAGGCGCGGAAGTAGGTCATACTGATGGTTAATGCCCCAGCAAAGGATATTAAAAGTGTCAACAGGTGGTCGCCTAACCCGGCTCCAGTTGATCCTCAACAGTTGCCCGATTACTTGTTCAACGAACTGAACAAAGTCGGGGATATAATTTTTAACCTAGATACATTCAGACTTGAGCCAACTTATGTCGCACCAGAAAAACCTAGAGCAGGAGATATCAGATACGCAGCCGGATATGGAACAGCCGGAACATGGGGGGCAACTCTTGGAGCAGACGGAATCTATTGGTACAACGGAACCTCTTGGGCGTCCATGTGATGTCTCTTTAATAGACCCAAAAGAGGTCGAATCTATATGGCCTATTGTATATCCTCTGATTGATAAGTGCCACAGGTATTCAAATGGGGAGCTAGAGACGCAAGATTTCCTAGAGATAATAACCTCTGGCGCTATGCAACTATGGGTTGCCACAGATGAGAACTTGATATTCGCTGCCATGATTACTGAGCTTGTTAAATACCCAAGGAAGAAAGTTATGCGGATCATAGCCATTGGTGGGGAGGGGATGAATCGTTGGATGAGATTCTTCCCGGCATTAGAGGCTGCCGCTTTAAAGGCAGGCTGTACCGGATTAGAAACTCTGGGTAGGAAAGGATGGCTCAAGGTCTTAAAGGATTGGGAATGTACTTATTACATACTAACAAAAGATATAAAATATAGGCTTCAATGAGGAAACAATTATGGCTGGACTAACAACATCAAAAGCCACTGAACAACCGTGGGAGGCGCAGATACCTTACCTAACTAAGGGCTTCGCGGAGGCCGAACGCCTTCTGCTAAAAGAGAATCAGCCAAAGTATTACAGTGGCAAAACCCTCGCTGAATTTACACCCGCTGAACTCGCCGCTCAAAAGAATATTATAAACTATGCGGGCGGAGATCGAGTCAGGGCAATGCAGGATGCCTCTGAAAACCAACTGCTTGGAACTTATGACCTTGCAAACCAACTGGCACAGAAGGCAACAGGATATGGTGATACTGCCGCTCAATATGGTGATGCTGCTGTTCAATCAGGTATTGCTGCTGTTCAAGATGCACAAGCCAGAGCTGACGCAGTAGGGGCATATGGAAGCGGCCTCATGGATTATGGTCAGGGCGCAACCAGATATGGTATGAGCCAAGGGGAGTATGCAGGTATGACTCCTTTCCAAGATCGACAGTTGTCAGAGATGTTAGCTGGTAATGTTGACGTATCAAGCCTTGCCCCAGTTTTGAATGCTATGGGCAGAGATGTGAGGGCGGAAATACAAGGAAACATACTGCCAGGAATTAGATCACAACAGGTACAGTATCAGCCTGGAGGAAGCTCTAGGGGTGACATCGTAACAAGCAACGCCGTCACTGCAGCCAACCAGAGAATGATTGATAATGCCTCTAGGATGTACGCAGATGCGTATTCACAGGCACAAGGACGCAGATTGCCAGCCGGTCAGATGGCTCTCCAGGCGCAACAGGCAGCCCAGCAGTTAGGCACACAGGGTGCTCAGTTAGGTCTGGGTGCAGGTAGCCTAGCACAGCAGGGTTATGGCACAGGACTACAGGGTTATGACACAGGGCTAAAGGGAGTGCAGACAGGACTACAGGGAGTGCAGGCAGCTCAAGGAGCAGGCCAGCTAGGATTATCGGCGCTGAGTCAATACCCAAGCGTTATGCAGGCTCCGCTTTCCATGTATAAAGCAGCCGGACAGGTTGGTGCTCAACAGAGAGCAATGAACCAAGAAACTATAAACCAAGCGATGGCAAAGCACAACTATGAGCAGATGGCTGATCAACAGGCATTACAGAACTATATGTCTATGATCTCAGGGCAGTACGGAGGTCAGTCCACATCTACGCCTAGCGCACTGTCCTCACTTGGTCAAATAGTATCACTGATTGTTGGTGCAAAAGCAGCGGGAGCACAATAATGGAGTGGGGTAAATCAAAAGAAATACAGGCAATGAGGGATTTGATTGATTACTATAAAGAGTTATCAAAGAGTAGTGGAGAAGTTCCAGGTTCTGGTGGTCAATATGAACTGCTTTATAAACAACTAGAAGGTACTCTGGCAGCCAAACTGGATGCTATAAAGATGGGGCATCTTGAGACAGCCTCTGGACTAAACTTGCCACAAGCAAAGGCTAGGAAAATTGGTCAAACGATAACCCCCATGAATGTAGCGCAGTTAAACAAAATGCACACCACTAATCCTATGTCTTTAGGCGGGACAACATTTGCCCCTGTAAACAGGAAAGTTCTAAATCCCGGTTGGGAAGAAGAGGGCATTACAAGACAGTCCCCCTATTGGAACTTATTTGGGTATAAGATATGACACCAGAAGAACTAAAACTTTGGGAAGATAGGCAACAACAACTCCGGTCTGCTATCGGTAGCAGGCTTACTATGGATGACTACTTTAAAGTCTCTGCGGCCTTAGCTGGTCTTGATTCTGCCGGAGAAAAACAAGTCAATGCCGCTAGGATAGCAATGGGTGACCGAGGAACATTCAGGATGCCTTCTGGTGGAATCTCTGGAGCCGATGTTTCCAAGATGATGAACATAGGCGATGAGGAAATACTGAATAAAATAATAGATATGCAAAGCCAAGCAAACCTTACAAGCCTGAAACAGCATAGGGAATGGTATACCCAACTTAAACTTGATCCTCGTTTCTTCGAGGCTTCAAGAAAAGCCTTCAGGTTGGCGCAAGGAGAAAGGCGCTTAGAGAGAGAAGAGGCAGAACCCAAGTACAGGACAACCATAAGGGACGGCAAGAAGGTTCCTCAGGTGAGGAATGAGGCGAGTAATTGGGAATGGATTGATGACCCAGACCAAGAAGCATACCCTCGTTTTCAGGAAAGCGCGTATGCAACCTATTCTGATGCTAGCGGTCGAAGGCGTTTTTTAGAAGGCCCGAATATAGGGCTGCTTGTATCTGAGGTTGCAGGTCTAGAAAAAGTAGAAATAGAAACAACTAAACAGCAAGATTTTAGGTTCTATATAGAGCAGGTGAATGAAGCTAGAAAAATAGAAGGTAAAGAGCCGCTTACTGATCGCGAAGAAGCGGATATTTTTAACAAGTTTTTCCTAAAGGAACAGGTTGAAACAAGTCAGGCTTGGACTCCGCCAATGATAAAGGAGTTTAGTGACAAGAAAACAGCATTTTCTGACACCACTGGAATGATAAAGCGGATGCTGAAACAGCTTGCTAACCCAGAAGTTGTAATTGGTACTGTTGCTAGTCTATTCAAGAAGATTGAAGGTATAGGAAGTCAGTTCAGACAGCTTGCTCGGAGTTTTGGTGACGATGATTTTATTGACCCAAAACAATACGACTTTGGCACAGCAGAATACAGTGGACAACTACAGGCCAATATCACAGGACTGGCTTATACTCTTGCTAAAGCGGTCGAGGGTGGTAGATTATCTGAATCTGATGTTCAATTGCGTATTAATATGATAACTGGTGGCGGGATGAGCAAGGATACGATGACAGCGAATTTAATGGAATTATATAACAACTCAGTAAGGGGTATGGAAAATGCGTATTTAGATGCAAGTGATGCTGGCCTACCCGGAAGCACAGTACGCAATGTTGGAGAATTTTTGGATTCTAGGAAAGCAGGAACTTTATTAATCGAACCAGAAATCAAAGGTGGGAAGCAAACAGGTATAATGGCTTTGGGTTACTATGATTCAGCTGGCAAATTCCACCCTATTACTCATTGGTATGATGAATCTCAGGTGCAATAATGGCTCACGAACAAGGACATTTAGAGGAGAAACCTGATTCTAATTGGATTCTAGACGAACCAGTTAAAGACTCTAATTGGGATATGTCGGATTCAGTAGAAGGTTCGCCACTTGGTGGGGCCAACATCCAAACATCCCCATTGGCTAACTTTTTAGGTGGATTACAAACTGGGGTATCGACCCTGTTACAGGTTCCATTTGATATAGGTAGGGCAGGACATCAGATGATCGCTGGTGGTGATGTAGCCTCTTGGTTACCTAATTACGACCCTAACAAACAAATCGCTGGAGCCAACTTTTTCAATGACTTATTTCAAAAGGCTGGCGCATGGGAAGAGGATTTCTTTGCTAATAGCATTTTCAGGGGTGGTGTTTTAGATATTGATAGGTTATATAGCACTGATTCTTATGGTCATCAAATAGGTAAAGAAGCTGTCTATAATGTAGCATCTCTGATGCCTGTGTTAAGCGCCGCAGGACAAGCGCCTAATATTGCAAGGAAACTTGAATTGCTTGGCAGAGAAGGTGGTGCTGAGAAATTTACCTATGAGATGTTTCAACCCATGCTTAGTTTCGTAAGGAATGCCCCACTTAAAGCTGCCCTTATTGATCTGGGGTTAGCTTTTCCTATGGGTGTTGGAGCTAAGATTGGCAGAGATGTGGGAGGCCAAACTGGTGAAGACCTTGGAAGGTTAGCCGGAATCACCACACCCGCAGCATTATCTTCTTTGACCCCACTCGCAAGACGGGCAGCTACCTCTGTTGGGGATGTTTTTGGATTCACTCAAGTGTCAAAAGAAAGGGTTGTTCGGGACGCCCTAGAAGGCGTCCTATCTCCTGCACAACTGCGTATGTTGGAAAGTGGTGAGTTTGAAACACCCTCTTTAGGAGGCCCCTTTACGACTGCCGAAGTGCTTGATGCTGGAGGAGCAGGAAAACTCAGGGCTGAAACCCTGCGAAGAACAACAACAGACGACACTGCGCTAAAAGCAGACGAAGCAAGGAGCGAAAACTTACTAAGGGAATTAGAAGTCTATAGACCTGATCTTTCTCCTGGCGCGGCTGGTGATGCAGAAAGGACTTCTGTTGCGTTAATGCAGAAACGAATATCAGACACACTATCCAGTGTAGATACGCAGTCAAAGAAGGCCATTGCAAATGCTCAAGGTCGAATTGATAGATTAAATTCAGATGAGCCAGTGGAGACTTCCGCAGTAATAGTTAGGGATGAATTAGATAAGGCTTATCAAGCTGCTAGGACCAAAAAGGATGATCTGTGGACAAATATCGGTGACGGTACATTTAGAACTGATAATATTGTAGCAGAAGCAAAAAGAATCATTTCATCAGCAGCCCGATTATCTGGGCCTAAGGGACAGCCAGCTATACCGGAAGTTATCTTAGAGATAGCAGGAAGGGATGCTGTTATTGGACCTAATGGTAAGGTTGTAAGAAAGGCTGTAGCAAGCACTCTTAGGGATGTTGAAACCATAAAAGAAATCAGCGCACTATCAAAAAGAATAAATGGTCTAACTAGAGAGTCCACTAATCTAAATGAGAAAAGGCTTCTTGGTGAAATAAGAGATTCTCTTTATGATAACCTCATCCCTGTTTCTGGAGGCGGTACTGAGGCTTTAGCTAAAGCTAGGGCATTCTCTAAATATTTTGCGTCTACTTTTTATGAGGGTGAGGTAGGGAATGTTTTAGGTTATTCTAAGAATACTGCCACTAAAGTTGATCCTATAGTAACTTTGAACGAGTTTGTAAAGCCGGGACTCGAAGGGAAGTCTCTAGTTAATTCGCTAAGGGAAGCCGCTAAATCGACCCCTGGAGGATTAGAGACTATTGACCAAAGAATTCAAAACCAATTAGCCAATAATTTCTTCCTAAACGTTATGAGGACTAATGCTCGTGGTGAACTCACCTTCAATATTGGCGCGGCTAAGAATTTTGTAACAAAAAATCCAGTTTTAGATTTGTACCCACAACTAAAGGACGTGATGTTAGATTCATCCTCAGCGCAGAGACTGATTAATTGGGTTGATAAATCATCTGCTAATCGACTACAGGCTGTAAAAGAAAAGTCTGCAGCTAGTAAATATTTAGATGATGGTGACCCAAGCATTGCTATCAGTCAAATATTGAGAGACAAGAGAGATAACCCAGTACAGAGAATTAAGCAGCTTGTGCTTATGGCTTCCAAAGACCCAACTGGTCAGGCTTTAAAGGGAGTAAAAAGTGCTTTTTACAACAGCCTTATTGATAACATGACCATACAAGACCCCACCGGTAGAACTGTTCTGAGTTATAACAGAGCAAAGAAATATGTTAGTAACACTACCAACAGGTCTATCATAAGAAATATGTACGGGGATGACGGATTAAAATTACTGGATTCTGTGCTAAAGGGAATGCAATATCAGAATAGGGGTAAGCTGTTTCCCCCTTCAGTATTGGGGGACGGTCAGGCTCAACCTATAAGCCGAGAGTTAGCTGGAAATATGGGAACCCTGCTAGGTGCGAGAGCGCTAGGGGGTCTTATAGGAAGTCCACTTTTAGCTGCTGGGACAGGAAAAAAGCACGTTTTGCGTGTCTTTGACGCATTAAAACTGCGCCCAATGAATGATATTTATGTGATGATACAAAGAGCAATGGATGAGCCAGAGTACGCAAAACTTATGTTAAAGCCTACGAATCGTTGGACGAATGAAGACGCACTAAATATGATTGATTTTATAGCAAGGGCTGGATTAATAGCTCAACCTCTATCAATAGACTCATCACCAATTTATTAATCTTATACAATGAAGAAACTAATTCTGCTATTACTGTTCATACCTATTATAGTTTTAGCAGAAATGAAAGTTGTTGATGTTCCTGTAAAGGTAGTATGTTGGGATTCCTTAACAGAAGCTCTCGACTACCACGCAGGAAAGTTTGGTGAGCTTCCGCTAATAAAGCTGTATTCAAGTGATGATGGGGGCGGTATTCTGGTGGTAAGGCCGGATAAAACCAGATGGACACTTCTAGCCTTTAAACTAGACAAGCCAAACAACAGAACAATTGTATGCGCCTTCTTTGAGGGTTCAGCATGGGACACAGTTAATGTGCCACAGGAAAAAATAGAGATATGACTAACGGAAATCCATTCAGCAAGAGCATATCTCTTGGTCACATAATAGCTACTATAGGTATAATCATAGCAGGATTTACCTTTATCTACGATCTGAGAGAAGCTATAAGTATCCTTCAGTTCAAGGGTGATACAGTAGAACAGAGATTAGACAGAATAGTAAACAGAACAGATTCCCAATT
>Ga0209128_1001475_pt1 | contig 16051 bp, 17 predicted proteins | sample ETNvirnome_6_100_FD_184072 | JGI IMG/M metagenome (GOLD analysis project Ga0209128, IMG submission 184072) | Marine viral communities from the Pacific Ocean - ETNP_6_100 (SPAdes) (version 2) | ecosystem: Environmental > Aquatic > Marine > Oceanic | place: Pacific Ocean | collected 2013-06-19 | reverse complement strand
TGGCTGTTGACCCATAGCTATGCCTATTAACTGATTATGTCCACTTCCAGTGTTTGCACTATCAGCTGATTCCCATCCGCCGCCGGCATTAAGATAATAAACACCGCCGGCAGTAAGATTGGCAGATGCTGTCCCAAAATATACAACTTCGCCGCCGCCCGTATCATTGCTGAGGTTACTTGGATTTCCAGAGCCGGTGTAGTGTACATTGAGGGACAGTGGGGGGGCGCCGGCGGGAACTCCAATTCCTAGCGCGCTAGCAGTTACGGCTGTAAACTGAGCATATGTGCCAGACACCGTTGTGGCGTCAGCAATCGGACCGGTAGCAGTAATACCTACGCTGTTGAGATCCAAACCACCCCAGAGCTGTGCTGAATTGTTGTAAACGAACAGGTTGTTGCCGACATTAACATCGCCGGAACCGGAGAGATCTGCGTCGACGGCGATGTCGACTGCGAATTCGGCGCCTTCATAGTCGATATAACAGATGTCCTCGTCTGCTGCATCCGTCAGCATGAACATCCCGTCGGCGAGTGCGGCACTACCACTGGCAGAAGAAGAAACGAACAGAGCTAGATAGCCGTCGTTGTCGTCGCGATCGGTGGACCACTGGAGGCTGTCAACGTCGGTGTTTAGCTCACCGGATGCGCCGGCGAACAGAATGCCGCCTTCATCTAGATCAGAAACCGCAAGAGATCCAGTAACGGTGGTCGCTGATGAAGAAATTAACAGCGGCGAACCGCCCACGATGGCGCTAGCAGTTACGGCTGTAAACTGAGCATATGTGCCAGACACCGTTGTGGCGTCAGCAATCGGACCGGTAGCAGTAATGCCTACGCTGTTGAGATCCAGACCACCCCAGAGCATAGCAGCACTGTTGAGGGCGTTTAAGGTGCCACCAACATTAACATCATCGGAACCAGAGATCGAACCACTGACAAGGAGAGAGCCAGATACAATGATGTTGTTATCAGCTGCAGCCCCTAGGACAATTTTGTCAGGACTATCATTATCTATCAAAAAGAGTTGGACGTTACCAGCCTTGAATCCGATAGAGGTTGCTCCGGCAGAACCAAAGCGGATATTGGTGGTCGGCGAGTTTCGGGAAAGAATATAGCCGCTGCTATTCTGATCACCAAGAGCAATATTACCACTGACATCTAGAGCATATGTCGGGTCTGCGACACGAATGCCGACGCGTCCGGAGCCCGTAACAAATAATACTGGTTCAATTTCGGTTAGTCCATCAACGCGGAACAGCGCTTCGTCACCGGAAGAGGAAACGTGCAGTGTCGCGCCGGGAGCATCGCTCGTTCCAACCGACAGGCTGCTGGTTGTGTAGGCATTGGATGAATCAAGTTCTGTAAAGATGCCACCTCCACCTCCGCCGCCGCCGACAGTAAGTTCTACGCCGTTCGCATAGAAAGCAGAGGCAGAGACGTTTGCTGACGAGGAGACGTTACTATTTCCTGAGCTTAATACTATGCTTCCTGGCGAATTGATATTTAGGTTTGATCCATTGTTTGTAATCTTAGCTGTATTTGTCGCCCCATTAAACGAAAGCGAAAGTCCTGACTGCATCTGTATCGGCGAGAGTACCTGAATCGGCGAGCAACCACTCAGATTAGAAATAGAGGCCGTTCCATTGCAGATAAGTACATTGCCTGAAATCGTAGTTGCCGATGAAGAAATCATTAGCGGCGAATTACCAACAATATTGCTAGCGCTGACTGTGGTGAAGCTAGCGTTTGAGCCCGAGAATGAGCCACTACCGACCTGGACAAAGCTGCCAGAAACCGTAAGAGATCCAGTAACGGTGGTGGCAGATGAAGAAATTGACAGCGGCGAACCACCCACGATGGCGCTAGCAGTTACGGCTGTAAACTGAGCATATGTGCCGGACAGTGTATTACTGGCAGGAACCCATATTAAATCAGCAGAGCCTGAGATCTCGCCCGAGACCGGGGAATCTCTTCTAAACTGAATGGCATATTCTGGGCCGTCGGCGACGTTAACCGCGCTGGCGGTAACTCCCGTTAGATTAGATCCATCGCCATAAAAAGTTGATGCTGATACGTGAACAGAAGCTGATAAAGAACCAGAACCATCTGTAGTTAATCCGGAGGAGCCGCTAAAGCTCCCATTATTGTTAAACTGAATGTTTGTGTCCACGCCGGCGACGCGACTGGGGGCTGAGCTGCTTACGTACGCCCAACCTTGATTTTGAATAGCCATTAAAACATACTCCTACTTCTTAAATAGTATTATTAAAGTAAAAAGAGTGAGGTGTTCTGCAGAGTCCAGAGAAAGTTGTTAATATAATAAGATACCCCATCAAGATGGTCGCGTTACGCTCCCTTTCACCCGAAATGTGCCTTGGCGGGCCCTGACACACTCTGCGCTGATTTGAAACTTGTGTTCTACTTGCCCAAAATAGTATCGTGTATCGTTATATGTTTTTACAATTTCATAAAAAATATCACCATATTGTACGAAATCTCCAACGCGCACAAATAGGTCTTGATCTTCTGTGAGGCGACGGCGATGGAAGTTAACTGTTAATTTGCTTTGATACTCATAACCATAACGTTCATTAGTCTGTTCATTCTCAACGACTGCATAGGCATATACGCGTACTGGCGGTAGTGTGACTTTATCTACAGCTTCCCCATACGTCTCATTAAAATTTGAATCTTCGAGACTGATTGGGTAATACGCAATAGTCTGTCCCACCACCCTTTCCGCTAACTCATCATTAACCTGTTTTACTAGGTCACGTTCTTTTTTGCCGAAGAACATGGGCGGCGGGGGTGCTGCCGGCTGGTTCCATTTGTTTTTTGGATCTGACATTTATCTGCCCCCCTTTAAGAGTAAATATCTCCTTACCCGACAAGAGCCCCTAAAGATCCTGACCAATTTGATCCACTTGGTGAACAGGAGATGTTATTGATGGTTTGGGGTTCAATACCAGTGAGTCCAGCTACGACGACGCAGTTATCTGAACCCGAGACCCAAAGCTCTGTTACTTTAAGTTCTAGGGGTCCAACTGGGACGTCAAGACCCACGTAAAAAAAGTTCTCGTCTAGTCCATTCAGCGAAAATGCAACCTTCATAGGATCGCCGTTTTCCTCGGAATTGTCATTCTGGAACATTACCCAGCTTGTGACTCGCGGAAAGGTAATATGCTGTTCGCCGTGTTCTTCGCGGCAGTTAACACCACCAGTAACATAGGGGACTCCCGACACCTGAAAGGATCCGACATTCCCTAATCCTGGTTTATAATTATAAGTTGACATTCTCTATCTCCGTCTAATAAATAGGATGTTGCAGAGTGTTTCATCTAAACAATTTGTTATCCTTTTTGCGCTGCAGCTTTTTTTGTTCGCGCTGGGCAGCTTCTCGCTTCATTCTTTTCTTGATTGAAGGTTTCACATGGTGATCTGTTTTTTCTCTGTAAGTTTCAACAATTCTTTCTTTCTTACATTTTCTATTGAACCTTCTTATTAGCTTCTCAGTTGTCTCGCCTCGTCTTAAGGTCACTTTAATGTTGCTTGCCACGGTCTGCCTCTACTTTCTTTCTTTAACATCGCTCATATGAGCATTCCAGTTGCGCCCCACAGATCCAAACAGATTGGATATGTCCACGCCGGGGTCGCGGCTACCCTGGCCAGAGAGGGGAGACGCCTGCTGGGCGGAGGACTCTTGGGATGGCGCAGGGGTTGTGCCCTCAAATAAATTGACGCCATTGTAAGCTGTTCCGCCAATTGCTGACATCAACTTTTGCTTGTGCTCTTTAAGTTTCCCGGTCTGTTCTTTGCTGAATGCGTTTCGCTTCATTCTTTCTGCTGTGGGGTCTACTTTGGGGGGCGTAGATTCCACAATTGGCTGGGATGATGAAATACCTCTGACTACTTCAGCAATAATACCTGAAATTAACCCATCTTCTATGAGCGACTCTTTTATACACTCATTAACGATTGGCTTGATCAGCTTCTTGAACTCTGATTTTTTCATTACGCTTTCTTAACTTTTTCTTGGTCTACTGCAAATACAGCAGAGCCAGACTTCAGCTGAATCTGAGGATCTCCTTGTGCGTCTTTGGTATCTAGTGTTTTAACGACGACAGCTTTCTTCTGGTTTCCTTTCGCGTCGGCGTATACTACTGGAGTACCCGATTGGATCGTGGCAGTGAGGTCCTCTTCAGAACCAAGAGCGCCACCGTCGGAGTCTGGAGGGGAGTCCGGGAGGTCGTCGCCGGGCAGCGCACCGGCCTTTACCCACTGTGCTATAACAGTGTTCATACGCGTAGATATTGATTTGGCTGCCTGCAGGGCCTTCTTGAAGTTGGGATCTGTTAGAAGGCCCAATTTTGTGGCATCCTTAATCATGTCAGTTGATATGATTTGAAACTTGCGAGCATGCTGTTTCATTAGTCCCAGCTTTTCCTGATCTGCGGCTTTAGACTTACGCTCTGAGCCGGCTTTTTCCATATCAGCTGCAGCAGTGGTTGCGCCCAGGCCGCGAGCAGCTTTGGCTCCAAGGCCGGACATTGCGCCGGCGGCTCTAGATTTTAGGCCGGCACTTTTGCCCACCAATTGGTCGAGCCAACCTTCCTCGATTGCTCTCTCTACTTCTTCTTTAATGAGTCTGTCTAGCTCGCGTTGCGAAATTAGCATTTTACTTCTCCAATATTTCGTTCATCAAATTAATGATTCTGTTTTTCTTCTGAATGCTCTCATTCATCATCTTGTTTTCCGAGAGGGCCATGAAGGCGTTCGGGGTTGAGGGTTCCGACACAATATCAAAACAGATAAGTTGGAAGTCATCCTCTACCATAGTTTTGCCCTGGCGTTCTGTGACAGATCCCATTCCTCTTGACGAGATACCGGTCTTTACGCCAGACTCAACGAGAGCCTTGAGGATCTGACCGGAAGGGGTCTCCAATACTTTAATCTTGCCCATAACTGATGGACCATCCATCCACACCTCTGTTACCATATGGGAAACGTTGACTAGGTTGATGATGGATGAGTCGGGGTGATCAAGTTCGCCGAGAGCCCGGCGGTCATTAACGACCTCGGCATATTTCTTTACCTCGCGCTCCATAATGCCCATCGGATACACGCGGCCGTTGCCATTCTGAACGTCTGCTTCTTGGAGTTTGCCTGTGAGCATCATTCCGCCTTCGTTGACGAAGCGCTTTTCAGCTTCCGTCAGTAAGTCCTGACAGACGCCGCCTTCGCATAGCTCATAGTATTCTCGTAGAAGTTGGGCCATTATCTGCCCACTCCTCTTGTCGATTCACGGGCCTTTTTGCGGGCGTCCTCCAGGTCATCGGGATCGGGCGCCTCGCCTCTCCATTCGCGGCCGAAGTTGCCATCGACTGATAGTCCATTATCCAGTGCTGTATCTCGGTCCCAGCCTTTATCAGCAGCTCTCTTTCGATTGACCATTAACTCATATGCTCTGGTTGCTGCCGTCTCTCCTGGTCCCCGCGGCTGGCCGCTCATAGCACGGTCACGCCTTTTCATTCGTTCGTCATCGCGGCGCTTGCCGATTTTTGCGACGAGCTTGCGCAGCTTCTCTAGAGTAATTCCGTTATCACGCATTTTCTCTAGGTCGTCCTTCATATAGTGATCAATCTCATGGGCTAACTTGTAATACTCAACAGCATCTTTAATTGTTTGAACTATACTCTTCGCGTTCATATCAGCGCCATCTCGATCCCACTGTTGTTTAATGTCGTGAGCGACCGAGTAATCATAATCGTCACCCATCTCCTGTTTGATAATGGGCTTGGCAATACGTTGCCACCATTCAGCTTCCTTGTCTTCTTTTCCAAACAAGCCGGCTCGACTTGCGAGGGATCCGACCACATCAGTAAAACCCTCTTCCAAACGAGAACCGTCATTATTACGATTCACCGTCTCGCTCAAGAAGTACCTTGGATCGATTCTTTTTACATTTTTTCTGCGAGCCATACTCTTATTCCTTTAAAAACTTTAACGTGGGGACTCTCGCCCCCACATAAAATATGCTACCGGAGCAGCACCTGCGAACGCTTGGGATATTACGTTTCTTCATGATTCACCTCCTTCTGGGACCATTTGATCCCGAAATCATCAACCACCATACTCAGAAAATATGATGTCCCTGCGCTTATGCAGCCACACAAGAATGCGTTAACGGCTGAATATTCAAATGTAAATAGTTCTGTATATGGACTAATGCCCCACAGAAATACGCCAACCCAGAATCCCATACACAAATGGCAGTGGAATAGGCGGCCGAAGCCGCCCCAAGATTGGCACTTTGGGCGTATCTTATTAAAGATGTGTCCGTGTATAATAATGAAGGTCATGCCATATGCGGCAAGTATAAAATGTAGTAGTTGCAAAGTCTAACTTTCTTCTGGTACACTGACTGTTCTTTTGTCGTGTTTGCCTTGAATGAAATTGCTTAACATTTGTGTTAAGTTTAATTGAGGTAGCGGAGTTTCGTCTGGAATGTCGCCGCTTTTTAACTCAGCCTCTAGTGTTTTTAAAAAATCATTTTCTAGATTATCGTCGACGATGGCTGACACGTGATCATCAACGTTCAGGTGAGATAGACCGGGGCCCGGGTTTACGTTATCGGGAAGCTTGTAGGTTGACTTTATTACTTTCATGAGCTCCGCGCCACCGAGAGTTACTACTGATTTAATAGTATCTCTCAACTCTCCTTTCATGGCATTAGTCTTTTTAAGTCTTTTGGCTTGCGCTATTAGTTGTTTAAGATCGCCCACAGTCTTCAGGTCGTCTTCATCTCCAAATGGAACTTCTCCCTGTGTAGCGGCCGCCATATCTCGTCCGAGTGAGGCGCGCCCTTCGCCGGATTCGCGCTCGTAATCAACTTCGGATCTTCCAAAAAGTCCCTCTTCCAAATACTGTCGCCAACTTTCCATTATAAGTTTCATTAATACCTGTTCCTTAATGGGTTATAGTAGTAACCAGGACGCATAGATCCCTTCTCGGCATACTGTGGCACTTCGCCGTATTCTGTCGAGTCGCGGTCTGTGGGATGAGTGAACATGTCTTCAAGCTCTTTCTCATACTGATCAGCTAGCTGTTCGTGCTGCTGTTCTTGATCGATGAACTCTGCTATCACGTACACTGCGGCTTGCAAAGAGTTTAGTTTTTCATTCTTAAATACAACGCCTTCCAAGGAACGAAAAACATTTCCGCCCTGGATTGAGTCTCGGTTGACGACGCCCTTATCGGCGAGGAACTCCAATAGGCGATTTTGATAGACATACACATCTTCTGATGAGTCTGTCTTCGGAAATGTCACGACTTTCATCGTGTCTGGTACCACGGCAATATCAATCTTGAGATGGTCCATGATGAGAAGAGAGCCGTCGAGAGCTTTTCGTGCTCGAAGTTCTACTGTTGCTTGAGGGCCACCGATCTTAATTTTAATCATTGGCTGATAGCTCCTGAACTAGTTGTTGGGTCTTTAAGATTTTGTTAAGGTCTCGATCTGTAAACTCTCTTTTCCGGAACTCTTCCAGATAGTTCCCTACTTCTACTAATTTTTGTGAGATTAGAGATTTTGATTCAGTTGTTTTCTTTTCTTCAACTGCTTCTTTAAGACGCGACAGCTCTTCATTTAAGTAAACTTTTAACTCGAAACCGTTGTCAGCAAAACCAGTAATGTATCGGTTAAGCAATTCTTTTTGTTCTTGTAGTAGGTCGGCGTACTTGTTGTTATACTTTTGGATAAACGAACGATATGTTAAGCTATCCAAAGGTTCTAGCTGATTCTTCTGCTGAGTTTCTTGGAGCCGGCTCATATTCTGGATTGTTGCCTGTTCGAAGAGGACTCTTTTCTTGACTGCGGTTTTTGAATTAAAGATGGCATTTATCGAAGCCAATGATTTGAAGTTAGGAACGAAATTAGACCACGCCTCTTGCCCGATGTTTTTGTTTATAGCTGCAATCAATCGTGACTGAGCATCAAAAATCTCTTTTTCATTAAGCTGGTTATAGACAATTTTGGTTTCATGAAGAATCTTCTCGGCAATGTGCTGTTGTATGTTGCTTGTCTCCAGAAGATTTTTATACAAACGCAACTCTTGCGTTAGACTTGAGTCGCTAGCAAAGTGTTCTCTAACTATCTCAATAATCGTTGACTTCTTGCCAGAATCCGATTCTACAATCGCTTTTGTTAGTTCCCGCGAGAGGATTTCATAAATAAAGGCAGTATTTCTCTTTTTATTATGTTTCATCTTTTGATGTTTCCTTCGTCTCCATTTGACGCACTAGCATACGAACCTTTGTTGTATTTTCAAACAAAGCAGCTTCGTTCTCACTATAAGTAGGTAGTTTTTGCTCTTCTAGACCAAATCTCGGGTCTGGCATATCACCCATTGGGTTCCCTATGCTCGATCCAGCATTCTTACGGTACGTAGAAATCTCCATTGGGACGGCCTCAGCTCTCATTCGTCTGCGACGGCCGCCAGTTCCGCGGACGGTTCTTGCATCGGGGCCGTCGGGTATGTGGGGCCCACCTTGATGCTTGGTGGGGCCGGAGCCATCATCTTTTCGGCCCGGAGTTGCGAGCAATGCGGAATCGTCGCCACCTTCTGCGCCTAGATCTTCTCCGCCCAAGTCGTCGCCGCCTAGGTCGCCTCCTAGATCGCCACCCAAGTCGCCTCCTAGATCATCGCCGCCCAGACCATCGCCACCACCTTCGAGCGCGCCTTCTTCGGCGAGGCCTTCGAGTGCCTGCTGGTACTTACGGTCGTAGAATGTCTCTCGCTGGTTACGAAGGAACTCATCATCCGAAAGCCCAAGAATATTGTGAGCAACCCAACGCTTACTGAACGTTCCTTCGGGTACTGACCCGGCTGTATCAAATTTTGTTCTCATGTATTCTAACTGCTGCAATTCGGCTAGCCGAGATGGATTGTTCAATGAAATCTTAAAAGACAACAAGTCGGCATCCCGGAAACCCAAGGTGTAGAGGTGGACGATTGCCATCTTCTCAAGCTCTGCTACCAGCGACCTTTGTAGTCTCTGAATCGTTCTGGCGAATCGGATGTCCTTTTGAGCTAAGGTCGTTTTGTCTTCGTCTGCGCCCTCTAGGTTCGTGAGATATGCTTGCGGAATTTTAATGGCTGCGAATAGTTTGTCGCGCAAATACTTAACATCATCGATGTCGTTAAGGCTTGATGCTCCCTGGAGGGATTCGATCGTGGACCCTACGCCTCCTCGCGTTGGAATAAAATAGTCCTCTTCCAAAGAAAGCGGGTTGTAGCGAAGGTCTACGCGACCAGTGGATGCGTCAACCAAAGAGTTTCGTTTCATCTCGGATTTAACTTTTTCCATGTATTGTGGAATATCCTGTGGCGGGATGTTACCAACATCAATTTTAAACATACGACGCTCAGGGGCGCGGACGACACGATAAGCAATCATCGCATCCTCCAGCAGAGTGAGCTGACGCCAGATCCGTCGGGCTGGGTCTAATACGGATGTTCCATATGGAGAGTAACGATCGTTACCAAGAATGCGGAAGTGGGCAACCTGCCAGTTCTCGAAGGTCATTCCCGGGCCATTCCATTGGTACTGAACATAATTGGGGTTTGTTTGGTCCTGGCCCTCTAGTCGTTCTACCTCGCTGTTAGGCATGCCTATAACAGAAGTGATTCCCAACCTCTCGTCGATGTCCATATATAAAAAGAAGTCGCCGTACTTACACATCGACCGTGCCCAACCAAAGCAGTTAAACTCTATATTAAGGGTGTCATAAAAAAGTGATTCTAAAATAGTTTTAATTTCATGGTTCAGACAATCAATATTCAATAGACGATCATATTCATTAGATGTCGTCATCTCGTCGGCATAGATGTCAAGTGCCGAGGCAATCTCAGGCATGTACTCCATCTGCTCAAAATCCTGGTATCGTTCGGCGCGGTTCTGGTTGCGGAACGCTGCCGAGGTCATCATATTGTAATTCTGAGAATAGTTATTGTCGGAGCGTTTAAACTCCTGGCCACTCATTGACAAGAAGCGGTAACGATATTTATCTAGATTATTTCGACGGTCCTGTCGTGCTACCTGTGTTCGGTAGTTAACAATCGGGCCCGATAGGAGCCGAGTCAGCCTCTTGAATAAAGGTGACGCGGGGTTTCTTGTGTTCTTTTCTCTCTTTGCCATTTTCTAATCCTAGCCTTTGATTAAACCAATATATTGCTCATTGTGCTCAATAGCCTCTTGAGTTTTCTGAATCTCTCCTGGTCTCTTATGTCCAGTCATACCAGGTATAGTGGTGGAGATGCTGGTGGATGCCAGCGACATGCCACCAATAAAGCTCTTACTATACTCTATATTCTTTTGACTTTCGACAATCACTGTATCTCTCACCCAACATCCAATAGCAAACGACATAACTAAATCATCGTTGTAACTTCTCATCGCTTGCGGTCTTCCTGCTTGCCAAATAAATGTTTTCATTTCGGAAAGCAAACGATTAGAGTTGATAGTAATTAGTTTGTTTCTCATGAACTCTTCCATCTTGGCAACAATAAGAGGCCTCGTTTTCGAAGAGGTAGTGAATCCCGGGATCACGTTTGGCTGCCATTGTGCTGTTATCGGATCTACGTACTGGTGGTCGCCCTTCCGAGAGTGATATAGATTAGAATACCCTTTATCGAGCAACTTTTTAAGTACTGCGTATCCTATATTATTGTTTTCTATAACCAACATGGGGTTGCCATACTCTGCGCAAACATTATATAAGATATCCGCAAAGTCGTCCGGGGTGGGTTTTCCGATATATTCTGCCACCACTTCCATTGTTTCTAATTCAAATATATGAAAAGCGCTATTATCTTTTCCGTCGCCGCGGGCGACATCAGCCACGATCAGGTGAGGCTTAAGTACATCGTGCTTTTTCCAAATCCAATAATTTCTATCGAAGCCCGTACGGTATTGTGGTGCTGTGGTTCTCTCTAAATACCATTGAATATCGTCCGGATGAATCACAGTCTCGCCTGAAACATTGAAGTTGCATTCAAGCTCTTGCGCAATCTGGCGCTTGGACATGTTTCGGGTTTCTTTTTCAAACCATTTCTTATCGCGATCGGGGTGAACATCCCACATAAGGGTTGTCATATAGAAGTCGTTGGTGCCGGCTTCGGCTTCTGTGCAATTCTGATGGAACCAGTTACCCACACCATTGGGAGTCGATAGCGCTATGCAGCGGCCGCCAGTTGATAGAGTGGGATAGAGTGCAGTCCACAACTCAGACAACTTTTCAACGTGGGCGGCCTCATCGATTATCAATAGAGACAACGCCTCAGAACGTCCAGCGTCGCCGGAAGTTGACGAACTTTTAATCTGGGATCCGTTGCCAAGCTCGAAAGAGGTACGGTTATCGATAGTGATATCTGATATTCTCATCCAATCGGGCAAGTTCTTGATTATTGCTTTGACTTTTTTAACTAAGTTTGTGGCTGTCTGAAGTTTTGTTGCCACGACAAGAATGTTTTTATCCCGATGGAAAAGCATAAGCCACGCAATATATGCTGCTGTGATTGTTGAGATGCCGAGCTGGCGAGCTTTAAGGATAATATTAAAGCGATAATCATTAAAATCTCTCAGTAGATCCTTCTGATAATCATATGCTTTAAACGGAATCAATCCTTTTTGCGGGTGAGAGATCCGACAATAATTTATCGTAAAGTATACCGGGTCTTTGCCTGCCTTTACGACTTCCTTTAATATCTCTTTCTTGGTGAGGACATTCCCCATAACATTTGTTACTTACCTTTGCGGGTATCGTTCTGTGGGCGCTTGTTCTTCGGTCCTTGGTCTAGCCAATTCTTGATAGCATCATTTAGTCGATCGTCTGATGATTCCTCATTAATGTTTTCAACGTCTTTGATACCGCCAATACGGTAATCACAATGTGCTTGGACGTCCGTACGATAATTGGAAATTCTTTGCACCAGAATATGGGGCTCGTTCTCCATTGTTAAAGAAAGACCATTGCCTGTGATTGCTTTGTATTCTTTTTTAAGAAACTTTACTATCTCTTTTAGCTGGCGGCCAATATCGTCTTCGAAGCCACTGTTTTGGACTTCTTTGATTCGCGTCTCTGCTTGGTACTTCACTCTAAGTATTGGGCCGTGAAAGCTGACACCGAAGCCATCCATCACGCGGCGGTCATTAATTAGGTGGCCATCTTCTCTCTGAAGGCCGGCGTTGCGAGCTTTGCCGTCTGCGGCAATGGACTCGTCGTGGGAGCCGTCGTATGCGTTTGCCGCGGCCTGGTTGATTCCTTGGATGATTTCGTATACTGTAGCCATTGTTATTCTTCCTCGTTTGGTCGCCATCCGCTTGCCCATCTTTCCTCTCGATCCTCGACATATTGTATATAACACTTGAAGCAAGCTTCAAATTTATTCATATACAAATCATCTTTGGGACGAAAAGAATATTTATGACAAACAGGACATGTCCTATTATGGTCTCTATTAAGTAGTTTTTTGTTTATTAAAAATCCGTCTTGTTCTACTTTGTCTTGGGATTCAGCCAGTTTGGCAAACTTACGTTGCTCCTCTTGTGACTGATTGATGTATTCCTTTTCCTTATCTTCGTTCCAAAAGCGTTTGGGATTATTGATTGTAGTGTCCCCGTACTTCTGTGATATCGCCTTCTCTAGTTTCGCAATATATTCTTGTTTATCGCTCACTGTGTGACTATCTCCGTTGATAGTGCAAAGATACCAAGCGACGCAAGGGTTCCAATTCCAAAGCCGAGGGCTACCATAAAGGGAGCAGTTCCTGGCTTGTTCTTCGTCACCAGATCATATAATCTATCATTCTCAGCAGTCTTGAGGATCATCATTGCCTCGTGCTTGTCTTTCCAAGATGTCAGCTCTGTATCTTTATATGAAAGTAAAAGTTCATATTTTTCCTGCTGGATCTTTAATTCGTATTCAACTCGGAGGGAACACTCGGCTTCGGCGAACGTCTTGTCTGTGAGGATTTTTGCAGCGGCGTCGAGTGATAGCAAGACCCCCTCAAATGGCACTGTATCTCCAGCCTCAACGGGGAGGACGGTGTAGTCTGGGAACGTTTCGCTCTCCTCAGAGTGGGCTATCACAGGGGTGCTTAAAAATACTGCCAAATATATTGATAATAACTTCTTAACCATTTTCCATTCCAAACGCTTTAGCTAACTCTCTAGCAAGCTTCTCTGGGTCATTATAACTCTCATCGACGATTCTTTTAAGTTCTGCCTCTTTTTCTTTATCCATATCAATGCCGCGCTTTTTAAAATCCTCTTCTATTTCTGATCTTCGGCGCAGGTGCTCTTTCAGTCTCATATTCTTCTCTGCGATCTCTGTGTTGTGAATATGCGCTAGCGTTTCCATTTCTTGGTCGTGAGAGTCTCGCCGCGATTCCATGAGGTCCAGGAGTCCCGCAACATAGGCGCCATTGCGCGTGAGCGCATATAAAAGAAATGCTACAACGAGGCCCAAGCCTAGGACTATTACCCACCAACACTTCTTAGCCCACAGATAAACTTTCTTTGCGCTCGTTTTCAATCTTATCAGCGTCATCATTTATACCCCTTTAGCTTGGCCACTGCATCGATTACAGTCTGCCCGCCAATATAAACGCAAGTGATGATAACCCAGTCGCCAGATGCCAAATCGGCGAACATCAACAGACACGTTGCAGTTCCCCAGGCCATTAGTTTTCGGGAAATAAGCTTATTCAACCCTTTATCAACAATATGTTTCATCATATTAGACTCCTTTATATAACTAGACGAAGCTCAGAAGTATGTCTAAAACAATTATAAACTCATTGACTAACTTTGGCGTATCCGTCTGTTTTATCTATTGTTATTTCGACGTCGACGATGTCTTTTAAGGAATCAACATGAGAGATTAGAATCACCGTCTTAAAATACATTTTAATCAGCTGAAGGATTCGGATGAACCCTTCCATATTTTCGGCATCTAGCGCAGTGCCGGGTTCATCGAGAATAAATATATTTCCCTTGGGGAGCGAAGACACCGATAAAAGAGCCAAACGAATTGCCATTGCGGCGACTGTCTTTTCTGCGCCCGAGCCCATTTCAATTGGGCGCGGATCGTGACTTGGGTGCTTAATAAGGATATTAAGTTTGCGTCCGTCCTCTTGGAAGAAAACATCGAAATCAACGATGTTTGACAAGACCTTAGCTATCTCACTGTTAATGACAGGGAGACGCTTTTTGATAATATCATAAGCTATACCGTTTGAGTGAGTGCAGCGCATAAACAGATCATAGGACGCGTACTCTTCTCTGATATCATGAAGTTCTTTCTTCTTGTCGTGAAGTGATTCTACTTTTTGCTCAAGGGAACCAATCTGTCTGTGATGATTATTAATCAGGTCCTCTAAAGCAAGAATAGAATTCTGCGAATTGTCAATTACGTCCTGGACTTCGGATCGCGATTGCAGAAGACTTTCAAGATTCTTGATCAAGTCTTTCTTTTCTTCATAAAGATCAATTTTATTTTGTGTTTCGCTAAGCGCAGTGCGATGGGCTTTGATCTTCGCATAAAGTTTCTCAATCGAAACCTTATTATCACGCTTTTCAATTTCAATATTATTTTTTTTGATAATGGTAGAGTTGTAGTTATCAATGACTTCTATCATTTCGGCCGAATTAACTGACACTATTTTTGTCTTATAGCTTTTTGCACCCTCTATCTCGCTAATAATATCAACCTCTAGAGAGGGCAACTCAACGGAGGCAAGATGCGCATCTTTAATAAATTGACACATAGGAAACTGGTCCGCGCAAGGTACTTCGTCGAGCAATTCTATTTTTTTACTTAGACTCTTATGCTCATTGTCCATAAGGCGTGCGCGATTTACTGTGTCATCATATTTTTGCTTGAACTCATCATATTGCTTCTTCTTCTCTAAAAGCTCCTCAATATCGATTGTCGTAAGGAAATCATCATAATCCTTGAGCTTCTCGTCATATCCTACAACTTCTTGTTTAAGTTCAACAATATTAAGATTTGTTTCTTCGATCTTCTTACCTAGATTACTCTTCAATTCCAGAAGAGACATTATATCCAACCTTTCAGCTGGAATGGAATCAATCTGATCTGTCAAAGCAAGGTATTCTAATTGCGCATCGGCCAAGTTTTGCCTTTCAGCAGCACACACTAGCACCTCGTTATTGAGTTCTTGGCGCGCTTCATCGCACTGAACTTCCGCGAGAGCGATATCATTATCGTAGTTGGTCTCCCCGACGCGTCGAATGAGTCCTTTAAGGTCCGCGGAGTCCTCATGAGCTAACTTAAACTTTCTCTCAAAGATGTCTAAATCCAAAAACTTAGCCAGGATTTCTTTCCGTCGTGTAGAGCCCTCTTTAATAAAAGATAAACTATCGAGTTGACTGGACATTGATGTGAGCAAAAAGTCCTCAACTGTCCCAAATCTCTTGCGAATATGAGCGTCTGTTTCGTTGCGTGTCGTGCCGTTGAGGCTTACGGTTTCTCCCACAACAGGATCTGTGCCACTAAAATCTAGATTGGTGCGCGCCTCGTTCGTTACTTCGCCCTTAAGCTTTTTCACATACTTCGTAGAGTCTCTCTCGATTGTATAAACTTTCTCGCCAACCTGAAGCTCTACCAGTCCCCGACAATCTTTCTTGTTTTGATTAATAATATTATAATTCTTACGCTCATTCTTGGAAGTCGTATTAAACATGGTGTATAAGAGCCCATCAATGATGCTAGACTTTCCAGAGTAATTCTTTCCAAAAATGCCAACAATACCATTGAGATTGTTAAAATCTACGCTATTACCTTCTCCGTAGTTAAACAAGTTATCCCACTCGAACTTGTTGATATTCCAATTTACGTTCCGGGCAACCTCTTCCGTCTCTTCAATCTGTGAGTTATATTTACGATTGAGTTCAAAGACGCGCTCAAGCATTTCCTCGGTCGGTTCATAATCTGTGAGGTACTCACGGATAAGATTCTCTTGCAC
>Ga0209128_1001472_pt1 | contig 16070 bp, 9 predicted proteins | sample ETNvirnome_6_100_FD_184072 | JGI IMG/M metagenome (GOLD analysis project Ga0209128, IMG submission 184072) | Marine viral communities from the Pacific Ocean - ETNP_6_100 (SPAdes) (version 2) | ecosystem: Environmental > Aquatic > Marine > Oceanic | place: Pacific Ocean | collected 2013-06-19 | reverse complement strand
AGATTGAAATAATGAATAACTATGACTTACTAAAAAAAAGATACAAAGCAACAGCAAACACAACAAAAGGGCCATCTCCAGTACCAGGCGGAACGGATGGATCATGATGTACGAAATACTTGAAGAAGAATGTCCTGAATGTGGAGCCACTGTAATAGAAGTAGAATTTAGTGACTCACCGTCACCAGATGACACGATAGGGGGATTCATATGTGAAAAAGACTGTGGATTTGAAGGAGTATGGGTGGACGTTATAGAATGAATCATCTGTATATAGGTGTAGACCCAGGAGCTAAAGGTGGAATAGCCTACATATATGTAAGGCCCTGGAAAAATGAATCAAATGCTATCAAATGCCCAGGTTCACCTATAGGTATGGCAGATTCTGTCAGACGCATCGTGCATGATTTTACAATGGATGGTGGAACCCTACGCAACACTTTCGTTGGAATTGAACGAGTACACTCAATGCCAGGCCAAAGAGGGATGTTTAAATTTGGATCAAACTTTGGAATGTGGCTTGGAGTATTCGGATCAAATAATATAGAACCAGAATTAATTAGCCCTCAAACATGGCAGACTATGTATAGAAAGGATGGTCTTGCAGCTGGGATGGAGGGCACAGAAAGAAGAAACAAAAAGAAATCAATAGCACAAGATATATTTAAACACTTAAAGGTCACTCAGCTTACGTCAGATGCGTTGTTAATAGCTAACTATATTAAGGAGGAACATAATGAATAAAAAAGATAGGATACTAAATGAACTTCTAACATTTTTGCAAATACAATCAGGAATTATAGAAGCTATGATAAAAGATACAGATGAAAATTATGAAACAGAATTATTAATTAGTCTAAGAATACTTGAAGAAATAAAAAGAAGAAATGAATCAATGATTACAATATTATCATGTGAGGTACAATCTCCTTTGCAGAGTTAGTTATCAGCCTCACATAGCAGGGGGAGTTAAAGTTTGGCTCCTCCTGCTGCTTCTATTGCTTTAAGAGCTTTCATTATTTCAGGTGGTAATTTTTCTTTCACAGCCTCTTGTTTTTTCCTTGCTGTAGCTGTTGGATACAAACCTAACTCTGATTGCACTAAAGCCCAACCTGGATTTCCTTTCATAGCTTGAGGTAAATCTCTAAAAATAATTCTTGCTGCAGCTGTGTTTAATAATCTGACCTTTTCATAGGTAGCTCTATCTGTACTAATTTTACTCATGTCATCATAGCCTGTTAACAATGCAAGTAATCCATCCTCATCCATATTTACTATATCCATGAGTTGACCTATAGCTAAAAGATCAGACAATACTGGAGCACCTATGTTACCCATTACAGGCCCACGACCATAAAATGCAGTCTTTTTCTCATCGTCATCACCGGTAAGCCAAGTTGCTAAATCTTTAAATCTTCTAGCTGTATCATTCTCTACTAAATTTTCAAACTCAATACCAGTTAACACCGATGCTATCACAGGGGCCATAAAATATATCATTGAGTATCTATATGCTTTCCAAGCATTAGCACCATTATAATCACCAACTAACCAATCATCTTTAGCTCCCTTACCTATCTCCATTGTCCTTCTAAAGAACTCAAAACTAAAGTGTTGGAACTGACCTAGTACTCTACCTAATGGCCTTGATAATATCCTTGCCTTAGAAAAATCATTATAGTCAAAGTGATTTAAAATCATCATCCTTTCTGCATAATTTCTTGCTGTACGTATTTTCTGTGACTCTATATTTCTCTCAACTTCTGTCTCGCGGGATTTAGTCCCTTCTTTATTAATAAATCTTGCGTCACCTGAATTTCTTAGATTCTCAGCATATCTAGGATGAGACAACCACTTATACATTTGATAGTAACCAACCTGTAATGATAATTTTCTATTAGAGTTCTCTACTTTTCTATGCATAAACGCACTCTTACCAGCAACCCAATCTAATATCTTACCAGCTCTACGCATCTTAGATGGTTCAACTGTAACATGTTCATTAGTTGCTGGATCATACATTATATATCTCTGAGTAAATGCATTAGCTGTCCCTAATGATTCTAAAAGTTCGGGAGCACCTCCAGACCCTTCAGCAAAGAAGTATCCCTTTCCTTCCATCTCCTCTAAAAATTGTTTAGCTGATTCAGAATCACCTCCTCCAGGCTGTGACCACCACTTCTTAGATTCTTTTACTATCTTTGGTCCCCACTCAATATAATCTAACAACCTCTGAGTAAAGTTTCTTGCTGCTCCACGAGGGTTAATACCCATCTTAGATATAAATTCAAACCCAAGTAGAGTACGTAAAAAATTTCTCATGTGTGGGTTCTGTTGTATATCTCTTCTTCCTGTTGCAGCCATATTTAAATCAGTTATATAATTGTAGACACCAAGAGCGTACCCCTCAAGACCCATATCAGTGTCTTTATATGTTTGCTCTACATGTCTAAGGGCTTTAGCGTGTGACTTATCAGCGAAAGCAATAAAGTTAAATCTATCTACAGCATTTATATAATTAGTCACAACATCTATAAAAGCTGGTGAATACTCTAAGTTCTCAAGCTCTGTGGAACGTTCCTTTCTTCCTTGAGCATGCTTTGATATATATGTATTGATTGAATTAATAGATTCTTGAATAGTATTAGGATGTTCTAATACATACGGGTCTGTTGCAAACTCAAGAGAATCTAAACGTGGCATAAGACCAGTTAAAAATTCAGCGTCCAAGTTAATCATAAAGTGAGGGTAATATCCTTCCTCAGAATTAGGTGACAACCTATCTATTAACTTTTTTCTTAAATCCTTAATCTCCGTCTCACTTCTATCTCCTTTAGCCTTCTCTACAATAGCATCAACCTTAGCATTTACACCATTAGTAAGAGTCTTGTGCATATCTCTCATTAACTCTACATACCCACCTAAAGCCGCTTTTATATTAGGCGAAACGTCAGTCCCATCTTCTTTTTTTAATTTTGCTATGTCAGAACCTAAAATAGTTAAGTCTTTATTACCCGCGGCCTTCTTATTTTCAATGATCTTTTTGAAATCAACTTCAATATGTTTCCGAACCTCTTCAAAAATAGACAGCTCACTACTTTTAATTAATATTTGCTGTTGCTCTACTAATTCTTGAAGTCTTAAGTCTGCTGTCTCATCTCCAGCTTGGATTTTATCTCTTTCAAACTGTATTTCTTCAGACAGTTTAGATGCTTTCTCCCTAGCAGTAGTGCCAATAATAGATTTAAATTTATATAAAGCTCCTTCCACCTTACCCCAATCACCTCTTTCTGTTGCTTCGGCTTCTACCAGCTCTATAATACTCTTCCATGCCTCACCATGTTTCACAGTCCTACCTTTTAATTCAAAAGAGGCTAGTATTAAATCACGTAAGTTCTTTCTAATCGTAGGGTCTCTCTTACCAAAAGATTCGGCTACATACATCTCCATCTCAAAGCCTGATCCAAACTTACCTGACTCTACATTCTTTAAGAACTTATCTATAAACCTAGTAAAACCCTTTACTTCACCCTTAGACAAAGCACCCTTACCTGTTCTATATTGAAGAACCTCAAGTGGCATCCTAAAATATGACTCAATTAAATGTTCAAAGGTTGACTCAGGGTCTCTTAATATCTTAGCAGCCTTATTCTTAGGGTTAGACCAAGCTATACCTTCATCAAGAAGGTCATCAAATGGTTCATTAGTTATAGGGCAAAGAGCTGCATATGCCATTACGCCACCAATCCTCTACGACACGCTGCCCTTTGATCTTCTAATTTTCGGAGAGCAGAAGTGTTCTTTTTATTAATAATATCTTGTCCCATAGCCGCAAACTGTACATTAGATGCTAATTCTTGCTGAGACAACCTCCTAATAGGATTAAGAGAAAGCTTCTTACCATTAGCAAAAGCACTACCTCCTAGTGCAATCCACATCTGATTAGTACGTAAGTCCTGAGCCATTACATTAGTTGGGCTCATATCTATACCCTCTTCAATAGTATCACTAACCGCCTTATGAATATCCTTCTCAAGACTACCAATAACAGCTAAATATTTTATAGGATCAATATATCCCGCCTTCATTTGCTGTCTAGCTAAGTAACTAATCTTTTCTGTGTATTGACGAAAATCTTCAGACCTACCAGCAGCTTTAAACACAGCTCCATAAAATGCAATTAGTGGGTCATCCCATAATCTTAAAGGGTCCTTTAATGCTATCTTATTACCCACTCCAAAATCTATGTTAGACATTCTATCATACACACCTTTTTCTATATAACTTTTAAACTTGGGAATAGACAACACGTCCCTATTAGGAACGACATCGCCATAAGCATCATATCTTATGCCTACCATCTCAGGGTTTTTAAGAAATAACTGTTGCCAATCTGTTTGTTTATTTTGTAATAACTTAAGCGCTTCATTAGCAGAAAATGCTATATCAGGATTAACATCAACAGCTCTACTAGCTAAATATTGCACAACTAACTGATACCTTTTAGAAGGTCCATGCTCACCAACAAAAGGGACAACAACAGGAGTACCATCTATTACACCTATCTTACCAGTGTCAGGCTTATCATGTGCAAACTTCCACAGAACAGTTAAATCATGATCATTAACTGCTTTATCAAGTAGATCATAAAACACATCCCTAAAAGTAGCTTGGTCAGGAAAGCCTGTAAAGTATTCCCTAACTGCTTCTCTCTGAACCGTTGCAGCCCCATACTGAAGAGTAGTATCTAAATTCCCGTGATGGTCAGCCCAAAATACTTTCCATATACTTTTAAGTAAGCTAACTCTCTTGTTACCACTATTAGTACCAGAATTTTCTAGTGTTCTGTCATACCCACCTGAATGGTCAGCTCCCAAAAGGGATGCAAGTGTAAAATGTTGTTGAGTAGCTCTTTGTAGCTCTTCATTAGAACCAAGATGTACATACTTAATTAACTTTGGCAAATCCTTTCTCTTCCTAGTTTTCTTGTATTCGCCAGGTAACATATCCCATACCTTTTTATTCAAAGCAGCTTCAGCTTCATTATGCCTTCTTATAGCAGCTGATCTTTGTTCCGGGTCTTTTATCTTTGACAACCCACCAAACTTCATCTTCAAGTTAGAAAGAGCTGCAACCGCGCTATTCAAATCTTTAACAGTATCTATTACTGCCTTTTTATAATCATCTAACTTCCATTCAATACTCTTACCATCTGGAGTAACGCCATGATCACCAGCAACCAACTTGGCATATTCAGCATCCATAACCTCAATCATTTCACCGATTATCTGGTCATGCCCTGCACTATTGAGACCAGTCTTATCTAATGCATACATTTTTTGTAAAATTCTTTCAATAGGCTGGCCTGCGCTACCATTTGATATGTCCTGAGCATTTCGCTCAACTATATTACTCTCAGGAGTGTCCCATGGTGACGTTCTATTCTGCCAATAAGTTTTACCTGACTTAGTTTTCTTATCCTTCGGGCGAAACATTCTATTAATTTCGTTCCTAAAATTACTTGAACGTCCTTTCATAGCTGGGTTTCTTTTTACAACGTCATAAACACCAGCCCCAATATTCTCCATAAACCTGAGAAAATCACCTGTTACCTCCATACGTTGTTTATAAGTGGGCTTTCTATGCTCTCCAGTACCATCATACATCTCAACACCAGGTGACAACTGTAAAAACTGAGCATAGTTACCTATAAGTGCTTTAAGTATAGCAATATCTGCCGTAGACAAATCAACCTCCTTCCCTTCCACAGACTTTCTAAATATTCTAGGCCTTAGTCTATCTTTATTTAAATTAGACGCCTGCTGAAAACCTATATTAGTTAATTCAGCTGACTCCCGCATAGTAGGGAATAAGATATTATCTCTCCACTCCAATGGGCTTTCAAAAATCTCTGGATTAACTTTATTACCAGCGTCTAATATCAACTGCGTTTCTAATGCAAGCCTATGAAATTGCCGTTTATTCTCATAGTCCATCTCAATTGTTACTTGTTTACCATCAACAGTAGTCTCATAAACAACATACCTACCTGCTTTATTTTGAGGAAAAAGTTGTGACAAATGATTCAACAGTCTACCAGTTTTTTGTCCCAACCCAACAGCCTTCTTAATTATCATAGTGTCAGCTACGTATTTACCACGAGCCATATCAGATACATTGGGAGTCATCTTAAAATTGACACCACTAGCAACGTTCAAACTCTCAGGGTCAACACCTTGAACCCAAAATTTATTAGTGGCTCTTGACGCGTGATCCCACATTGGTTTGCTATGAGTTACATAAAAGTCATGCCTATCAACATCGTAATCACCTTCAAATACATTCAGAACATCCATCTCGTTTACTATCATAGAATTTCCATATGTCTCCTCCAAAAATCCTCTTACCCTTTGATAGTTCAAATCATTAGGTCTTGTTCTAGGATACCTATTAGTCATTACTGACACATCATAGTCTGAACCTTCCACCATCATTACAAGACCACCAAAATCCCCACCTAGTTTTACAAGCCAGTCAAATTGTTCTTTAAACAATGGATCAATCTCACCCATCTCTTCTATTGTCTTTATTCTTTCATCAAAAGGAACGTCCCTACGTTTATCTACAAACCTTACTTCTTGGTTAGTGCCGCTCTTTAACAATTCAGCTAAAGTAATTTCTGAAGCAGAATAAGGAAGAACGGCTTCTCCAATCTGCCGAACATTCCCACTAGAATCAACAATTGTTGCATCTAAATTTCTATACTTAGGGTCAAGAGACTGTATAATAACAGCCTTCCCACCATGAGTAACAAACTGGCCTGGACTTGTTTTTACTCGACCCCGTTGATGTATGATAGGTTCTATAAGTTTTTCATATAATGTATTCTTTACTATATCTACACTATAAAAATTAGGGTCAGCATAAGGATTATTTTCCAGGTACTGATGAAGACCACTAATAATTTCAGAGCTTCTACCCTGACCTCCTTCAGACCCAAGCATGTCTAGCTCTTGAGGAGTATCAAACAGAGCAGCCTTTAAAATAGCATTGCGACCTTGTGGTGTATTATAAACATCCTTAAATATATCAAATGCATCGTCCACCATACCTTTATATTCAGCCCTATACACAGCAGATAGTTCAGTAGCATTCATTGTACTATACAATGACTGGGATTTTCTGGGCACTCCCGATGAATAGTTATCAGCTTTAACCGCAACAGCGCTAAGAGGTATCCTTCTAATATACTCCTTAGCAACAGCAGAATTAGGAAGGCTTTCTACTGTTAAATCTGAGATAGGATTCCAATCTTTGTCTACTATCTTAGATGCGGTCTGTGTCATTAGTATATCAACGTCAGCATTTTCTGGTCTCCCGAAGAAATCATTTAGATATGGGTCATATACAAATAATGTCTTACCAAACAAAAGAATATCCTTACCGTTTGAACCAATAACTGGTTTCAATAAATTATGTGTCTCGGGATTTTCAAACCCATGCATCATTGATAAGTATGTCATATAATCTCTACTGATAAATGTAATACTATCAAAGCCACTCTCACTTGACCTGCCATTTAACAAACTATCCCATTCTAATTCATATCTTTTTAGCTGATTACTTACCCAATCTTGGACATCAGCCATACCTTTATCGTCCCACCTAGCAACACCAACATCACCAGTACTTTGGAACTTATCGAACACCCTTTTCTCCTCAGTGCTCATCTTACGTCCACTCATAATTTCAGCAGACTCTCTACTAAATGCTTTAGTATCATATAAATTATATCTCTTAGTCCATTTAGAAATATCGTCAGAGTTCAGAGCTTCTATATATGTGTCATACTTCCCATCAGAACCAACAACCATCTTACTTAATAAAACCCTTGACATAGCCTCCCTATATTCAGCATTAGCAGGATCAGGGTCCACTACCTTACCATCTACCATAGCACGTAAGTCACCAACAGGAACCAGGCTATCTATCCCTTCAATCTTAATCATCTGACCATTATTTGTTACTTCTTCTACTATTCCACGTTCATCCCTCTTGGACTCGTCAGTTGTAATTACTTCCATGCCTACACCTAACTTGCCACCATTAAGCCTAGTCTGTTCTTCAAACATTTCCCTTAACGAATCAGTATTTATTTCAATACCCTTCTCTTTGCTATACTTTAATACCTCTCTAACTAAATTATTATATTCAGCTACAAGCTTGGGCATAATATTTCGATCTAATGCAAAAGGCTGAATACCAGGAGCTATCTTGTCAAACAGTATTAAACCTTTATTATATGTTTCTTCATTAATCGTAACAGGGTACACAAGTAGCTTAGACCACGACGTTCTTTCTAACTCTAGCTGTTTTTTTATTCTATCTGGGAGATTGCCTGGAGCCTCAAACACATTATAAATATGACGAGAAAACTTATATCCATTAGGGCTAGCATGAAAACTAGCTGTCTCACCAGCCACTGCAAAGTAACTACCAAATATTTCTTTCAAAATATCAGTAAGTTTTGTCTTTTGCTGGACAGCTTTTTTATCAGTTCTTACCTGCCTATTAGTAATCTCAATAAGTGGTATTGACTCACTCATAACCCTTGTTAAAAGAGTTCGAGTAATATCAACATCAAGCTTATGAAGCTTAACTGGATCATCTTTGTAATGGTCAACAAATTTCTTTTCACCAACTACTATCTTATTTCTAATATGAGCATGAACATTTTTTCTTACTGTTCCCTTCTGGGTAAATAACCAATTATTAACAACCTCCCCCATATCATCAGCTTTAGTTGGGTGGCTATCACCAAATGAATACTCCTTAAAAAAACCACTAAGAGTAAGAGACCTATCACCTTCATACCTGTCTGTTTCTGAAAGAGCGTCCTGAGCTTTTAACTTGTTTTGCGTTATAAGCGAATCCATCTCTTTTACAGTCAACGAAGATAGCTTGCGGACTCTATCTTTCAGCTGTTCCTTCATAGCATCATTTAACTTCTCATAATGAGCCTGATACTCTACCTTACCACCAGTAATCTTCTTTGTAACTAAACCCATCTCTAGGAACCATGCTAACGTTCCCTTCGCAACATCTGATCCACCATTTGTTACAAGTTCGGATATTGATTTAGAAAGAGGCCCCTCCCTTACATCAAGAGTCCCCAATATAGAAGCAACCTGCTCTTTTGCTGTAATGCTATCTGACTCAGATAATAATCTAAGTCCAAGTAAAGCTGCCTCTTGTTTTGTTTTTATTATAACTGTCTCAGGCCTCTCAGCAACAAGACCACCACTATTTCCTACAATTCTGTCTACTGATTCGTTATGCTTAGTGACCTCATCCTTAATCATTGAAGCGTCACCAATAGGAATATTAGTATCTACGGCAACTTTAGCCTTCCTTAACCAAAATCCCATAGTCCCCTTTGTAGGGCTTGTTTCAAAACCAGCGAGATCAGCACCTTTATTAGCAATGTCCAATATCTCAGCAACATCATGAGCTGTTAACTCTGTGTTAGAAACCTTATCCTGTAAAACTGATCTTGTCAGCTCGTCAGAAAACATATTTAACATATACTCGTCAGTTCTCATCCCCTTTCTATTTAAGAAACCAGACATCTCCTTGGGCCCGCTTCCCATAATTGAATTGTACTGAATTTTTATCTCAGTTCCCTCTTGAACACTAGATGGGTGATAATTAGATGGGTGATAAGGGTCTTTCTCTCCTACATTCTTAGCCGCTAACATATTTATGGCAAAGCCTATAAGCTTCTTTGCGTGAGCAGCCTCAGCTTCTGAAGGAGCACCTATTATTACGATCTTATCTGTGTTGGTAACAAAAACATTTCTAACTCTAGTCTTACCATCAGGGCCTGGCTCCATCACCTCAGCCTTAAACAGACCAGCATTTCTCAACATATCTATAAGTTTATTATGATCTGGGTCATCTTTCCCAAATATACCAGAGACAGCTTCTGAAGTTCTAGCCATTCGATTAAGTAACATTGGAACCATTAGGTCGTGATATGATTCAATTAAATCAAAACTTATTCTCTCACTACCTTGATTAATAGAATCCTCAAATTTATCGACAATACTTTTAATCGTATTATACTCTTCAGAAGTTGTTACAACGCGAGAATCTCTAGTGTCTTTACTATGCTTACCAGTACCAGTACCATCCCTTAAAAGATTAAGTATATTATTAGCCTTCATCATAATAAGATGTGACTCATCCCCAATTTCTTTTGTAACTGAAGTATCTGTTGATATAAATGGAAGCTTACTTCCTCCTGTTTCCGTGTTAATATCAAATTTTAATAAGTTGCTAAGTTCAACCGCTGACTCTTCAAGCCTATTCTCTATGGACGTAGTAGATTCCTGAGACCAATTTCTAAATATTTCTGTAGCCTCAGCGGCTGTCTTTACTTCAGGATGAATCTCCTTAAACTTGTTAACTATTTGAAGCATTTCTCTTTCTGTTATTTGATCTTGACCTCTTATATAATTCTTTGTACCATTTAATTCATTCCAAATAACATTAAACAAGTCTCTCTGGCTTGACTCAGATTCCGAAACACTTACCTCATCTTTTTTTAGAGTCTCCCTATCAAGAACCCTTGTTTCATCACTTACAATATTCAGCTTCTCCGCCGTAGACATAAGAGGATCATATCTAGCATCTTGCAGAATAGCATTTCTATATGAAGGAGTCCTATCCATAGCTAAGGCAGGAATAGCATGTAAGTTTCTAACAGGCACTCCTAGCAACGACAGATTTTGACGCAACCTATCTACATGACCATAATTATTTAAATCCCAAGACTGTGGTCTACCGTGCCTACTTACCCACGCCCCAATAAGAAGGTGAGGCAAAGCCTCTTCCCAATCAAAATCAACGTCATTAACAAAAGAATCATAGATAGTTCTAGCGTTCATCACAGCAGAACCAGCAAGCATTCTATGCCAGTTTCTTGCAATACTTCCCATCTCTTCGCCAATGCTCCATCTTAGAAGCTTGGCTCCATATTCTTTCTGCGTTTTTTCAAGAGCAGCTTTTACCATAACATCAGCATCTACCTTTCCGAGTGTTACTCCATTCACAACTTTTTTGTGTAGATTGTGTACATCTCTTAAATCAACTGTTATTTTTTCACCTACAAGTTTTCCTTTACTACCTATATATGGGATGTCTACTAGGTATGGTTTATTAATGGCCTTAGAAGGAGTAGCATCCTTTAATATAGTCCCAAGGCCAAGAGCTCTATCTTGAGCCTTACGTGGTGTAAGATTTTTAATAAAACTTGTGTCCATCCATGACTTCAAACCATCCATAAAGTCTCTTTTAACTGGAGCCCTCTTGCCAGCCATTGGGAATCCCTTTAATGCACCAAACCCAACACCTACTACGCCTCCCCACATAGGAGCCATCCAGTCAAATTCATGTTCGTCCTCCTTGAAAGTTGTAACACCTTCAAAGACAGTATCTATCATTCCAAACATTATGGCTTCGTTAACCATACTCCCCAAAACTAATCCCTTAGCTCCACCAGGGTACTTATTTATAAATATATCAACAAAGTCTCCCATAGGTCTCTTAGATACATTATTCTTAACCATAGCTCTTATAGCATTAGCTTCAATCTCAGTTAATTTTCTACCCATTAAACCTTGTTGTATCATATCTTCAATATTCTTATTGACTGCCTTAGCAAACCCATCATCTTTAAATATATTCTTCTTAAACTTCCCACCTTTTTGCACGTTAGTATACATACCAACAACAGCTTTAGCCTGGTCTTTAGTTAGCCCCTTAGATACACCAGTCTGCATCATTGATTTAGCTACATCAGGTAAATATTGAAATCCTTTAGATTTTATAAAAGGTCTAGCAACAGCAGCGGCAGCCTTAGCTCCAATCTTCATTGGAGCACCTGCGACAAACCCAACTAATCCACCTATGGCTCCTCCCCATATATCTGCTAAGTTTCTATCTGTTTCAGGCGAAGGGCCAACTAAAAGATTAGAAAGACCATCACCCATTAACTTTCTATCCACTGCTCCTAATAGTCCAAATGAAGCAGTATCACTAAATCCCCAAACAAATGAGCCTACTGCTCTCTGGGCATTTCCTCTTTCTCCAAGATTCTCAATATCAGGAGCTATAATTCCAGCTTCAACCAATCTACGTCTTTGTTCTTCAAGGGAAGGAGCAACAGTAGTTGCTGAGGGAGCCTCTCCTGCAGTGGGAGTAGGAGCAGAAGAAGCCGCAGTTAAATTCTGCCTATCTAAGAACCCCGATATTTCATCATCGCTCTCAAATAAACCAGAATCCGCAAGTTGCTTTCTAAACTTATTTGTTAAACCATCATCAATAGGCATAATTAATATGGCTCAAGACCAGCTTTTTCTAAATCTCTTCTCCTGCCTTCATTAGCTATATACAGTAGATCGTCATAAGTCTGTTGCGAAATCTCACCCGATTTGAACGCCTTTTTTAGATAATGTCTACGACCTCTTCCAGGAATAAAATCACTCTCGCCTCGAGCTATATCTATTAAATGTTGAAGCTTCTGTTCTTTCTCAGCTGGGCCCATTAACACATCAATCCCAGCCAAATCATCCTGAGCCGTCTTCATCTCAGCTTCGTTTGCTAATATTTGCTCATCAACATCACCACCAACACCTAGTCTTACTTCTAGATTATTTCTTTCACGTTCTAATTCTTCTATTTTTCGATTAGTCTTGCTCTTCCATTCGTTAAGAGTCACCACTGTTTGGACTGGAGCCTGAGGATCAGTAGTTGCAGTACCTAAAAATTCCTCTTCCATTTCGGGAGTAGCCATATCATATAAAGTATCATCAAGTTCATAGTCTCCTTCTATCATCTGAAGGAACTCATTATTAATAGATGATTTATTCTGCATAGCACCAGATATATTATTCAAAGACATTTCATTAAGTGATCTTTCTTCTTCGGTATCACCACCTATTAAACCAGCTGAAACCCAAGCCTTACCAGTAGTAGACTCCCAATAATCAGCAGACTGTAATTTCTTGGCTTGTGAATATTCGCTCCCTATTTTCAATGCAAGATTAGCAGCCACTCTCTGAGCATGTTTAGCCATCTCGGGTGATTCACTATGATACCCACTTAAGACAGCCATCACAGTATTAGAATCTTCTGTTGAAAATCCATTCTTCATTAATGCTTTTTGGTATCTTTTTAAGTCGTTCCCTTCTTTATCATCAGCATAGCTCCTACTTGTCATTACGTCAGTTGAAGAAGCCAACCTTTGTGTAAAGCTCCCTATTTCCTGGCCAAGAGCTTCCTCATTTATTTCATACTGTCTAGACAAAGTTGTCTGAAACACTTGTTGTTGAAATTGTTTTTCTCTAAAAGACTTTTCAGCTTGAAATTGAGCAAGACTAAGAGCATACTGCATCCCCTGACGCTGACGCTGGGTAATCTGAACCTCCCTATCAGCCATATATCTTAATGCATCAGATATAGTTGCCATTATTTATCCTTACCGCCAGATTGGCTCCAAAGTTTAGCAGCTCCTAAGGCGGGCATAAGCATAGCACCAGTAGCTAAGAGACCCTTTCTCTGTGATTTCGCTCCAGCCATAGCTGTCTCTATTTCACCTAACTGACCCAATAAAGCATCTTCTCTTTCAGTAAATTGTTTTTGTATGTCTGATATACCAGCTAATTCTCCTGCTCTCATTCCTTGCATCTGATAGTCAGTTTGTGTCCCTCTCATTTCTTTCTCTTCCGCTCTTGCTGACTCTTGAGCACCACCATAAGCAAGATTACTTTTCCTTACTGATTCACCATATCTGCCAGTGGAAGCTTCAGATTCTACTCCAGCTGTAAACCCAGCTTGAGACCTCTGCCTCTCTACTCCTTCAGAGAATATCCCCAGCTCAGCTTCTTCTTCTTCACCAAGAGCAGTAATGTCAGACTGTAGAGTCTTCTTCTCCTGACCATATTTATCTAATAAACTACCTTGTTCTTTATACTGGCTAAACATATCTAGACCAGTACCCAACAACCCAAGAGCAGCTCCAATAGGAGCACCAGCCCCTGTAGCTGTCGCTAGGGCTCCAGCTCCTTTAAAAAGATCACCAGCGCTACTAGGCATTATAGACCACTCTTTCTATGTTTTTGAAAATCTAGTAATGGGTTTTCACGTTCTGGTTCCCCATAGGCACCACTCTCAAAACCTCCGCCATACTCCGCCCCACCAAATTGAGCCGCAAGAGCTGCAGGATCAAATTTCTCTTCTTCTGGTTTATCTTCCCATGATTTATATTGCTTACCTTCCCATTCAAATGACCCACCTACTTGACCTCCTCCCTTTAGAAATCTTTGGTTTGCTTGATACATTGATTCACCCTTTTCCCCCTTAACCTCTTTTGCTTCAAATTCATCAATAGAATTTGTCACACCTGCGTCAGGGACTTTAGCCTCTGTCTGTCCTTTCTGTTTGTCCCAATACTTACCCTCACCAGTGCTATGTTGAGCAAGAGCTTCCATCTGGTCTAAAGAACTTAGAACCTTACCATCACGGGAATACTCATGTTTAGGTCCAAAGAATTTCTTGAAACCTTTTTGCTCACTTTTAGGTGTAGCTGTAATACCTTCCATTTCACTAAAGGCTTGGTGTTTATAATCATCTATCTCTCTTTGCTGTTTCCATTCATCAGCCATGGTAGCAATAGATTGAATACCACTTACAACTTCACCAAGTGCAGCCCTCTGAGCCTCACCTTTTATTTCTGTAATTGCACGATCCTTTGCTAGGTCCATACGCTTTCTTCTATATCCAGTTCTTTTAGACCTTACGCTCTTCAGCTTTTGGTGTGCTGAGTATAATGATGTCTTCCTTGCCATATTTTAATCCACGTTAAATTTAATCACTGTTCTTTAACTGTTCAACCTCTGCTTTAAGCCACAACTTCTCTAGTATTAGCTGTGTAATCTACAATATACTGTAATGTAACTTCTTCATCGTCAGCAAATCTTTCTCTGAAATAATTAACTGCTTCTGTTTTACTATAAGCAGCCACAGAGTCTTTAGCTTCATAATTACCATTCCCATCATGACCTTGTAACTCATATTTATGCTTGGGCATTTTTCAATCCCTCCACTTCTTGTTGTAATTCTTGTATTGCATTAATTAATGTAGGAATAAGCTTCTTGTATCTTATAGTATAATGAATTTGGTCTGCTCCCTTTGAAACAATCTCTGGCATCATTTCTAACATATCCTGTGCAATCAAACCCGTATCATGCTCTCCCCCTCTTTCCTCTACCCAATCAAAATCGTAAGGTTTCATTTCCATAACTCTATCTAAGCTATTAGACATGGGGACTAGATTGGTTTTTAGTCGCACATCTGAATATGCCTCATCAACATATCCATCTATCACCCAATCACCAGTAGCTTCAAGAAATGCCCTAGTCTCAGACCCAAAGATGGTATGATAACTAAACATTAAGTTAGCATCATCTAGACCGTGTTTTATCTTCCAGTAAACCTTTCCAGTCTCATCTATCTCTTCTGACATATCTTTTAATATCAACCCTCCATCAAGAGCAGTTGCATTTGCAATCCCTCCCGTTGGGTAATTACATAACAATTCCAAGTCCTGGCCTGAAGACATTTGTATTGCATCATACTGAAAAAATGCGTTTCCATTTGCTAGTATTCTCCACGGGGTTTGAGCGGGGCCACTCCCTCCTTCAACAACACCTAACCAAGTGGTAGATGTATCCCCAGTATGTACTAGCTCAAGCTGACCAGCACCTACTGACCCAATAACAATTCTTCCACTCTCTATTGAACTTCCACCTATTGACCCACCAGTAAGAGAGCCATCAGTCCAAGAAGAACTTCCACTATTAGATACAATTTGTCCCGTAGCTGTAACACTTGAAAAGACTGCATTACCTGATGAATCAATAGTTGCAGCATTATTTATATTTATACTACCAGATGTAATAGCAACAGCAGTAACCCGGGCAGCATCTAGTGTCCCCGCTGTAATATT
>Ga0209128_1001470_pt1 | contig 16080 bp, 27 predicted proteins | sample ETNvirnome_6_100_FD_184072 | JGI IMG/M metagenome (GOLD analysis project Ga0209128, IMG submission 184072) | Marine viral communities from the Pacific Ocean - ETNP_6_100 (SPAdes) (version 2) | ecosystem: Environmental > Aquatic > Marine > Oceanic | place: Pacific Ocean | collected 2013-06-19 | reverse complement strand
CTTTTATTCTAAATTGAGCGTTAACACATTGGGCTATGGTTGTTACTCCAAATCCACCCCAAATTTCTACCCCTGATTGTAAAGTTCCACAGTCGGGAACTCCTAAATTATCATCTGCACGGTAGGCTGTAAATTGCCCATATGTTAATGTTGATATTAATAACCCTAGGATTAATAGATAGTGTTTCATAGCAGTCCTTTTTATATAAATATATGAAAATTAAGTCAATAAAACAAATTTACATGAATATATCTGGCGGAGAGCCTGGAAAGTTTTTTCGGAATTTTTCTGTAACTTTGTCTACTTCCTTTTTGATTTCAGTAATCAAATTAATGTTAGTCGGATCATTATCTTCTCGAACATCCATTAATCGCTTTAATATTATACTCCACTGTTTCTCATCCGGAGTTCCTTCTATTCCTAACGCTATTCCTTTAAGGAATGCTACAAATTCTTTACTTGTCATATATCTTAACTGATTTCAAAACTATTCGCTCATTAAAGCCACCATTTTCATGTAACTTTAATTGTTGGTAATCTTTTATTAAAGACCTATCAATATTTTTTAATTTTATGATGGCATCTAACACTTCCATTACATCTCCCATTTCCTGGCCGCAAGGATTCTTTTCAAATTCTCGTATTTCTTCTTCCACCTTTTCAATTAAATATTTAAAGTATTCATCATCAGATTTGCAGTATGTATAATAACATGTCTGTCTCTCAGACTTTTCAATTATATCTGGAATGTTATCTCTTACTAATTTATTATATATCTTTTCGACCATCGTTCTTATTTTTTTTATCTTTCTGTTTCTGTAACTCTGCACACCGCTCATAGTCTTCTACTGATTCAAAATATTCTATTAAGTCATTATAAAACTTATCTGGTATTCTGCTAGTATTTTTTGTTCTCATAGCAATTTTGTATAGATAGTCATAAAACTCTTGTATATTAAATGATGGCGGTATGATAGAATATTTGGTCATTCAAACCTATTCTGTTTTCTATTATTATAAAATTCTATATATTCACCATGAGTTAAGTATTCTGTTTCTCCGAATGGTCCTTCTAAATAAACACCATTATTATCGATCTGCTTGATCAAAAATCCTTCTACGGCCGGCAGATTGTTTTCATTATATGCACTGACCTGCTCATCAACATAGTCAACATTTAATTGTGCAATCCTAGACGACAAATCAGATATATCCGACTGAATGCTATATACTTTAGTTAATTCGGTATTGCCGGTTGTCTCTAATTGTGTTACATAGCTTCTAATATACTCAAATTTAGTATCTAACTTATTTACCAAATTCTTAGCTTCGGTAAGTGCTGTAGTAAACTTCTTATTGAGTTCATTAAACTCTTCTGCCTCTTCTTTGAGTTCGAGGTATTTAGTGTAACTGTTTTCCATATATCAACTTTTATTGTTTGGTTGTTTTTGATTTCTAAAAATTTATTAAAATATATTTCTTCATCTAAGTCCTTATAATTTAATACAATTCCTTTTTCTATTTTACTAATACTATATAAATTATACTGTTCGTCCATTTTCGTATATGAACTTCACGGTCGGAAACCTTAATGATGTTCCTCCTTCTTGGTTTTTAGTCTCTTCAAAGTACTGAACGGTAATTGTTTTACCTATCAACTCTTTTGGATTCTCATAATATTTAATCCTTTCAGCTTGGCTAAAACCAGATCCAACTGCAACTCTAAAACCTTTATGTTCAATAAACACTTGAGCCAACATTGGTCGTACAACTTCTTTGCCATCTCTTATAATTCTATGATCTTTAAAATCAAGGTCGAGTACCTTATATTCCTCATCATGGAATGATTTTACTTTAAGAAGGTTTTTGGTTCTTTTACCTTGGTAACCAACATCCTTTCTCAACATAAGACCTTCATAACCTTTTTTCTGAGCATCTGCATTTAATTCTGCAAAATGGTTTTCATCTTTAACAACTACTTGAGGTAAAACACTCAAACATGTTCCTGTAAAGAAATACTTCATTTCTTGTAATGCTTCAAGTCTATCACTTAATGGAAAAGATGATTCCTTTTTATTGAAGTCATCTAATGGAATAAAATCAAAGATCTTAAATTTTGGATTTGGAATGGTATGATCTTTTTTCCTGATTTGTTTCATCACTCCTTGGAAATCTTCATTACCTTCATCATCAATCAAACAAAGTTCTCCATCAAATACAAAACCTCTTTGACCAAAGTCTTCAAAGGCCTTAACTACTTTACCTAAGGTTTCAATCTCTCTACCTTTTCTAGAAAAGGCTTTGGCTTTTCCATTTTCATCTACTATCACTACACATCTAACACCATCCAATTTTCTACTTGCAAACCAAGTTTCGTTTTCAAAATCAACTAACTTTGGCTCATAATTGGATGCTAAAGCAACATCAAAAGTTGGAACTAATCCTGGAATCACTTTATTAATAACTGACTCGCTAGCTCTGATTTCCAAATTCTTATCTATAATTGTATAAATCAAATCTGAATATTTTTCATTTTTAGCAACAAATGAATTAACAAGCCTAATTGCATCATGACCTGTAACCACTCTTCCTGATAAAGTATCTAATAGATCGAAAATATTTGCGACTATTAACTTATCAGCAACTAAATCTACTGTCCCTAAACCTATATTCTTTTTTAAGGTTTTACTGGTAACATGGAACTGTTTATACGGGTTATATGTATAATGTAATGCTGATGTAATAAATACATCATTTTTATACTTTTTAAGGATTTCTTTCTTGGTATTAAGAGATGATGTATTTTTCATCTCATCAACGAATTTTTGTAATTTTTCTAGGTTTTTCATGAATTTCAATTTTTTTATCTTTCTTCTTATATATAAAGATAATGAAAAATTCTCGTATTACCAAATCTTTTGGCAGCTTTTTTAACTTTTCTTTGAGTGTGAGCTATCTCACGATGATCTTCATTTAGTACAGATTCTAGTTTATTATTTCTCGTCCCCGAGATACTCCTGTACTTCTTGTTCCGTAGGATATCTAATAATACAATTACATGTATCACATACCCATTTAACAATTGTCGAACCTTTTTCATCACGTAACGGTTTTAATGTAACATCTTCATGTTCACAAGATTTCTGAATATCATTGATCTCATTCTCGATTTGCTGTTTTTGTTTCTGCAAATCTCTCATATGAGCTTCTGCATCATCCATGCAATAATAATTATCTGAATGTATTGAAATAGTCCCGGAGAAAAAATATCGGCCAGGTTAATATAATAGTTAGTGCGTGAATAACACTTGTTATTCTATGCGATAACTGCTCAGCACTTAGCATTGTGTACATTATGCCTGCTATTATATATAAAACTGTTATCAAAATATATATCATAATTTATCCCAATTTTTTTGTTTTCCATTTAAATTACCAACTAATAGATAGTAACAATTAAAGCAAAGTAATCGTAAATTTTCTAGCTTATGATTTGTTTTATCGCCATCTACCCAATCTAACATTAATGGTATTGAATAATCCATTACTCGTCGCTCATCAAAATCACAATTACAACATTTTTCTTCAATATATTCACTACGTATTAATCTAGCTTTTAATTTCTTTCCAGAGTAATTTGGATATGTTCCGTTAAGTATTTCCTTTAGCCCATACCTACCATTTATCTTAGGAGCACTTTTGGATATGCCTTTGCCACGCTGGTTTTTATGTAACTCAAATAAAGTCTTTCCTGTAACTTTATCTACATAAAATTTTGCATATTTTTTAAATGTATCATAACTAAGACTTAAAAATCTAGCTGCCTCTGCACAGGAACGAGTATGTTCCATGGCATACCGTATTTCCGTCTCTGTAACATTTAATGGCTCTCTGCCATGTCCTTTTGTAAACATAACTAATTAAAAATCCAACCTCCTCCGGGCTTTGACGACATGCCCTATCACCGTTGGCTCAAGGTGCGCTATTACGCAGCCATTGCCAATTCAACCTGTTCGCCGGTTAAGCGTGGTGATCTCTTCATGCCCTTATCATCTTGTCAATTCCATTCACCCCCATATCATTAATTCTTTTAGTGGAGGTGACGGGATTCGAACCCGTGTCCAATAATGCAGCTAACATAAATGCTAACGATCTATTATAAATATACTTCTGCTCCATTCTCATCATCTTCAAATACTGATACATACACACAATCAAATTCTTCTAGAATTTCCTTGGCTAGCATCTCACATGACTTTGCTCCGAACTCATGAGTTCTTAATGTTAAACTATAATATTCCTGTTCTATATATTCCGCAATATCACGCTTAAACATTATAAACTCAACATCCCTATCATCATGATTTACCTGCTTCTTAGCTGTGATAAACCATTTATGTCTATGCATATCAGATAGAAATGCTACTTCCGGAAAAACCTTTTTGGCTGCCGGCCAATTATGTAATCCTTCTATCTGTAACTTAGCTATTATATTAGTTGTCATTGGTTTAAGATTAAATATATCAGCTGATAAATTATCTGTTTTCATATATTAAATATAAGAATTTTTTTTCAATTAACCAAATTTATTTCTTACGAAGTTCAACATTTAGTCCAAACTGAGATAGGTTTTTATATATAAATAATGCATCGTCAGGACCCACGGTTGCTACCTTATACTCTTTATGAGCATCAACAAATATAGCACATTGTTCGGCCTGTAATGCGTTCATATCGCATCCGGCCATTAGTGCTTGGGTCACATACTCAAATGTATGTATTTCATCGTTCAGTAAATAGATATGTAATTTTCGCCGGTTGGCCATACTCATATTTTATTATCCAATAATTGCCAGTACAACTAACCGTCCAAGGTTGAGTGAGAATACTGTTTATGTGTAATTTCTGATATGTCTTCATATGATTCGATTAACTGTGTTACTACTGCATTCCTATCATATTGACCTTGAGCTGTATGTGCCTCTATAGGATTATATTTTTCATCTGTTACATAAACCATATATTCGTATTGGCTTTCACCGGTAGAATCTATTTCACAGACATCAATAGGTTTCGTAATTATTTTATAACTCATCTTGTATACGGGTTTTAATTAATTGTAATTTAGAACATTTTTCATAGTCTTCTTTAACTTCCCAATATTCTATAATATTGTCTAATAAGTCTAATTTCTTTTCATGTGAGAATGATGCAGATGGCCACGGATCTTCATTGTCAGTTAATAACTGATAAACATCATGCATAACCATAGGCATTTTATTATCTGCTTTCATCTTTATATAAATATATTAAATTTTTTGCAAAGAACCAAATTTTATATAAACTTCTTCCAGTCTTCTTCAGCTTTTATTGCTTCAATTTCATATGGATCTTTAGCATATCCAAGTTTACGATATTCTTCCCGCTTCTTACTATCTTGTAATGAATGAGTATGTTCATGTATTAAAGTTCTAATAACTTGTTCTTCAGTTGTCAACCTCCGGATATATAAATAAATCTTATTTAAGTCCCAATCATATTGACCATGTGGATTAGCTTCTCCTTCCATTCCTTCAATACCACTTTCCCTAGCATAAATGTTACTATGTATTGTTACTTCGGGTATTCCTCTTGGACCGGGGCCGTAATGACTAGTTATTTCAGGATACACTCTATCTACTATAGATTGTATTTCATCCCTAGATAATTTAGCTTCTGTTAATATGTCTCTGAGTTTTATCATTATGTATACCTATCTTTTGATGCGTTATAGTTTTGTAATACTTCTCCGGCCGATAATGCTCTATTGTATATTTTTATACCTGTCATATTACCATCACTAACATAAGTTCCAGACCCGTCATAACCAGAAACATATACGTCATTTGTATTTGAAGTAGTAGTTCCGGTATAAGCAGTGGTTAAACTTCCTTCTACCCCATCAACATATATTCTCATTAAATTATCACCTTTTGTTGCTACTACATTATACCAAGTATTTAAGGATAATTGAGAATCAGCATATAAGCTTTTAAAACTACCATCATGTAATTGAAATCTTGGTGCTCCTGATGCTCCTTGACCTGCTTTTAATATATACGAACCTTCTTTAGCTATAATGTGGTCGTTATTTGTTTCATGAGCATCTAAATAAACCCACCCATCTAAAGTTATATCACCTGTTATTTGAAGAGAAGATTCATTTACAATCTTAATACTATCATCGGTTCCATCTAATACAAAATACCCACCAGTATTACCACTTGGTCCTACTACATTAGTATGATCTAACATTGAACCTGTGGGGGTTAATGATCCACTTGCTAGATTATAAGCAGATGTACCTGTTCCTGGATAACATTTGTCAAATCCTGGTTGGAGGTAAAAAACTAACCCATCAGTTACAATATTGTATTGTTTACTTGTTATGCCTAGTTTTGCTCCTAACATATTACATTGGTTCCAATTGGTCTGCTGTCTTATCTAATATATCTCCTTGTTCATATGAACCTCCATTATTAGTAACCATATATTTAACTAATGTATCTGCTAAATCATCATTGTGTACACGTAACACAATTCCTTTACTGCCGTAATGTTTACAACTTGGATTAGTGTTGTGGACCATATCTCCTATTTTGTACATGTATGGTTCTGATATTGTATCGATGCCAGGTTCTCCTGCTTCTCCACCACAACCACAATCTTCTTCCATTTTATCCACTAACTTAACAGGAATTCCTTTTTTAGACAAGTTTTCGGCTTCGTCTGAGTCAGCAGTTATTACTATAGCCTTTTCTGCTTCTGGTAATAATGAACCTAACCGTATATGACCTTCTTCTTCAACCTCTTCCTCTGTTTCCTCATCTGCTGCCTCTTCTTCTTCCTCACCTGCTTCTTCGGCCTCTTCCTCTTCTTCAGCACCTAACATATCCAAAGTTACTGGCTTATCTCCAACTAGTATATGATCTATTAGTCTATAATCAAAATGAACCATTCGACCACTAATAGTCATACCTTGGCCATATAAAGGGTCTTCAATATCATCTGTATCAGTTAAGATGAGGTATTGTCCATCTACATAGACTTTGATAGGCTTTAATCCTGTAAGTAAGAATTGGCCTAATGTTAAATTGTCAAAATATTTTTCCATAAATGTGTTCCGGGTTTTTATAATAAATATCAGTTAATCAACTAACGTAGCTATAAGTTTTACGTCTGGATAATTCTTCAATCGTCGTTCAACTGCTTTAATATTCTTTGCACTATCGTCCATAAATGCTACATCTGTATATCCTTTCTTTACTTGCGCTTCTATCCAATCAGCTTTCTTTTCCGGATCTGATGATCCGATTGGAACAATGTATGCATCTAAGCCTATTGTTTTAAGGAAATGGCGTACTGGGAAGCCTAATGCGCGTGCAGTTAGAATAGTAACCTTTCTGGCACCTCTACTGGCTTTACTAGCTTTAGCTAACTGCTTCCGTAGCATTTTAACATTTTGTTTGATGAGTTTTGGACTACGAAGTAATTTATTAAAATCTCTAAAGTCTTCTGTTTCACCTGGCTTTAATTTATATACAGCGTATTCAGCACTATCTAACTTCTTTTCTTTGCCACCCGGAGTTTTAATATATACCCATGAGTTCACTTTTGCTAGAGTATCATCGAAATCAAATACCCGGAGCTTCTTGCCGGCTTTTTTTGGTTTGCCGGCCGGTAATAGTTCCTTTAATATTATCATAATATCTACTAATAAATATCAAGATTTCTTATCTTTCCGTTCTTTTAGTTTATTACGTATATATTCTTGCCATACCTCAAACTGTTTATGTTCTAACCGGGATACATGTTCTCTGATAGCTGCTATTATAATTGATGATAATGAAAATATAAAAAATACTACAGCAAATAAGGCTAATCCATATTGCATACATATATAACATAAAATTAAATATATTATTCCTATAACTATCCGACCAATCTTTGGATGCATATTGATGATAGTAATTTCTCCAAGTACTAATTTTATTGCAATCAATACACTAAATGTTAAGTATATAAGTTCTTTAACGTCTATGTCCATGTTCTTGATTATTTGCCCACCGTTCAACATCTCTACCATATCGATATCCAAAATAAAATGTTAATAAAATAATGCCACACGCCGCGGCGAGCAGTAATATTACTTCTATCATACGGCTACTTCATATTTAACTTTAGGTGAATGTTTATAATTAATTAATTTGAAATCTTCCATATTATATGAAAAAATATCATTTGCTTTTTGTATTTCTAATTTAGGTAATGTATATACTGGTTGTAACAATTGATTGCGTAGTCCATGGATATGATTATTATATACATGAATATCACCAAAACTCATTATCAATTCATCTGGTATCATATTTACTTGTTGTGCTACCATATGAGTTAATGCAGCATAACTTGCAATATTAAATGGAAGACCTAATGCAACATCACATGATCTTTGATACATATGGCATGATAATGTCCTTGATGGATATCCGTACATATCAAAATCTCCATGGTCGAAATCTTCAAAATAGAGCGGATTCTTATTTATCGAAGCACCTACTAATTTTGTACGATCACTTAATGTCAATTCCCTAGAATAAAATTGAAACATCATATGACATGGCTGTAATGCCATATCTTTTAAATCTGAAACGTTCCATGCAGAAACAACCATTCTCCTACTATCAGGATCTGATTTTAAAGTATCTATTACACCTTGTATCTGATTAATTCCATCGTTATGTCCTTTAATAACTTTGCCACTACATATTGCATAGCCGCCCCAATCTACCCATTGCTTTCCATAGACCGGTCCTAGGCCACCGAATTCATCTTTCCACTCGTTCCATATTGTAACTCCAAACTTTTCTTGTAACTCTGTAGCAGATGTTGATCCAGATAAGAACCAAAGTAATTCTCCTATCACAGATTTAAAATGTACTCGTTTAGATGTAAGTATTGGAAATCCTTCCTGTAAATTAAATCTCAGTTGATGTCCAAATATACTAGTAGTTCCTGTTCCAGTCCTGTCGGTCTTTGCGGACCCATTATGTATAATATGATCTGCTATTTCTTGATATTGCCTATCTGTATTATTCATTGTATATGTACACGCTTAAAGCTAGTTAATAAATCAACAAATTCATTTGCTGTAAACTGTTTTCCTTTATCATCAAAAATATCTATTTTATCTAATAGGTCCGGGGCCTTTTTTGCAATTTCCATAAATTTTGTATATCCGGATGCTGACCAAAATGATCCTAACCCATTTGATTCTCCTAATATGTGATTATCTTTAAGTAACAGCTCACGAGTTATTTTACGGCCCGTCTCTACGATGTAGTAACGCATTGCTCCTTTAATTCTGTTATAAATTTTTTCAAGTCACCTGTAGGCTTAAATCCTAATAGGTTCTTGGCCTTTGTATTGTCTGCCAATGTTTCAAATGGTTCCAATCGCTTTTCTTTGTATACTCGGGCACCACCAAACATTTCAGCAACTTCGTTTACAGACAAATTATTACCATTGCCTATATTAAATATCTCACCTGGTGGCAAGGTTGGTATTGTAGCAGCCGCCAAGTTCACATAAATTACATCATCTACATGAGTAAAGTCTCTACGTTGTTCACCAGTATTTACTACATTTAATGGTTCGTTATTTTTATATTGTCCTTTAAATACAGCAATTACTAATTTATATGCACCTTCATCACTCATCCTATTTCCATATACATTAAAATATCTTAAACATGTAGTATGTAATCCATATATTTTAGTATATAATTGACAATATTGTTCGCCTATCAATTTATGTAATGCATATGGACTCATAGGATCTATAGTAGCTCCTTCTGATGTTGGTAGTTCTTCGGTGTCGCCAAATATGCTACTGCTACTACTAAATACAAATCTAGCAGTTGGATGGTATTTACGTGTACCTTCTAAAATATTTAATGTCGCATTTACATTATGATCATGTACTGGTAATGGATTTTCAATACTAGGCTGGACCCTAGGTAATGCTGCTACATGAAATACATAATCTATATAATCAAATGATGCCATATAATTTAATACCTCTGCTCGATTAGTTAAGTCTGCCTGAAAGAATTCCGCATTTGGATTGAGATTAGATCGGTTACCTGTAGATAGATTATCGAATACATGTACCTCCATTCCCATGTTAATTAATTCGTCTACTAAATTTGAGCCAATAAAGCCGGCTCCTCCTGTTACAATTGCTGTTTTCATCTATTATTAAGTTTATTAAGACATTCTTCTAAAATCTGTTTTTTCTTTTTTAGGCCGGCTAACGTATATCCATCTAGGTTTTGTCTGTTGTTCCCAGTGCCGGCTTGGATCTGAGTAGTAAGATATTTTATAGCATATTCGAGATATGTTTCAATATTTTCTGTCATGAAATTTCATCTTGTATAAGTTCATTAATATATTTGCGCACAACTTCTCCTAATTCTTGATCATTAGGATATTTTTTTACAAGCTCAACTATAAATTCTAATATTTCTTCTGGTATCATGATTTAATTAATTCTTTTTCATACGTTTTAATAGTATTATTAACCTTTATTTTAAATATATCTAGTTCAAATTCTTCCCCTATTGTCAAGCCTAAGGCATCGATTCTTGGAAAGTTTGCATCTAATATTTCTGATAAATTTTGTACGTATCCAAAATTAATATCAGTTAACTGGTGGCCATCAAATTCTACCAATATATCATTATGTTTTTCTTCATTAATATCTCGTACACGTTTTACTATGTCAAATGATGAAATCTTATCTTCTGCCATAACATATCCAGTACCATTATGGTCTATATATATGTTCGTACACCATGGTTCGAGAACTTTTAACAAATTATCATTACTATTATGTACAATAAATCCGACGTCATACTTTGGCGGAATTATTGGTTTCATGAAATGATCATGTTTACAAAAATGTCCCCATTTACGAATAAATTCTTTAGTTGCTTTTTGATTTTGAGTTAACCATTCATCCGTCTCTCTATTCTTCATAAATACTTGGCCATCAGGATTTCGTTTTGCGCCATCAGCAAATCTACTACCTCTACAAGTCATATGATAAACAAATCCTTCCCATGTTTGAACAAACTCAACTCCATTTAGATGAAACCTATTAAATATATCTGTATCTTCTTTTGATTGTGGAGCAAATATAGGATCGTGACCTCCTATTTCTTGAAAGTCTGATTTATAAAATGCCCATGGTGCAAATATACCTTCTGTTGTTGGACCTTCATCAAACTGTCCTAACCTATCCTCTATATACTGTAGTAATTCTTTTTCTTTAAACTCCTCAGGTTCAATCCCAAAATCCATTAATATCTTTTCAGGTCCTGGAGGATGTAATGGTGGTTCTATTCTGGTAAGTGATACTATTCTACTCTCAACTACAGGTTCTTCCGGAGTTCCATACATATGTTTTTCAATGGCATCTAAGGCTCCGGGACATAAATACATGTCCGCATGAAACACCATACAAATATCATTCGTCGCCACCTCATTAACAAGCCTATCATTCAATATAACTAATCCTAATCTATTTGGCCCCTCGTTCCTAATCCATTCAAAATTAGAATCTTTCCTTTCGGTTTCACAACACCATGCCCATGTACCATCTGTTGAATAATCATCTGCTATACAAATTTGTACTTCGTGGTCGCCTTGGTTCTGTCTAATCGAATCATATGCCCATTTAAGATATTTAAGATTATTACGACTGGGGATTATTAAACTTATATTCATACTTAAATATATAAACTTTTTATCGTATTAACAAATTTTTCTTCAGAAAAAAATGTATCATATCCAGATATGGCATCTATTTCACATTGAACATAAAAACCATGATCATTTTTAAGCCTAGCTGCTAGTTTAACAGCTGACTGAATATCTCCTAATTTTATTGTAAGCTTGGGATGACATAACTCTTGAGTATCTAATCCTTCATAGCCAATACACGGTATCCCTAGATATGCACAATTAAGTGCAAAGGTTCCGGCAGCATGGGTTCGCATGAGATGAATACCATATTTAAATTTATTTAATTCTGTTATCCAATTTGCCCAATCCATATATGGAAGATGATTTAGATTTGGTAACTGTTCTTCGCCATCGACCTTACGGCCCATTGTAGGAACATATATGTTACAATCAAATTCCTGTGCTACCATATAACTATCAAAGCCACCATACCAACTACAAAAATTGCCACCGATCATTACATTAGAACGTTCTACCTTTGGTAAATCTTTTATTAAATCTTCTATCATAAGTGCTGGCATTAGTTTACAATCTTTACCAGTCAGTCCACTATAATATTTTATATCAGATTCGTTATGTACGAATAACCAATCCATTTCTTGCAATATATTAAAAAACCAGATCTGTTCTTCTAACTCATAATCCTGAAAATACCAATGTGGTCCTTCTTGCATGTAGACTATCTTATCACAACACTTACGTAAATTTTCTAATAATGGATATTCTGATAATGCCTTAATATTTTTCTTTGGTATTGTTACTATACCAAGATCATAATGGTCCGATATCGTATGAATTGAATTTATTGGATAATGCATTGCATCTAATACGTGCATCCAGGCCGAGTCATTTCTCATTCCACGGAAGTTCCTAGGTACTTTACCTGACCAACCACCTTCTGTAAACCAAGCTATTTTCATTCTATTAATTTTTTCATTTCAGTTACTGACATTGTTTCAGCAGTTAACGATGAATGTTCCTTTCCTAATCTCGTTGCTGCCGGGGTTTCATGCTCAAATATGAATACAGAATTACCTACTATATATGTATGGTCCAATTCTTTTGTACTAATAAGCATTTCATTTAATTTCTCGCCCGGGCGGGTTCCTACTATTTCTATATCCTCAGAAATAACTTTTGCTAAGTCATACATGTTAACCGTTTTCATTCTTTGAGACATGATAAAACCTGAATCAAATTTATTTGTATATACGATTGCTTTACGAATTAACTGAGCTGCATCACTAGTCGAAAACATCAATCGGTTCATTTCCGGGTCTGTTAATTTAAGTGGTTCGTCCTTTTCTGCCAACTGTTTCCAAAATGGAATTACTGAACCATTACTTCCGGCTACATTTGCAAATCGAGTACAAATAAATTTAGTAGATTTGTTATAATTATTCATAAACATTAATTCCATCATACGTTTAGTATAACCATATACAGAATCTGAATCACATGCTTTATCTGTACTTACTCCAATTGTCAATGGTACTCCGGCTCTAATACTTGCTTGAATAACATTGAAACTTCCTATTACATTTGTTTCTATAGCAGCAGCTGGATTTTCTTCTGCTAGATTAACATGTTTCAATGCAGCTGCATGAATTACTATATCTGGTTTAACAGTTTCGAATACTTGTATTAAATCTACTAATTTCCGGATGTCACCAAAATAACTTTTCACGGCCGGCCATTTCCTCTGTAAATCGCTTATATTCGTTTCATTACGACTAAAATTATAAAATTCATATTCATCATAATATTCTCCGATAAATGCTGTTCCTACTGTGCCAGTGCCACCTGTTATTAAAACCTTTTTCATATCTAAATATAATATTTTTTTTTCAATTTACCAAATATCTTTCCAAGTAAATGCCTTCCAATTGGGATTAAATAAATTATGATAATTTTGTTCGCACATATGATTTACCTTTACATACCAATCATTACTTCTACGTTTTTCGTTCATAGTACCATCCGTACGCTCGCCTTTTATATATTTCCTCTTCTCTGGATGATTTCTATTATGTACTAACAAAATATTTTTTATAATGTATTGCGGGATATTTCCTAGGATGCGGTTTGTCATCATCATAAATGCAGAATCTTCATGTACAAAGAATACAGACTTCGGAATGTTTACTCCGGCTTTAATAACTTCTGATGATATTACTAATCCACATCCGTTGAATTTATGTTGGGGCATTATTCTAACATCCAGCTCATCTGTTTTATCATTTATCTTATTCATCTCATCTTTAGTCATTGTATATTTTAAACTCCACCAATTATCATAATCATTAGCAATAAATGGTTTATCAGTAAAATCTGGATGTTCTAATAATTTCCATGTATCATCCCACATCTTACAAATACCAAAAAATGCTAGATATTTTGGATTATTATTTTGTAATGACATTTGATGTAAGTTATCTAATATCACAAATGTTTGTTTAGGTAATAACGCATCAGATTCGCCCCACATTAAAACATCCACATCATCACAGTAGTTGTTGTTAAACTCTCTTCTATAGTCAGCAATTGTATATAAATGGCCTATTATATTTACGTTCCATGATTCCGGTGATGGCGTTCCTATAAGGTTAGTTATTTTATCAATACATTCCCATTTTTTCTCAGATGAGATTGGCTTTTCTAAATCTTCATTTGTAATGATATCAATATCTACTATGACGTCTCCATCATATACATCTATAGCATCTCGTAAAGATTCTATATATTCTCCGATAATATCACACTCATACCATTGCACAAGACATCCTATTGCAAATTTAGTTTTCATAATTTTTCTAATTTTTCTATTGCAATCCCACTTTCTCCGCCATAAGCATATAGCAACCAATTATGGTTACCATCATCGAATATACATGGATCACGTAATTCATTACTAAATCCTAATGCCATTCCAAATCTAGATGGAATATTTGGTTGCATGGCTCCTTCAAATTGCAGTTCAGGCCGCTTTAATTCATAGTTTGATAATATTTCCCAATCTACAATTTTTAATACATAAATGCGTTCTGGTGCTTCACCAACTATGGTATAAAATATATATAATTTATTGCCATCTATATGTACTGCAGTATGCCTAGAATTATCTAAAAGTTCAAATTGCAATTTGTATTCGGAACCGACTCGCTTATATATTTGAGAATTAATATTTTTATTTTTACATATAGCATATGTACTACCTAGGTAATTAAATTCTCTATGATAAAATGGAGTCAGTACTTTGTCATCACTAGTAAATTTAATGCCATCCAATGATTCTGCTTTAAATGTATATTGTCCATTATACGGCTCGCCTAAATCGCCATGATAATACATTACTATTTTATCATCTATTACATGTACGTCCGGACTAGCTATATGACCGTTACATGGGGTTTCATTTAATTGTAAAGTTCCTGCTCGGTAAAGTGTCCATAGTCCTTCTAAGTTATCGGAATAAGCCATTCTGATAGTTTTTCCTTTATGGTTAGCAAAATAAAGATAATATTTTCCTAATTTATTCTTTACATAATTAGGTACTTTAATTAATGAAGGACCATTTATGTTATTATCATTAATTATATTTTGATTGATAATAGACGTAGGAGTAGATAATTTAAAATCTTTGCGAAATTCAAATTTATAATTAAAGATTTCAATATCTTTCTTAAAAAAATCGCTTACTATTTGTATAGTCTCAGCATCATAAAACTCGCTATAATGTGTTTTTTCTCTAAAACCTCCTTTTAACGTAGGCAACTCTAAATTAGGAATTCCTATTTTGTTACATATATAATTTAAATCTTCTTCTAAATTTTCATAATGCCCGATAAAGTCAACATTTAAAGTTCCATCATTAAGGCATGTATATCGATGTAAACAATCCTCAGGAAGCAAGTTACCTTCTTTAACCCAATTTTTAAATCCTTCTATAGAAGTTTCTTTTAACCTCCTTTTACCTTTTATATCCCAATGGTATCTGGAAACAGCTATATCATATGGGTTACGAATAATAGCAAATGAAAAATATGAATTCCATAGTTCATTACCTAAAAATCTTTTCGTAGGCATTAGTTCAGGATGTGGATGATTAGTATAAAATTTATCCATATTTAAGCCAGCAGAATGAGAGTTATCATCTATTCCTAATCTATATTGGCCTGTAATTATATCATCTTTTCCGCAATGTTTAGCTAAAGTTACTTGAATACTCGACCC
>Ga0209128_1001467_pt1 | contig 16104 bp, 18 predicted proteins | sample ETNvirnome_6_100_FD_184072 | JGI IMG/M metagenome (GOLD analysis project Ga0209128, IMG submission 184072) | Marine viral communities from the Pacific Ocean - ETNP_6_100 (SPAdes) (version 2) | ecosystem: Environmental > Aquatic > Marine > Oceanic | place: Pacific Ocean | collected 2013-06-19 | reverse complement strand
TGGTCGTTGACCAACTCTCTCCAAAAATGTAACTTTGGATTTAACTAAGACTTCTTGGTATTGTCCATCTATAAAACATTCTAGTAGATGTACCTTCCAAGTTTTACCACCACAGTTCACAAGGTCGGTGTTGTTGATAGAATCAACAAACCATGGTTTACTTGTGATATCTGTTGGTAGTGTTGGGAGTGTATCAAGTGTAGGTAGTTTAATTGTAGATGTTTTATCTACAATAGTTTTACCTTGTTTTGACATGATTGACTCCTTTTTCATACTGACAAGTTACGAAGAATAGATAAGACTATCAATAAGAGATTGATGAGGACGGGATAAAACTTTATTTATAGACCACTCTGAGAAATTTCTATCTCTCTCGTGTAACATATATTATGTATAACTCGATTCTCAACCAAAAAGAGAATATTCAACCTAATAAAGACCGGGACGGGGGCGGGGTAAAAGAGATGCACACATAGTACACCAATTTTTGAGTTTTCCACACATTTTCCTTCTTTATTGCTTATATTATATATATATTATATATATATGCTAATATTAGTATAATATTATATTAAGCATAGTCTTCAAAAATAAAAAGATACTTGTATATTAGTTTGTAAAGTTATTATATTATCTATATGAAAAAATTGGAGTTTGTTAAAATGCCAAAAGCAAAGAAAACAAGTAAGAAAGCATCAAAAAAGAAGAATCCAGTGCTAGAGGCACTGAAAAAGCCATTCAAATTACCCTTTAAATTCCTGAGATGGTGGTAATTGACAATAGCATTGAAAAGAATGGGCTATTGTCCATGGCTAGGACTTATTGTGCCAATTGGGATAATGGTAATTGTGTTGGTTGCATGATAAAAAATAAGAATCAGACCCTTATTTTTAGAATATCTAGCAAATTTGCTGGTAAATCGTGTCAGGTCAAGAAGAAATGTAAATATTTTGATAATGTGGTCATACCGGGGATAAAGAATGGAATTTGAATACAATGAGCTATTTGATTTGGTGGATACCATTGATAGGCTAAAGGAATTATCTGATAATATAAACATTTCCTCCATATTGAGGGGAGATGCTAAACAAATTGAGATAATATCTGAAATAAAGAAGAGAATTGATTCAATAGAGATTGAGCGAGTAGAATCTGTTGACTTTGATTCACAAAGGTTTCAAGCATAATATGGCTAAAAAGAAAGAACATAGAAGGGCCATAGTCATACCAGACATTCATTTTCCACTGCAAGATGATGCTGCCATAAATGTGGTGCTAAAGAGTATAAAGATGGTAAAGCCTAATATATTTATTTGCCTTGGTGATTTAGGGGAATGGAAGAGTATATCACCTTGGAGGTATAAGCGTAGAAAAAGGCCTCCTTTGGAATACACTATAGAAGATTTAGAAGTTGAAGCTGTTAAGGTCAATGATGGATTAGATTTGTTTGACAATGCTTTAAAAAGCGTTGGCTGTACAGATAAATACATGATTGAAGGTAATCATGATGATTGGCTCAATTCATTCGTGGAAGAATTTCCATATCTGCCACAATATAAGTTCAAGAACATTATGTCTCTTAAAGATAGAGGATATAAGTACTATCCTTATGGTCATTTGGTGCAGATTGGCAAACTATTCTTTTATCATGGTGGTCACTATACTACTGTTAATCACACAAGACAGCATGTAATGAACCTTGGTAAGAATATTATTTATGGACATACTCACGATGTGCAAAGGCAGGGAGTAACTCATGTTGATGGGGCCCATCATGCTTGGACACTTGGCTGCTTGAAGGATATGTCAAAGGAAAAGAATCAATGGTTACGCGGTAGGCATACCAATTGGTGCCATGCATTTGGCATAATTGACTGGTTTGATGATAATAATTTTAGAATTGATGTAATTGACATACATAAAGGTAAGACATACGTATGGGGAAATCTAATAGATGGAAACGCATAGAGTCCGGAGGGATGGCAAGGGCTATCAAGTAATTTAGGTTGGGAGTGGCTCTATGCATACCAAATTGGTAAAAAGAAAGATTGAGTACGTATATGACAATAAAGATGAGTTTTTTGACAATAATGATGATGAACTTGTTGATGATTGGCGTGAATCTTCAACAGGTGATTGGATACTTACTGATGATGGCCAAGTATGTAAGGTATTGTATAGAGGAGCATTTAGCGATGGCAAAGAATATATACGTACCATTCTCGGTTCTTATCCTATCAGAGACTCAATTCAAATAACTGGTGGTGTCGCTGATGACATATATAGGTTTACTAAATCAACAGAGCCAAGACATAAGAGGATGGATGAGAAGCAACCTAATAGTAAAGAGATTGTTTTTGCTAAATACGTTGCTAATGGGATGCCTCCTGAACAAGCTTATCTTAGATTATATAGAACAAATGATGCTAATTACTCTAAAAATGCATCAGCCTCACTATTAAAAACAAAAAGGGTCAAGAAATTGATTAGCGAAGAAACAAAGAAGATACTTGGAGAAGTTGGAATTGATGAGGAATATCTACTTATCAAGACAAAAGATATAATTGATAACTATGATGCTCGTGATTCAGATAAACTTAGGGCATTGGAGATGATGATGAAGATAGCGGGAATGTTCCCCAATGATAAAAAGACAGAATCTCTTACTGTATTTCAGGGATTTACAAGAGAACAGCTACAACAGCTTGATTCTACAGATGTTAAGGCCATAGGTCATGCCGAAAAAGATATCACATAGCGATATATCATTATACATAATGCCGGCTTTCAATAGTAAAATAAAAAAATGTAAGGTATGTAGTAAAAAAATAGATAATCATAAGAAGATGATTGTATTTAATGAATATTACTTACCAATAGGATTTAATTGTATATATTGTTATTCAGTATATCATGAGAATGATGTATTGGTCGAGATAGGTAATCCAGACAAGGTTGATATATATGGAGAATCATGATAAAGATAACTTCTTTGAATCTTACTTAGATATAGATTCTTGGGCCGAAAAAGAAATGGAGAAAGAATATGAAATACAAGTCCGTAGGAAAAAAGATTTTTCAAAAAAACCCAAACAAGAACAAATGGGAATCAATAATGACAACAGTAAGCGATTTTCACGCAAAGCAAATGGTAAAGACATTGCAAGAAAAAGAAGATGAAAGAAATAGAAAAGCCTGATTTTAATATAGTACCACCGCCATCTGAGTCCAAGATAAATGATGAGATACTCCAGAAGTCGCTTACAGACCTAATATACTTTGGAAGGGCCTTTTTGCCAAAGGACTTCTTGAATAAGAGTGCGTCTCCACCATTTCATTATTCAGTAGCTGAAAAACTTCTAAGTACCAAGCCAGCAGCTAGGATATGCAATATACTACCACGTGGTTTTGGCAAGTCCATTCTTTCAAAGGCGGCCATTGTGCATAAGATGTTGTTCTCTCCTCAAGGAGAAAGATTATTCATTGCTTGGGTTGCTGAGGAACAAGGACAGGCCATTGACCATATTAAATATGTTAAGTCCCATTTTGAATACAATGATAAGATAAGGTACTATTTCGGCAATCTTGCTGGAGATGCTGTTGGTAATAGATGGACTGAGAAGGATATTGTATCTGCTAAGGGAGATAGAATAATTGCCAAGGGTACAAGTCAAAGGTTGCGTGGTCGTACTGAGATTGATGTACGTTATACTGGTATCATACTTGATGACTTTGAATCTGAATTGAATACCAAGACACCTGAAAGAAGAGATGAGATAAAGAAATGGATTGTATCTACTGTATACCCAGCTCTTGAGGAATCCCCCGGTAGAGAGGGATGGATATGGTTGGCTGGTACTATTGTTCACTATGATTCATTTCTACAAATGATTGTTGATGGTGTTAGGCAAGCTAAGAAGGAAGAAAGAGATTATCCTTGGGATGTCACATTCCATAAGGCTGTAGAGGATGGTAAACCATTATGGCCAGAGCAATTCCCATTATCTAAACTTGATACAAAGAAAAAAGAGTTTATTGAGGCCGGCATGGTCAATAAGTTTGCTCAGGAGTATATGAATGATGCAAGGGATATATCAGATGCAGCCTTTAAGATAGATAGAATACAGAAGCATAATCATAGATTCTTTACAAAAGATAAGTTTAACTATCTTGAGGATGATGATGGGAACTTTATTCCAATAAATGTGTATATAGGTGTTGATGTTGCAGCGACAGCCACGAAGAAGTCAGACTTTCAGGTAATATTAGTGATTGGAATAGATAAGAATAAGAATAGATATGTATTGGAATATTTCCATGAGCGGATACCTACCTTTGATGTGCCAGAGAAGATAATAGAATTGGCAAAGAAGTACTCTCCAGTAAAGAGAGTTACCATAGAAACAGTTGCTGCTCAGGAAATGGTAAGGGATATGGTAACAAGGATAGCTACAAGTGATAGAAGATTGATACCCGGCATATTCAAGGGAGTAAGGCCCCCAGCTGGAATAAAGAAGGAAGATAGGCTAGAGACATCTCTTGGCCCTATTGTTAATTCAAAGAAGTTATTTATACGCAATGAGATGACAGAAATAGTAGATGAGTTCTTTGAGCATCCGTTTGCAAAGCATGATGACCTTATGGATGGATTGTATTATGCTGACTGGTATGCAAAGCCTCCATTGAGCGGCACTGTAAAGAAAGATGCTATTGATAATCGTGGCAAGAAAGATGGAAATCGTAAGAAATATAACTGGTTTACAGGAGCTAGAGTTAATTAAAAAAAGTTTACTTTTGCTATTGACATCTATTATAATTATTAATTAACTTAGAAAGTATATATGCAAATACAGGAAGACCCCAGAGCTAAAACTACTAGAGACCTTTTTCGGCGCTATAGTGACGCCCGTACTGATTGGGATACTGAAGCTAGAAAGGATATCGACTTTTTTTATGGCAATCACTTCAGCGATAATGAGGTAGATGAGCTAGAAAGTCGTAACCAAGCGGCAGTGCCAATGGACAGGGTTGGCCCAGCTGTTGAGAAGCTAAAGGCCATGTTGACATCCAACTCTCCAGCCTTTACTGTCATACCAAGAGAGGATTCTGATAGTAAGGTAGCAAAGATGTGGAGAGTGGTATTGAGTTATGTATGGGAAATATCTGATGGAAACTCTCAACTAAAGGAAGCGATACATGACCATAGTACTTCTGGATTAGGTTATTTATATGCATATATTGATACCGATAGTGATTTTGGAAAAGGAGAGGTAAAATTTACAAGTGTTAATCCATTTCGTGTATATGTACCATCATCTAGTAGAGATAGGTATTTCAAGGATGCTGATAATATAATACTGTCTACTATCCTTACTGGAGAGCAGATATTGAATATATATCCAGAACTTGGGCCACAACAGAATCCTGAGACTGGAGAGATGGAAGATGGTATAATACAGAATATATCTGCATATAGTGATGATGAGGACTATCCATCATCCCAGCAAAGTAACCAACAAAAGACTTGGACTCCAGCTGAGGCAAAAGATTTAGAGTTCTCCTATCAGGAGAAGTATCAAGTATTAGAAAGATTTTATAAGACCAAAGTTCCATTCTATCAAATCATTGATGTGAATAAGCAGGAAGAGATGATTTTGAATGAACAGGAATTTCAGAAGTTCCTTGAGGAAAATCCCGGTGTATTTGAACGAGGTCTTGTTCAGTTTCAAGAAATTTTACAGACCCGTATAGCGGTAGTGGCATCCGTTGGCGAGATTGTTTTATACGAATCTGTGCTTAACACTGATATATACCCAATTGTACCACTTCCAAATATATATAGTGGTACTCCATATCCGAGGTCTGATATTTCTAGGGCGAGACCTATGCAAAGACTACTGAATAAACTCTGGTCTTTAGCTTTGACTCACGCTCAGGCCTCTGCGGGTCTGAAATTAATTGTTCCAATGGGTAGTGTTGATAACATAAGCCAACTTGAGCAGGACTGGGCTAATCCAAATGCCGTCATAGAAGTTGATAGTTCACAAGGAGAACCTCATTTCCCAGCTCCAACACCATTAGCATCTGAGTTTTATAAGCTTATACAGTCTTGTGAGTTCTACATAGACTTCACATTTGGGCTACCTGAACTAATGCATGGTTTTGCGGATAAGGCCCCTGATACTGTTAGGGGCACAGAAAGAATGCTAGCTCAGGGAGCTGAGAGACCTAAATCCAAATTACGTGATATTGAGTTGAGTATACGTAAACTTGGTCAAGTGGTATATGGGATGTCTAAAGGACATTATACATTTAAAAAGATTTTTAGATTAACACAGGCTAATAATAATGTTAATGAGGTCATGGCTAATTATTATGATGATTATAGTGAAACAGTCATGGATATACAAAAAGATAGACATTCAATTGGCCAACATGATGTTAGTATTGAACCGGGTTCGACATTACCTACAAGTAAGTGGACTGAATATCAAGTATATGCAGAAGCATATCAAATGGGATTGATAGACAGGGTAGAGGTAATTAAGAAGAATCCAGAGATTTTTGATAAAGAGAGTCTTATCCAAAGAATGGGTGAGATTCAACAGTTGCAGTCTCAAGTACAGCAACTAACTGAACAAAATAAAGAATTGCAGGGAGACTTGCAAACAGCACAAAGAGAGTCTGTATCCGACAGGAAGAGGGTTGAAGTTGAGAAATTTAAATCTAAACTTTCCGGGGTGCAGTCTGATGCGAAGGCCGATAGGCGAATAGAATCAAATAAACTCAGTAACGCGGTACAGCTTGAAATGGAGAAATTGAGACCACAAATTGAAGAATTTGGAGAAGGTCTCGGTTCAGTTCCGGAAGTTTAAGGATATCGCAAGGAGATAATTATGAGTGAAATCAATCAAGAAGGACAAGTACTAGAAGATACTGGCCATGTAAATCAAGAACTTGGATATGAAGATGTCCCTGTTGCTGACCATGGTGTAAACCAAAGTGAATCATATCAAGTTAATTGGGAAGACGAGTCTCGGAAGTTTCAGTCAATGTATGACAAGCAAAAATCCGATAACGACAAAATAAAGCAAGATATGCAATACCTAGCGAATGAATTTGCTAGAAATCAGAAAACGACCAGTGTTAATAAGAATACTTCTTTACCTGAGGATGAGTTTAATCCTTGGGATGCGTATTATAAGCCTGAATCACCAAGTTTCAAGTTTCGTCAACAGAGGGAGCAGGAAGTAGTGAGTCAAGCAATGCAACAACAATCTGCCAAAATGGAAGAACAGATGTTGCTAAGTAATACGATGAATGAATTAAGAAATGGTCATAGGATGACAGAATCCGAGGTTCGTGAATTTATGGAATGGTCAACTGACCCGGGCAGTAGTATGACGCTCGATACGTTAGTTGATGTTTTTAAATCTAAGCAATCTAATAACGGCGTTTTGCCATCTCAAGAACCTACCCAAGATTCATTTGGAGCAGTGAAAGCTGCAAGAGAGGCTCCTCGTACTGCAGGTGTCCTACAAGGTCAAGAAGCTAATCAACCGAAAAGTGGAAAAGACCAAATGTGGGATGTCATCATGAGTGCGGGTAGCAGAACTAATGTTTTAAAATAATAAACTAAGGAGTACTGAATATGGCAACATATAGTGCTGGCAGTTTATCAGCAAATGGTTCAAGAACTCCGGGTGCTTCAAATACTGATTTTCACACTAGAAGATTATTTGATTTTAGTGATAGAGTAGCTGAATTATCTCCCGATGAGTCACCATTTTTTGTATATCTGTCAAAAGTAGCAAAGGTTCCTACTTCAGATTCACAGTTTCGATTTTTAGAAGATAGAACAAAAGTATCAATTACTGATAGAGCATTTCTAGCTCAAGCAGCTGTTACAGTTGCAGCGGCTGGTAGTTCAACATCAGTAACTTTTGACACTACAGGCGGGGCTAATGTCGCATGGCTTATTCCCGGTATGGTAGTTTCTATCGGTGAGGATGATGATACAACACTTCAACCTGAATGGTGTACTGTTCGGTTAGATAGTGTTGTTCAAACATCTTCTTCTGTATCAACAGTACAAGCGACTACTATCGCCGCAGCTAATGGTTCTACCACAGCTGTAGATGATGATACGAAGTGTACTGTTATCGGAACTGCATTTGAAGAAGGTACAGGGGCTCCCGATGTTTGGTCACAAAAACTTGACCATGATTATGGATATACACAGATATTCAAGACAGCTTGTGAAATGAGCAATACTGCTCGTGCAACTGTCTATCGTGGTTACGCGGATGAGTGGGCACGCATTTGGAATCTCAAACTAAGAGAACATAAGATTGACATTGAACGTGCGATGTTATTTGGTATGCGTGGTAGTCAGAATAGTATTAACTATACTGATGGTATCGCAGGTCATATTATTGCAAATTCTCAATCTCAAGTGGAAACAGATGGAAATCAACTTTCTTATACAGAAGACAAGGCTTATTTGAAATCTAATACAGCAGGTCAATGGACTTATGATGATTTACTTTCTGATTTCGAAGTTATATTTGACCCAGCGAGGGGTGGAAGTTCAGCAAAACTAGCATTAGCTAGTCTTCCTGTTATTTCACACTTTAACAAACTGAGTGGTTTTATTGATAACTCTTTCAATATGACTGACGCAGGAGCTGCGGCTTATAACTTTGCAAAAAGTGAAGGTACATTTGGACATCGTGTAATGAGAATTGAAACTGTTCATGGTGATATTTCTCTTGTTAAAGAACCTCTATTCAGAGGTATGGCAGCAGGTTTCTTATGTATGGTCGACCTTGACCATGTATCATACAGACCTCTCGTTGGTAATGGTGTCAATCGTGATACCCACATTCAAACTAATGTCCAAGCGGCAGATGAGGATTTGAGAAAAGACATGATTCTTACAGAATGCGGTCTTGAAGTTTCTCTTCCTGAAACTCATGCTTTGATTAATTTGGAGGGTGTGTAAAATGAGAAGTGATTATCTAAATGCAAATAGTGGAAAAACTAGCGGATACCTTAAAAAAGTAGAAGATTTGGGTGCAGCGAAGACTCTAACTACTGAAGATAGTGGCAAAGTTTTTGCTGTCGAATCTTCAGGTGGAGCTTTTTCAATTACACTACCAACTACTTTAGTAAATGGAGTCCATTACAAATTTATTGTATGGGAAGAAACTCCTACCGCTGATGTTACTATCGCGGCTGGAAGTGCTATCGTTAGTATGGTGCATAAAGATGCTGGTGGCGATGCCGCAGCGTCAACCGCAGGTGTTCAAGTTTCAAATGTTATATTAGACACAACAGCACAACGTGGTGATTATGTCAATGTATTGGCTTGGAATGGCGAGTGGCTAGCTGACGCAATGAGTAGTATCAATGCTGGTATTCACACATCATAAACTGAATAAATAAAGTTAAAGAGTCCTTAGAACTCTGGGGGTTGTCGTATAAAGGATGGCCCCCGAATCTAAAAAAATTTAAGAGGATTTATTATGGCAGTATATGGGAATGTAAAAGTAAAAGTTTTTATTCACTACGCAAATGAAAGTACTGAAGCGAGTGATGTTGGGACAATAGCTAGAGATATTAAGGATTATATCGATGGTTTAGATTCCACTAATAATGAGATTCTATCTATTACTCAAACAACATTGAGAGGAGATAGGATAATGACAACTGTAGTTGGTGGTACTTAATGGACTGTGTTCATTGTAAGTCTCCCAATCCTGAACAATGGTTTTATTGTCGTCAATGCGGTAATAAGGCATCTGACTCAAAGTTTACAACTAATTTGTACATGATGAGTAAGTTAGGTAAAAGAACTGACATTGAATTAACCAACACTACTGTTGAAGAAGATATAAAGCATAGAAATAAAGTAAATTATTCTAAATTAAAGAATAGATTTTTAGGTTAAAAATAATGGCTACTTTAAAAGTAAAGATACAAGAAGATATCGTACTTGATAATCAAGATTACGGGTCTAAAAGAACATTAGAGATTAGTAGTATTAATGAGGTAATGAAAAGAATTGTTACTTGTGCGGCTAGTCAAACAACAACTATTGCAGTTTTCAATTCAAATGCATATGGAGCCGCGGGGGCCATTGATATCGAAGATTCAAAGTATATTAGGATTACTAATTTAGATACTTCTAATGCTGTTGAATTGGCCGTTGTAGGAGCAGCTACACTATATCAAGTTAATTTAGCAGCTGGTCAAAGTCATGTTCTTGGAAGTGCTGATGGATTAATGTTATCTGAAGCAGATACAAGTCCTAGTTTTGGAACTATGGCTGATTTGGGGAGTATTCAAGTAAATCCCGGTGGTAATGCAGTTGATGTTGAATTATTTATAGCGAGTGCGTAATGGCAACTTTTGAAGCTCAAGTAGAAGGATTGACAAGTCTATCAATAGATGGTAGTAGTGCTCCAACTCAAACTGAATTAACTCAGTTTCTTACCGATGGGGCCAAAGAAATAATAAATATATTGCCATCTGAAAAATTGGATTGGTGTTCTTCTCAATCAACATTTACATCTGTTATGCCGGGTAGTGAAGCTGAAACATTGAATACTGGCAATGTGCTTAGAGTATATAGAAATGATGGCGATTATGATAGACCCTGTAGGAGAATTACTCCAGATAAGAAAGGATATGTTATTGACCCAGATGAAATGGAATATGCTTCCATGACCGACCCTGTTTACTATACTGAGAATAATAAGATAAATGTTCTACCTCAAGGTGGAGCGTGTAAATATGATGAAGTTCAATATCCTGCAGTAGCCTATACTGATTCAGCCATAAGTGTATTTCCAGATGAAGCTGAATATCTTGTAGTTTTATATGGGTCTGTAAAGTCATTACAAAATGTATTAGGTAATAAATCTTCTAACTCAGATATAACAACTGCATTGACAGCTATGAATACAGAATTAGATGAAACTCAGGCAGTATGTGATAAAATAGATGCTGACTTAGTTCTTGCAAAAGCGGAAGTTGTTCTTGCTAAATCAGAAGCTGCTGAACTTGCAACTCAAACAGATAATAGTAGTGATTTCGCAACCGCCTTAACTGCAATAAATACAGAATTAGATAAAGTGGATGATATTATTGTAGAAGCAAGTACAGAATTTGATAAGGTTGACAATGTAATTGTTGAAGGTAGTGTAGAACTTGACAAGTCTACTGCTCTTCTTGATTTGGGTGAAACTGATACTGAAGGAGATGTTAATACAGCATTGACTGCAATTAATGCTGAAATTGATGAATGTTTACCTATAGTGGATAATGTTCATACTGAAATAGCTTTAATTAATACTCAATCTGATAGTGCCGTAGCTGAAATTGTATTAGCTAATGCTGAAATTGATAAAATGGCGACAGAAGTTGGGTTAGATAATGCAGAATTAGATAAGGCAACCGCAGAACTCACAGAGGCTGTTTTACTTGTGGATTCCAATATTGATACTGCTACGGCCGCAATTGCCACCGCAGCAGGAAGAATAAATACCGCAGTCACATTAGCTAATGGTCAATTTGACGCTGGTGTATTAGAAGCTGCTCAAGCAGAAGGAGAGGCTGATGATTCTGCTATAGCCACAGCATTAACAGCAATAAATACAACTATAGACAAGGCGGTCGATGAAATTGCTTTAGCAAATGCTGAAGTAGATGAAATGGCGACAGTAACAGATAATTCTTCTGATTTTAAAGCTGCACTAACTTCAATGAATACAGAATTAGATAAAGTGGATGAGATTTGTAGTGAAGCTAATACTGAATTTGATAAATGTGATGCTCTTCTTGATTTAGGTGAGGCTGATACTGAAACCCAAGTTAATACAGCTCTTAGTAAATTTATTACAGAATTAGATGAAACTCAGGCAGTATGTGATTTGATTAATACTCAAGTTGATGCTGCTGTGGCTGAATTAGCAGAAGCCGCAACCCTTGTTGATTCTAATATTGATACAGCAGTAGCAGCTATAACAACAGCTCTTGGTAGAGTTAATACTGCAGTTGGATTAGCTAATACTGAATTTGATTTAGTTAGTCCCGAAGTTGTTTTGGCTAATGCTCAGGTTGACGCTGAAGATATAGAATTGGCAAATGGTTATATATCTACAGCCCAAGGATTCGCTAATGCTGGTTCACAATATATTAGTGAAGCTCAAGCTTCATTATCAGAAGCTCAGGGATACGTTAGTGAAGTATCAGCGAGAACTGGTCATGTAGGGTCTCAGGTAGGAGTGGCTCAAGGATATATTTCAGCAGCTCAAGGATATGCTAGTGAGATTCAAAGTAAAATTAATATTGTTAATGGATATTCAACTGAAATAACATCACGATTATCTCAAGCTCAGGCTAAAAGGGAAGAATCTCGTTCAAGAATAGATTCTGGTAATGCATATCTACAAGAAGCTCAACAAAGAATTGCTCAAGCAAATGGATATGCTCAGGAAGCCGCAAGTTGGGGAGGGTTTACATCTGCGAAATCACAAGCTATACAAGGATATATATCTACCGCTGGTAATTATGTACAGGCGGCTCAAGCATTTGGTGCGGAAGTTCAGGCATATTCTAATAGTGTCAGTATATTTACTAATACAAGTGGTAATAGGGTTAATCTTGGTAATGCATTTTTATCAGAGGCTAATGCATCAGCTTCTGAAGTTCAAGCTTATGTTAATGAAGTTTCAGCGAGGGTTCAGCAAGTACAGTCTCAGGTGGGTATAGCCCAAGCGTATATTGCAAGTGGGGATGGATATTCAAGAGTTGCCGATGGATATAGTAAAATTGCAAATGGGTATTTAGGGAATGCTAAAGATTATTTACAAGCGGCTCAGGGTTTTGCGTCAGTTGCTCAAAGTTATATTGCTGAGATTCAATCAAAGATTGCAATATCACAGGCATACTCGAATGAAATTCAATCAAGATTAGCTCAAGCTGAAGCAAAAAGACAAGAATCTCAATCAAGATTAGCGGCTGGTAATGCTTATTTTCAAGAGGCCCAATTAATAGTATCTCAAGGGAACGCTTATATTTCAGAGGCTCAATCATATATAGCTCAAGCTCAGGGATATTCTAATGAAGTTAACGCTAGGACTGGTTTTAGTTCTGCTAAAACTCAGGCGATTCAAGGATATATAAACACAGCTCAATCTTATATAGCTACAGCTCAGGGATTTGGGAATGAAATTCAGTCTAAAATAGGAATTGCTCAAGGATATGGTGGGGAAATTCAATTAAGATTATCTGTTGATACAGCTCATTATGGATGGTATGAAAAACAACAAGCAAAATTACAATCTGATTATGAGTCTGGTTTACAAAAACTTATTGGAGGTTATCAATCATAATGGCTGTTCATAAAATATCAGTTAAGCAATTGGTCAGTAGGATACGTCAAGTGTTTCCAAAGGCCCCTGAAAATTATATATTAAATCTAGTAAATGATGCTTTGGTAGAAATTGGTTTATACAATACAAAACCAGTACAGGCTAAGATGAGTACAGTAGCAAATCAAATGTGGTATAGTATTAGTGATTCGGCTAAAGATTCTAGCAATAATTCGCTTGAAGCGAATAAGGTTTTTAGAGTAGATTTGATGGATGATGATGGGGATTATATTCAAATCCCAAGATTGATAGATAAAAATATTCTATTAATGGATGCATCAAGTGAATCAGCATTAGAAACACCGGATGATAGATAATGGCAAGTAGTATAAAATATCCAGAAGATAACGCTAGATGGTTTATTGAAGGCGATAAGTTTTGTCTCATAACCAATGTAGATAGCGATGGCGATACAAGAAGTGTATCTCGTAAACAATGGAAGGCTATATCAGAAGCAGTTACAGATGGAGTTCTTCTTCATTATTATGCTGAACCAAATAATGTAATATCCATTAATGATGAATTAGATTTAGATAATACAATGCATCTTGCAGTTGTTGACTATGTAAAGAAATGTCTTTATATGGACAAGGCTGGCAATGCAGAAGACGCAAATCTCATAGCAACCTCAATGCAATTATCAAATGCACATCAATTAAAGTTTGATGATGCTGTTAAAAGGTTTGGAATGAGAAAGCGTGATAAGACTGGTGGTAGTAGGACACTTAAATCAGTAAGTTTAATGTAATTAATTCAGATAGGGAGCATTCTCGCCCCGCAAGCTGAATTTAATTTAATAGGAGAATATTATGGCGAATACGCAAAAATTTAGAGCACACGAATCATTAGCTGTAGACACTGCAGGAGACTGGCAAGTTCAATCAGTCGCTACTGTCGGTTCATCAGCATCAGCTGTAAGAGTAGATGGATATCATACAATACATCTGCAATCAGATGAAGATTTTTATTTTACTTTTAAAACCTCAAGTACAGATGATTTAAGTACATCAAATGACTTATATCTAAAAGGTGGAGATACATTATATTCATTAAAAATACCTCACGGATTAGGAGATGAAATACATCTTCAATGGGAACGTAAAGGTAGTTCAGATTGTACCATTAGATACATACTGGCTTAGGAGTATATTATGGGATTTATAACAACAACTGACGAACATATATCATCCGGTGGTACAATAACAGGTAATTTGACCATTGATGCAGATTTAACTGTAAGTGGTAGTACTGCAATAACAACAAATGAAGTAATTCAAGGCACGTCAATAATAGATGTAGGCTCTACAGAAGCCTTACTGGTCCGCAAGGATGGTGATGGTGGTGATGTATTCATTGTAGATACTACAAATACCAGAGTTGGAATTGGGGTGTCGCCAGTTACTAATCTTCATATTTTATCAACTGGTACTGGTGTAATAAGATTAGCGTCAGCAGATGCCTCTTCAGATTCACGATTAGACTTTTATCAATCAACTACTGCGAAAGGTACTGTAGGCTTTGATGATGGTAATGATACTATGGCCTTGGTGTATGATACATCTTTAGATTCTACGAAAGGTATCAATATAAATTCGTCAGGCTCCATTGGAATTGGCACAAAAGCACCATCTCAAATGTTACACATTGCACACGCAACAGATGCTTTTATACAGTTAGAAAGAGTTGATACATCCATAGCCGATGATGATGCAATAGGTGCTATAATAATAAGAGGTGGTGAATCTTCTCAAACTGATGTAGCAAGAATCAGAATAATGGCAGATGCAGATTGGACAAGTTCATCTTCACCTACTAAAATGATTTTTGAAACCACTCCAAGCGGTGCGACTGCTGATGCTGTTGCACTTACAATAGACTCAAGTCAAAATGCTACTTTTGCTGGGACACAAGTCAATCTCCAAAACGCCACAGGCGACAGACCTATCTTAAATATAGAAAATCAAAATGCTGATAATTCACCATCTGCCATAAATCTATATAAAAATTCATCAAGTCCAGCAAATAATGACCAGATTGGTGATATTAGTTGGTACGCTAAAGATGATGGGGCAACTAAAACAAGATTATTGATGCTTAGAGGATTTCAAACAAATGTATCTGCATCGGCTGATGCCTCTAAATTATCTGTATACACTGCAAAAAATGGTACAGAAACTGAAACTTTTACACTTAGTTCTGGCGATGCTACTTTTAGCGGCACACTTACAGTCAATGGTGATTTACTTGATGTAGCGGGAGCACATCCAACATTAAAACTTACAGATAGCGATGATTCTAATTATGGATATGTTGGATATTCAGATGGTGCTTTACTATTTGAATCAAATGGTGGAAGTGAAGGTGGGGCGGCAGATACAATTAGTTTTATGACAAATGGTGGAAATGTCCGACTTAAACTCGATGACAACTCCCGAATCTCACTCAGTAATAATGATGATGGTGTATCAAATACTATATTTGGAAAAGAGGCTGGAGACTCTGATGGTGCTGGAGATTACAACGTCTTTGTGGGTGAGAAGGCTGGAGGTACTGGAACACAAACAGATGATGCTGATTACAATGTTGGAATCGGTTACTCTGCATTAACTGACCTGACGAATGGAGAATCCAATGTCGCCATAGGTGGTCACGCCTTAGAAAATAA
>Ga0209128_1001460_pt1 | contig 16123 bp, 16 predicted proteins | sample ETNvirnome_6_100_FD_184072 | JGI IMG/M metagenome (GOLD analysis project Ga0209128, IMG submission 184072) | Marine viral communities from the Pacific Ocean - ETNP_6_100 (SPAdes) (version 2) | ecosystem: Environmental > Aquatic > Marine > Oceanic | place: Pacific Ocean | collected 2013-06-19 | reverse complement strand
TAGCTGCTGCAACTGGTGGCGCAAGCATACCGTTTACAGCTGGACTTAGCGCAGCTTCAGGAGCAGCTTCAATGTTTACTGCCTGAAATTCTTAGGTATGCAATTTTTACTACAATAAAGAATATACTTAAGTATTTAGTGTCGAAGGAGTTATTTAATGTCATCTGCATTAGTACGACGAATTGCACATGGTGTTCCTAGAGGTGAATCTCTTTGGAGTTCCCTTAGTTCAATGTTTGGCAGAGGAGCGAGTACTGTAGGCGGTGCTTTACCTAAAACACAGGATGTGTGGAATAGTAGAGCAGCTAAAGTCATGTCAGGACGAGACATTGCGCTGAACCATCAGATGAAGAATCTGACGGCGCAAACTCTTCAGAATATCCCTTTCACGGATATCAGTAAGGAAAGGGCTTATAGATTTGCCGCTGATCCAAGGGTAAGGGAAGCTTTGAAGTGGGCACCACTTACTGGAGCTGGAGCTGGTTTAACCGCTACAGGCATGACTGCTAATGCCGTATTCGGCGGTGAAACCGATGAAGAAAAACTTGCAAGAATCCTTGCTGAACAATACGGAGTATCCTGATGGGCGATTCAACAAATCCTTATATTGTACAACCAGTTCCTACACTAGAATCAGAAGAGGATTGGACAAGACGTAGAACAGCACAGATAAAAAATCGTTTTAAGCGAGGTGAGGACGAAATTGTCAAAGGAGGTAGGATTATATATCCGGGCACTGAATTTGCTCAGTTTATTCCTGATAGGATTAATCCATTTACATTAAGGGGTCACGGGAATCTAGGAAGCGATATTAGTAAAGGCTCAAAAGCTAGGGAACAACTTTTAAAAGAAGGTAAAACCCCAGCAAGACCAGCGGGCACAAGCGGCAGAAAGGCTGATGCAATAAGAGGATATGCTGAAAAGTTTATAAAAAAAAGAGCTGGTGCAGAGCAAGGGGAATTGCCTTTTAGGGAGTCTGATATTTCACCTTGGCATAGTAATAAGATGCTTGATAGTGTCATTGGGAACTACATATCATTAGATATGATTAAGAGTGCTGTAAGAGAGATTGATAGACAAACTCTAGAGCAAAGTGAGTTAGGTCAAAAGTTAGAAAATTTACGTATCCCATTAGTAGATAAAGACGGTAACCTTACTGGAAAATACAGAAAGGTACAGCACGGAGATAATGCACCATTACTAACGAGGATTACCAATCAGGCGGAGGCCATTGCTGCAAATAAAAAGATTATTAATAATAAGATTGAAGCGGCAATAGCAAAAGCAAGAGGTGGAGTTACTCAAGCAGTTTCAACAAGAATAGATGCACTCCCTGACGAATATAGGCAGTTACAAGATCGTACTTGGGATCGAGAACAGATTCTGCGCAAGGAAGCAGCAGATGTAAAGACAGAATTAACCCGGCTAAGGGAACGAAAAGAAGCGCGTTTGGAGGAGATTGAATTAGCTAGGACTAGGGAGGAAAATGATATGTTAAAGCATAGAGAACTTCTAGAGGCTGATCAAGAGAGATATGATGATCAGCGAAGGGAAAGACGTAAAGATAGGAACTTCGGTGCTGTTGGTCAAGGAATAGAAGCATTAATGCTTCTATTTGGTGGCCTATAGATTATGGATTTAAGTGTACCTCAGCATATAGATCAAGATTCGGCAACACTTTATACAATTGAAGCGTTAGTAGATACTTATCTTAAGAAGGAGCCAATACAAGCAAGTTCCTTACCTGAAACAGAGAAGGTTAGAGTATCTGCAGGAAAGACTTATAGTATTGTTTGGAAAGGCAAGAGTGGAGACGGTCATACGAAAGTAGTCCTATCTCATAAGGGGGGCACATGGTTTATATATAATGATCATTGGACTGGACTAGGTGAAGAACCTGAGTTATATGTAGGTAGTACTCCTAAGAAATTAGATACCAAGTATTATTCACAGAGGGATAATTTCAGAGATTCTAGTAGGACATGTTTTTCATCGTCATGCGCAATGCTGCTAGAAACAGTTAAGCCCGGTACATTACAAGGTGATCGTGGTGATGATGAATATATCAAAACAGTCTTTAGTATTGGGGATACAACAGAAGCTTGGGTACAGGTGGAGGCACTGAATCGCTATGGTGTTGTTGCTAGCTTCAGTCAACGCTGTTCGTTAGATACCTTAAAAGATCAGATTGACAAGGGTATTCCAGTACCAATTGGGATCCTGCATCATGGTCCAGCGTCTGCACCATCTGGAGGAGGGCACTGGATTTGTGTCTATGGTTACTATGGAGAGGGTTTCTGGGTAATGGATCCATGGGGAGAGTTAGATCACGCTACAGGTCATTACATCTCATCTGAAGGCGGAAATCAACGGTACTCCAACAAGTTACTAGATTCTCGTTGGACCGTTGCTGGAGATAGTGATGGATGGGCAATTATTGTTTAAAGTATTTGTTTCGCTGGCATAATAGTTAGTTACGGAATGGGTCTTTATCAGCAAACAATATATCCCGCCAGGTCGTATGCCACAGCTTTTCAGCTTCAGGAGTGTAGGGAATAGGTTGACCTGCCTTCTCGTGTCCTTTACGGTATCTCCATTCATAATCAATTGCTTTTCCATCGGGATGTGCGTGATTTTTATTGTGATTACTACCAGGATTATTATCTCTACCTGTACTGAAGCTATATCCTGCCTCTTTAGCACGAGTTACTGCTCTATCAAAATCCTCCTTAGTTTTAAAGGCCACATGGGTATGTCCATCTTTGCCGCTATGCTTACCAGACGGATCATATAGATGACTTGGAGCCCATCCTTCAGAAGTCTCTGGATTAAATCCGTGGATTAGTTGCGTAACTCCTTGATTAAGATAACGGGCCTTAACAGGCTTAAATTGTACTAAATCTGTGTTTGTTGATTCAGTAGGAGAAAGCGTTGGTTCAGGTAGCTGCGTACTTTGCTCGATAGCTTCCTCGTACCCTTCTAGTTCAGCTTCTGCTTGTTTTTCTTGCGTACCATCTGGGTCTAGCTCTTTAGGAATATATGTTTCATATCGAGGACGGTCCCTTGGTGGCTTCTCCTCTGGCGTAAAAGCTTCCGCAAGTCTTTCATTTGCATTCTGACCAAGGTAGCTAAGATACCCAGCAAACCTAGTCTGCTGGTCGGCTATATTATTAGCGGAAATTTTTGCTCTATTTAGCATATTCTGCTCTTCTAGATATGATTTCGTAAAACGGGGATCAATACCTGAAGCATCTAGACTAATATTATTTAGTAGATTACCAGTAGCAGTTGAGTAAGCATTTGAATCTCCTTTAAATTTCTCAAGAAATTCTTTCCACTGCTTTGAAGGTTTTGACGAAGCCATTTTAAATCTAGAATACTTACTCTATTTTACTATTAGTTAAAAAATATTAGAATAGGAATAAGTTATAGGAATAGAAGCTAATGACAAAATATTGGCAAAAGGCGGTTGGTAAGGCTCAGCAATTCGCTGATCAACAAGTAGGGCAAATAGCAAATCCATATGCTAACTCTAGCCCTGCTCCAACAGGCGGCGGGGGAGGAGGTAACGCAAGGCAATATGGCCATCAACAGCATTTAGATAAGTTCAATAAATGGGATCCAAAGGATCCAGAAGGTCAGGCAGTAAAAAATGCCTATCAAGCTGATTTTGTTCAGAGTGGACAGGATCATGCGAATGCTACAGCAATGGCTTATACCAATGCCAGTATTCAAGGGCACCAGATGAATCAAGCAGCTCAGCAGGAGCTATATAACACTGGGGTAAACATGGCCCAGGAATTTAATTATGGTATGCAGCAGATGGGTGCTGAGGCAGGTATTCAAGAGGGGTTTGCGGCTAATCAGGCGCAACGAGATACTGCACAGATGACGCATGCTGGTAATATCCAACAAAGTCAAACAAAAACAGAAGGGGATCAAGCTAGGCAAAACATTAGAGCACAAGGCACTGCAGATCAAGGAAATATTAGAGCACAAGGTACAGTAGATCAAGGAAATATTAGAGCACAAGGCACTGCAGATCAAGGAAATATTAGAGCACAAGGTACAGTAGATCAAGGAAATATTAAAGCACAAGGGCAAGTAGATGCAGGAATGCAGCAAACAGCTGGACAGCAAGCCTTAGACCAGATTAGTGCACAAGGTACTGCAGATCAAGGTAATATCACAGCTCAGGGTACAGTAGATCAAGGTAATATTAGAACTCAAAGTACTGCAGATCAAGCACTTGCTAGGACTCAAGGTCATGTAGCTCAAGGTACTATTGCTGCACAGGGTAGAGCAGATCAAGGTAATATTAGAGCACAAGGTACAGTAGATGCAGGGATGCAACGAACTGCAGGTCAGCAGGCTTTATCTCAGATTGGTGCACAAGGTAGAGCTGATCAAGGAAATATTAGAACTCAAAGTACAGCTGATCAAGCACTTGCTAGGACTCAAGGTCATGTAGCTCAAGGTACTATTGCTGCACAGGGTAAAGCAGATCAAGGGAATATTAGAACTCAAAGTACAGCTGATCAAGCACTTGCTAGGACTCAAGGTACAGTAGATGCAGGGATGCAACGAACTGCAGGTCAGCAGGCTTTATCTCAGATTAGAGCACAAGGTACTGCAGATCAAGGGAATATTAGAGCACAGGGTACTGCAGATCAAGGGAATATTAGAGCACAGGGTAGAGCTGATTCGAGTAATATTAGAACACAAGGGGGTCAGGATCGAGCAACTTCTAGATTACAGATCACTACTCAAGGCGATGTAGACCTTGCAAAAATACGTGCTCAAAAACGTGCCGAATTAGAGAAGATGAAGAAAGGCTCGGAGTATAGAACAACGGAACAAACAACTGATCAGTTAGCGATTGGTAAGCAAGGTAGTCAGGATCGTTCTTTATCACGAACAGAAGGGATGGAACAAAGGAAGACAATGAAAGATGCAGCAGGTTATAGGAAGACGGAACAACAAACGGAAGGAAGTGAGACTAGATTAAATATTGGTGCACAAGGCGAGGCAGATAAAGGTAACATTAAAACTGAAGGATCTGAAAGCAGGACTTCAATGGAGAAAGAAGATGAACTTGCAGCAAAGAAAGAGAATAGAGCTGCTGGTCGTCAGAAAGCACTAGCTAGGAGTTTCTGATGAAAGCTACAGCAACAAAGTCAGGTAAGGTCTATTTAAATAGTGTGGATCAATGGCTGGATACTTTACCAGCTGCTGATTCAGATCATTTCAAAGAATTTGCTGAGCATTGTCCGTCTGTAATTGAAATCTGGGTATACTCAGGTGTATTAGATTATCCTGGAACGTTTAATGACTTGGTCCGATGGGTCAAGATGAAATATAAAAAATTAAATAGACGTGAAATCCTTAATAGTGAAATTGCTGCACTGCATTCTGATATCCAAGATTTAAGGATGGCAGTAAATAGTGGTGAGATCAAAGGCAGTGACGGTGCTGCCCGATTGGCTGCATTAGAGAAAGAATTACGCTCACATATTGAGACAAGTGAACGTATTAATCGATCAACAGACAAGCGAGGTTTAATTCTCGCTGGTGCAGATCGTGTTATGAGGGAATTAACTGCAATTTTCAAAGATGATCCGCAGTTCTCGGAGCCTATTGAAAATTCAATCAATGCTATCTGGGCTAAAGTCTATAGTGAGTTAAATGGTAGTTAAATATGAACGATAATTTCCCGCCATTACCTTTATTACCAGAGACTAAGCTGCAGAATCTAAGAGCAGCTTCTTTAGATCTTAGATTACCACAAATGAAAGGAGTAGAATCTAATAATTTACTACTTTCAAGTGGACGCGCAGAAAAGGCCGCTGAATTTGCAAATGATATGCGTATTGCATTTGCTATATCAAGAGAACAAAAGAATAGAAGTGCCGCACGTTCCAAAGTAATTGAACGTAGAAAGCAGAGTGCTGCCGAAAGAGCATAATCTAGTTAAACTGAAAACACTACCAACAGAATAGTATGGCAGTTCCGAGTATATCCCTTGCATATCGTCGTAGTGCTTTAATGACTGCGACAAAAGTCACACAAAAGCCTCCTTCTAAAGAGGTACTTCAAGCAAGGGATAACTTTGCTGCATTCTGCAAGATTATGGGTAAACCTCCAGCTAAACATATGCTGGAATGGCACATTCAGTTATGTACAGGTAAAGATAGTGAATGTCTATTAGGAATAGCAGGTCCGAATACTTCAATCCTTGCACCGCGAGGCTCTGCGAAAAGTACTGTCCTTGGTTTGTATGCAGCTTGGATGATTGGCCGACATGCTGCTGCCAAGCAAATGCTACGGATACTCTACATCGCATATATGGTAGATATCAGTCGTGCAAAGTCAGCCACAATCAAAGGGATATTAACAAGCCCTAAATATCGGGAGATTTTCCCGATGGTACGTTTATCAAAGATTAAAAGGTCAGATGAATATTGGAGTATTGACTATGAGTTTGCAGGTGTGGATACAGCGGGTGAAGAAGCTTTCACAATTGCGTGTGGTGGCCTCAAAGGTGCAATCACCTCTAAACGATCACAGCTGGTGCTTATTGATGACCCTATCAAATCTGCCTCTTCGATCAACAACCCAGACATTCGTCGTGAGATGGAACAGACTTGGTCTAACGTTATCGCACCAACGATGTTCCAAGGTGCACGGGCTATCTGTTTGGGAACCCGCTTCCACTTTGACGACATCCATGCCACGTTATTTATTCCAAAGAATAATTGGAAACAAATTGTTCAGAAAGCAGTCATAACAGACGCTGACGGTAGGCAACGTTCATATTGGCCAGAGTTTTGGTCAATGAAATACCTCAATGAACGTAAGGTTGAGGATCGAGTTGCTTTTGCATATCAGTACTTAAATACAGCTGTACAATCGTCTGAGGTGGGAATCTCTCCTGAATTAATTATTACAGGTGAGGTCCCAGAAGAGTATGACTGCTTAGGAGTAGGGATTGATCTAAGTGCTGGACTGAACGAAAAGAATGATTGGACAGTATTTACATTAGCTGGTATAAAGGACGGTAAAATTTATTTAATTGACCAGCGTCGCTTAAGGTCGATGGGAAATATAGAAAAAATGGACGTACTATGTGAAATGCTATGTGATTGGAATATCTTACTTGAGAATGAAGATGGTCAGTACTTCCCAACAATGTCTACTTGTATTATTTGGCCTGAAGCGGTTGCATATCAAACATCATTTGAAGGGGACTTTAAACGTATCATGTTTGACGAACGAGCACTCTATAATTTAACCTGCTCTCCTGTTAAAGGGTTTAAAGGAGATAAGCTAGCAAGATTAAGAGGTGTGCTTGGTTTGTTTGAGCATAGGAAAATTGTTTGGAATAAGTTCCGTAAATGGAATGTCCTAGAAGATGAGCTTTTGAATTTTGGACATGCAACACATGATGATGCAGTGGATTCAATGGTTTTAACTATAGGAGGTCTTATTAGACGTGGTTCATTGCAGTTTGATTATAGTGAAGATCCAGCAAATATTTAACAGTTTTTAATTTCGTTTAAAATATAAGAATATATTAAATAGTAAAAGATCTCATGGCTAGTAGTAACTTCGGAATGACTGATGATGATTTAGCTAATTCTATTTTTGGTAGTACCCCCGGTGGTTCTTCTACTGGAGTTATGAGCATAAGTCCAAAGCAAGCAAAGAAAGCTAAAAATAAAGCAACAAGAAAAGAACAGCAGACATATCTTAATGATTGGATGGAGAAGTATGGCCCAAAAAAGGGAGGTAAATTCACAAACTTTCATAAGACGGCATTAACAGGACATATAGGAATTGAGGATTTAAGGCCAGAGAGTATGAAAGGTTACGATCTTGATAATCAGCGAGGAGTAAAGGCTTTAAAAAAAGCGCTTAAAAACAGTGAGGTAACAGCAGGTGGTGGCATTCAAAAGGAGTGGACCAAAACATTTGATGGTGAATACGGCCCAAACGATAACTTACCAACTCAAATTGGTGACACTAAAGTTAAGTGGAATTCGGCGACTAAGAATTATGACCCCGTTCCAAGTCCAAAGCAAGTGAAGAAAGATGATAGACAAGAGTTTCTTGATAATTTCATGACAGGCATATCATCCGATAATAAATTTTCAGGTCGTGACAAGAGATCCTTAAAGGACGCTATTAAAAATAGTGATAACGATAACATTAGTTCTTGGAATATCGAAGGAGAGGGCGGAGTACGAAGCCTAAAAAAAGCAATCAAAAGTTCAGGAATGACGGCTGGTGGAAATGTAACAAAAGGATGGGAGCATACAATGGATGGTTTCTTTGATCCAAAGAAGCATACCGCTCCGTCGAATGCTACGTGGAATCAAAAAGCTGGTGAATGGGAGCCCATTCAAAGTCCTGTAGCTACTACTCCTACTACTCCTACTACTCCTACTACTCCTACTACTCCTACTACTCCTACTACTCCTACTACTCCTACTACTCCTACTACTCCTACTACTCCTACTACTCCTACTACTCCTGATGTACCTAAGGATAACAAGCCAACAAAAGCACAGCAGTATTTAGCTAACTTTGATCCTACTAAGGCAGGTGGAAAAGGTTTTGGAATGGCGGATATTAAGGACGCCGAAAACCATGATTTAAACAAAAAACAGCTGAAAACGTTATATGCTCAAGCGAAGGAGGATGGTACACGTATTGGCGGTCGGGCGAAGGTGGAAATGGGTGACCATACCCTAGAAGCTACAGATAATATTAAAGACTTTGATTTAGGTGGACTTACAAATAAAAAAGGAAAACCAACCACCAAAGCTACTGGGGGTCACCTTAGATTCTTAAGAAAAGCTCAGAATGATGATGGTAGCAGAAAGTACACAGATAAGCAGATCCATGCCTTCATGAAAGGCCAAGATGCAAATAAGTTTCTTAAGGGATGGATGGCTAAACAATCAGGTGGCGGAGGTAACGTAGGTGGAGGCCAAGGTGGAGGCCAAGGTGGCGGCCAAGGTGGCGGACGTGGAAGGCAAGAGAAATGGAATAGGTGGAGAGATGATCATAGTTTAAAGAATTCAAAGAATGATAATCGGAAAGATAACAGTCTCCGTAATGCATTCAATACTGATATCAAAGTAGATAATAGGAATCAGTTCCGAGATCAGTTCCGAGATCAAAATAGAGATGCTCAACGAGACCAATTTCGCGATGCAACCTTCGGTGATTTTGCTAATATTTATGCTCCAGGTGCTAAAACATATATTGGCGGACCTGGTGGTGCAATGGGAAATTTTATGTCTGGTGATATCACTAGAGGTAATATCGAAGGTATCACCGCTAAAAATGCTGGTTACGGACTGAGGAATATCAATGCTGCTTTATCATCTGGTAGTAAATGGGAGCCAATAAGTTTAGGAGCTGTTGGTCAGGGCATCAATCACGGTATACAGGATATGCATGATCGTGCTTTTATGGCTAATGAAGATTTATGGGGTTCAGGAAAAGGTAGAACACCATGGAAGACTCCACGTAATCCCAAAGAGTTTGAACCAGAAAACTGGGAACTTCAAGATAAAATGTTCAATTAACGTTAATCCATACTTCAAGTTAAACTAAAGGTATATTGAAATGAATTAATGAGTAATACACAAACTCAGTTCCAGCAAATACTACTAGCTGCTAAAGAGCGTCGAGGTGATACAGCTGTGGACACAATGATTGTGTCCTCACATTTAGCTCAGATGCGAATGTTCATGCTACGGCGTGGTATTGAATTTTTCGCTGAGCAAGATTCATATGGAATGAGAAGAGATTTTATTTCTAGGATTTGTGAAAACAATATGCTTGAAATGAAATTAGAAAGCATTGTTGATTATTTCCTATGTGATGGTCAAGGTTTATTTTATTTTAGACCGTCTGGAGAAGATTATCAAATTCTATATTTCCCTAAAGATAGCTACCGTGCTTATCGCAATCAGAATAGTGAACTTGACAATGTAGAGCTTATCTATTCTTTTGATGTGCGAGAAACAAATGCATTAAATAACTTTGGAAGCCCTGGTAAACGTGGAGGTAAAAAGAAGTATATTCGATTGAGAGTATTTAAAGACAAGATTGAACAGACAATTTCTGATGAGAAGATAGAATTTGACAATGCCATGGGTAACGCTTTAATGGGTATGCCCGGTAAAACTGAGACCTATTCAAATAGCTTAGGTTTTATACCTGCTGTTGAAGTATATAATTATATGGATTGTACAGGTGAATCGACGGGTAATGGAGAGTTTGATTGGTTAGCTAATCAAATTCTGTATCATGATGAGTTAGTTAGGAATATCAGGAAGAACATGAAGTTCTTCGGTAATCCTACATTGGTCTCCAGTCGCCCTAAACACGACTTAATTGAGTCTGGGGATGAGAATTCATTCAGGCCTACAATCAGCTCTGCTGCAGGTTTCTATTCAGCAGACAGGCCTAGTACACGTACTAGTCAACCTTTCGGTGGACCTTCGCCTATTGACGGCCAGATCAAGGTTCCCCGTGTCATAGCAAACCTTGAACCAACCGACAGGGTCAATTATATGACACCTGATAGCGTTTCAGGTGATCAGAATCTTTATGTCAAACAATATCGTTCAGAAATTCGTCTAGCTTTAGGCGGAGTAGATGATATTGATATCGGCACCGCTTCTACTGCTTATGAGATTAAAACATTATATGGACGTGTAGCTGCTACTGCAGAAAAGAAAGCAAAGGCCTTATTTACATATGGTTTATGCGGTATATTTGGCATGATTATTAAACATGAAGAATATTTATTCGGTGAATCATTTGCTCAAGCTATAGGTTTAATGAAACCAGAAGTACCATTAGAGGAAGACTTTAATGGAGATATGGAATCCTACGATATGGCAAAGCAGGATTTTGATGCTGCAATGACTGAATTCATGGCTCAGAGAGATGATGAAATCCGTGTTACACTTGAAACAGGAGAAATCCCCCAAGGTGTAGTTGGATTAATCCCTGACGGCAGCACTAAAGTTGCTTGGCGTTGGCAAGGTGAAGTTTTTGAATCAAGTCCTGACGATGTTTTAAATAATAGTATCGTCGTTCGTAACTTACAAGAACTTGGCGTTGATTCCATTGAAGCTCTCAAATATCTCTTCCCCGGTAAAACTGATGAAGAAAGAGCAGCAATGCTAAGCGGTTATCCGTTTAGGATGGTCCAACAAACACAACAGTCTTTAAGTAGTTTTATTGGATTACTTGGGCAACTATATCAGTTGCCACACCCTCAGACTCCAGAGTTACCTCTCGCGTCTGACCCGAATCTTGATATCACAGGATTCTTATACAGATCATTAGAGTTTTTACGTAAGGAGTTAAGTTACAGTGGAAGTTACAAACCAAGCAGCGACGATTCAGGCCCAAGTACCCTCAGCGATGCCGACCGCATCCGTGCCCAGCTCGGTCGCCCCGTCAGGGATGAGCCAGGCATCACCATCCCAGGTCTTGCAGGGAATGAGCCCACAAATGCCGCAAGCCCCGGTTTACCAGCAGGCTCCGGCCCAGCAGGCTTCGGCGGCCCAGGGGAATCCATGGCAGGAGGCGTTCCAGGCGCTGAGCGGCAGCCTGAACTCACCAACTCCCTCCCTGGCCCAGGAACCTTACTCGGCTTACCAGACGCCAACGCCTCAGGCAAGTATCCAGGCTCCATTGGGTTCAATGGCACCTCAGTACCAAGCCCAAGCATGGGGCAATCAGGCAGCCCAGATTTCCAGTCCCCAAGTTTCAACCCAGGCTTATACCCAGACCCCAACCTACTCCCAGCAGGAGGTCCAGCAGTTGGTCAGCCAGGTCCAGATGGAGGCGGCAAGCCAAGCGGGAGACGCGTATCTAAGTCAAGTAAGCGACGAAAGTCTTGAAGTCCTTCAGCACTTCGGAGCTGAGGCCCCTGGTCTTCTAAATAACTATGCTTGTGCAGTAGAAGATGCATTGATTGAGCAAGTCCAACGTGGACAAGCTATGAATACAATGCTCGAAGCTGCTAGTGAAGAGCATAGTGCAATGAATCTGATGCTTACAGATCCTGACGTTTTAGCAGATTATGTAAATGGCTTCTACGGTCCTGAAGGCCCTTATCCAACACCTACTCCAGAGGAGCAGGCATATATGAATCAGCAGGCAGCTAGAGAGCAGTTTGCGCAGGAGATTCATGCACAGGAAACTAATGCAGTTCCTCCTAGCTTCCAGCGTCCACAAATGGAGATGCCTACTCCTGGTCGCGCCGAAGGTCAGACCAATGATTTCTGGAATGGTTTAAGTCATCTGATGGATCACAATCCTGAGAATGCATGGCAGTATCTTTCTCAAGCTCCTAACGGCGCTTTACAAAGCAAGCTGCTTGTACAAGATCTTTGATCAATATCGGGGGATTGTGAAAGCATTCCCCTACAATAGTATTAATACGGTATTAGAAACATGAACACTGCAAGGTTCGCATTAAGTGACTCGTCTGCAATGAATAATCTTGCAGGTATGATTTCACCTACTCCTCCGGTCAATAATTCAGTAGCTGCTGAGATGGGCACTGAAGGAATGAATAATTCAAGAGCATTCCATATACGCCAAAGAGCAGAACAAGACGAGCTTTCAGGTTTATCACAGCAGAGAACTGATAGTGAAAGAGACATGGACATGGCACGATTAGGCAGTGCTCAACAACAAGACGCAGCCGTGAAGTTTGCTACAGATTATAAAACCTTAGCTTTAGACAGTAATGGCATGGGTGATGCATTAGGGTTTGTAGGCGCTACAATGAATAGTCCCGAAGGAGCTGACCTTCAGAATTTAGTATCGCAGAACCTTGCGTTAGGTAATGCAGCTCCTGAATTAGTTCAGTATTATATGCAAGGCAACGCTTAAATCGAATTGAGTTTAAATTTACTACAATAAACAAAGAAGTAAGCAATAACCATCGTGCGTTTAGCAGGAAAGATTGTTGATGATCCAGAGATGTTCCAAACGATTTGGAAGCATCTTAAATCTGATGGTATACCGGATCAGGCTGCTAATCAGATTACAGCTGAGATGTTTCATCATGGAACAGATGTAGACACCTCAGTAGAGAAATATACACGGATGTATGAAAACTATAAATCCAAAGGATTTGAAGATCATGCTGCTCAAGCGATGGCTGTAGAAGCAATGGAAGGCAGAGAAACAGAACCCCAGGAAAGCCTTAGATTTGCAAGATGCGTTGGTGATATTAGTGATATGGGATGTAGTTCTGAAAGTGCAGTAATGGATTGCTTAAATATCAATGAGATGCTATAGTTAGTGTACGCAGAAATGAAGATATGCAGCAACCGAAAGTTTCAGGTGATTCCGTTCGTGCATATTTACGAGATATCGGGAGAGTCCCACTTTTAGAGAATGATGAGGAGATACTCTTAGGTCGTCAAGTACAAAGAATGATGGAACTAGAAGGAACACGTGATACTTGTACATCTTGCGATGGTCCTAAATTGACAGACAAAGAGTTAGCTGAAGCGTTATGTATAGATTACAAAGACTTACGCCGTGAATTACGTGATGGAAAGAAAGCAAAGGAAAAGATGGTTACAGCAAACCTCCGTTTGGTGGTCTCAGTTGCAAAGAAGTACACCAAGCGGAACATGGAGTTGCTTGACATTATTCAAGAAGGAACAATCGGTCTCGTCCGTGGTGTGGAAAAGTTTGATCCTGGTCGTGGTTACAAGTTTAGTACCTATGCTTATTGGTGGATTCGTCAAGGGATCACCAGGGCGATTGCGGAGAAATCCCGCGCTATACGATTACCCATCCACGTTACTGAGAATCTGAATCGATTAAAAAAAGCACAAAGGGAGCTATCTCAGTTAAATGGCTGCATCCCTACTGTCTTTCAATTAGCAGAAGAATTAGAGTTAACAGTTGATGATATTAAAGATTTGATGTGTAAAGCTCGTCAACCAACTTCACTAGAAATTAAAATTGGGGAGAACCGTGATACCTGTTTAATTGATCTTTTAGAAGACGAGACTCAAGCTCCTGAAATGCTGCTAGAAAGAGCATGTATCAAAGAAGATATTCATCACTTAATCAAGCAGCTACCTGAAATGCAAGCTGCTGTGGTACGTATGCGTTATGGTATAGGAGAAGAGGTTCTAGAGCCTATGTCGATGACAGCGATTGGTCAAATATTAAATATGAGTAGAGATAGAGTACGAACTCTTGAAACAAAGGCTTTAAGAACTCTTAAAAATAAAAACGAAGACGTGAAAGATTACATGTAATCTACAATAGAAGTAGTATGTTACATAAGAGTAATGGATACAAGTGAAGCAGTACTAAATAGGTATTTAACATATGGCGGAAGCTATCGAACTGCTTCAAAAGAGTTAGGTACAAGTAAATCTTTAAATTATGCAAAAGGTGCAAGTCTTACTAAACCAGCAATTGAACGAGTAAATACAGCAGGCTATAGCTTGACATTTTCCGATTCAGTAGGGTTAATGGGTCCTGAAAATTACTTTGTACGGTTTGATTTAAATATCATTGATTCTGGTAATAACTATGTAGAAGAAGAAGGTTGGACCATACTATTTTTCTCCATACCTGATGAGCCTACAGTTAATACCTATGTAAGCGGTACATATGATAAGGATGCAGATAATACAGGTGTTGTAAATGATTATATCCCCGCCAATTTTTCAACAGCAATTCCGTCATACTTAGATTCTGTAATTAAGGTATCTTTGGAAGACCTTAAAACAAATAATCATTTTGTAGATAGCTGGGTCGATGCACGTTTATATACAAAGAATAGAATGGAGCATCCTTTTGACACTATGTATGTTGGACTATATGACAGCTTTTACGTAGGGGTTCACGCAAGATCTACTAAAAGACTTCCTTACAATATTAAATGTACTATTACTACAGAAATCAAACCTTATGGCAGTCTTTCAAATGAAGAACGTGAATACTCTGCAGAATATTAATCAGTAGATTTCGTTACTTTCTTATTTGCGTTAATGCTTTTAGGAGGAGTAATTTTTACTTCGACTTTTTTTGTTACAGAGGGGGTAACAATCGGTTTAACTGTAGCTTTAACTTCAGGCTTAGATTCAGTTTTAGTTGAAGTAGGTAATTTACCAAGGATGCGTGTTAATACTGCTCCTCTGGAGAGTTTAGGGAATTGGTATTCAGTAATAATTTCAGTTGCATCATATGAGCCTACTGGAAACACAGCTGCTCTTGAAATATTATGAAATGAATTAAAGGTAAATCCGCCTTTACCATCATGTAAGATATTAAGACTACTATCGGCACTACTTTCAACAATCAAGGAAACGGAATTACCATTGCCAATATTGACATTAAAGATAGTACATTTTATACCACTGTTTCTATTTGACCACCATTTAATAAAGTTTGAAGGACCTCCTCTCCCTGGTACGATTTGCATTTCATCACCAGTATGCTTAGTGACGTTGTTATATCCACGTAAAGAGAGACTATCAGCCATTGATCAATACACATGCTTTTTACTATTCTAAATCATTTTAGTATTTATAGGATTTATCCACATTAAATTATCAGCAGAGCAGTTAGTATTATCGTTATCAATATGAGTAATAGTTGAACAACCTTTCGTTGAGCCGTGAGGCGTAGACGGTGCCGGTAAAAAAGCTAATGCTACTAATTTATGTACACATACATATTTTGGTCCTTTACGTCCAATACGTTGCATGAGTGTAACCATAGGATATCCTGCCTTATGATATTTATATTTCAATAATCGTTCAGAATTTCCTTTACTACTTTTAACTTCCCCTTTTCTATTTATATAGTATTCAATACAGCACTCAAATCCTACCAAGGAGTGTATAGGAATCCATTCTGTAGTATCAATAAATTGTCCCATGTATTTTCGGGAAACCCTTATATAGTATTAATATAACTTGTATCATCAAAGTATGTGAGCTAATTGCTGCTCATAAGAACATTTAGCTTAGGAGATTCAGTCCATGTGGATTGATAATGATTTTCCGAAGCTTCTAGGTGCAGAACTGTACCGCCCCCACCCGGC
>Ga0209128_1001450_pt1 | contig 16216 bp, 18 predicted proteins | sample ETNvirnome_6_100_FD_184072 | JGI IMG/M metagenome (GOLD analysis project Ga0209128, IMG submission 184072) | Marine viral communities from the Pacific Ocean - ETNP_6_100 (SPAdes) (version 2) | ecosystem: Environmental > Aquatic > Marine > Oceanic | place: Pacific Ocean | collected 2013-06-19 | reverse complement strand
CCTTGGCCGGAAAAGAGCAGCCCGAAGAAGACATTCACGCTTGGAATATGAAAAACGTGTTCTCTCGTATTGATAATCGTGATCACGCAAAGAAGAAAGCCTTCCAGTGGCTCTACGGTAAGACTGCCGCAAACAAGACTCTAGAAAAAGTATACGATAAAGAGAAAATTAAAGCTGATTGGTTCCATCACGATTTCGTTAAGACACCATATGGCCGAGCGATCGAGTGCGATGAAGATCACGCAATCAACTATGTTATACAATCGACAACAGCAGACGTCGTATATGAATCCTCCAGCAAGGTTGCAAAACTGCTGGAAGATCGTCAGACGAACATCGCTTTCATTGTGCACGATTGTATTGTCCTGGATCTGAGCAAGAAAGATTTTGATTTGATCGACGATATGGTGCATAGCTTCTCTAACACTCGCTTCGGAAACTTTAGAACGTCGCTCAAGGCGGGTAAGACATATGGTGGACTTAAGGAGATTTCTTTATGATTAACAAGATTATTGGCATTGGTGACGGCGGAAGCCAGATCGCTGAACACTTTAAAAAATACTATGACTATTCTGTTCTTTCTGCTTCTGAGAAAGGTGATATTAAAATTCCGACAGCAAAAAAAGTAGAAGATCTGGAAGATGAGATGTTTTCTACCAAGAAGAAGTGGTCGAAAACCCTAAAAGCTTTCGCCGGCGATGATGATTTGCTTTTTATTGTTAACGGCGCCGCAAAGTCATCCGCAATCTCCTTGGTTTTGATGGAAGAAGTTAAAGAAAACCCGAAAACGGTGATTTTTGTCAAATCTGACCCAAATACAATCAATGGAACAGCAAAACTGCAACAAAGAGCCGCACTAATGGTTATGCAGGAGTTTGCACGCTCCGGATTGATCGAAAAAATGTTCATTGTCGATAATATGGCCTTAGAGAAGATCAGTCCGGAAGTCAACATCCTAAACTACTATGAACAACTAAACGATCTTGTCGTGTCGACTTTCCATATGATCAATTTCTGCAAGGACCAGCGCCCCGTGCTCAACACGACGGACGATCCGGTGGAAACCGCCCGTATCGCAACGTTTGGCGCATTTAACGTCGAGGACGGCGAAAAAAAGCTGTTTTATTCGCTTGACTTCCCGAGGGAGACGAGCTATACTTATGTACTGAACGATGAGGCGCTTAGGGAACCGGCCAGACTGATGAACATCAAAGATATCAACACGGCAGTAAACAAAGCAGAGCCAGCAAATGCGTCATCATTTGTCATCTATCGCTCCGATATGGAGCACAATTATGGATATATAGTGCAATATAGTACTATGATCCAAGAGCAGTTGATAGAAGATCAACATTGAAACACGGAGCACGGGATGCTTGACATTCGTCCCTCTCTGGTGTATAATAGTATAACTTCGGTGGCCATTCGGCCGCCACAGCCAACCGTAGGAGGTACACATGGCTATTGATATGAGCAAAATGAAAAAGAAGCTTAATAAGCTGAACAACAAGGGAGGTAATGGAGCCCGATATTTCAAGATGGAGATCGGGAACACTTACGAGATTCGTATTCTCCCCACGCCTGATGGCGATCCATTCAAGCAGTTCTTTGTCCACTACCGTGTGGGCGATTCTGCACCGTTCCTTTCACCAAAGAAGAACTTCAACGAGGACGATGCCCTTGATCGTTTCGTGCGGAAGCTTTATGACGAGGGTTCGGACGAAAGCCGAAATATGGCTCGTGAGCTGTCTGCCAAGGCTCGTTTCTTTTCTCCGGTGATTGTTCGTGGACACGAAGATGATGGGCCAAAGGTTTGGTCGTATTCAAAGACTGTCTACCAGGAACTACTAAAGACCGTGCTTGATCCAGATTTTGGTGACATCACAGATCCTAGCAGCGGGTTTGATCTTAAGGTAACTTATGATAAGAACGCCGGTAAGATGTACCCTGAAACCACGGTGCGTCCTCGTCCAAAGGCTTCGAAGCTTTCAAAGGACGAAAGTCAGGTTGAAGAGTGGCTAGCGAACCTTCCGGATATTGATGCAATGCAGAGTCGTAAGACCCCGGCCGAGGTACAGGAAATCCTAGACGCTTTCCTTATGTCTGATGGCGCAGATCCAGAAGCACTGGCCAGCGAGTCGACTCGTGCTGGTGGTAACAGCCGTGTCGCAAGCGCACTAGCCGACTTGGTATAAGGGGGCGCAATGGGGATCAAAGATCTAAAAGACCTTCTGAATAAGAAAATGGGCGCAATCGTCGCTCACGATCTTACGAAGGAGAACCCAACAGAGGTGAAAGATTGGATCCCCACAGGTTCTCGGTGGCTTGACTCTATTATTTGTAAGGGTCAAGTTGCCGGGATCCCTGTTGGGAAATGGACTGAAATCGCTGGTTTGGAATCGACCGGAAAGTCCTATATGGCAGCTCAGATTGCTGCTTCTGCGCAACGTAAAAACATTCAGGTTGTTTATTTTGATTCAGAATCTTCAATCGATCCTGCTTTCTTGATGGCAGCAGGTTGCGAACTGAATGATTTGCTTTATGTTCAAGCCACTACAGTCGAAGACGTTTTAGGGATGATGGAAACAATCTTGAATCAAACCGAAGATCGTGTTTTGTTTATCTGGGATTCTCTGGCTATGACGCCGGCAAGGGCAGATCTAGAGAAGGACTTCAACCCACAAGCAACAATGGCGATGAAGCCAAGAGTGTTGGCGAAGGGGACAGAGAAGCTTTCAATTCCAGTTGCAGACAAACAAGCAACTGTTTTGATTCTAAATCAGCTTAAGACCAACATCACCAGGAATGTCGCAGAAGCAATGACTACTCCCTACTTCACGCCGGGTGGAAAGGCGCTAGCATATGCCTATTCACTTCGCATCTGGCTTACGGGCTCGAAGGCAAAGAAGAACTTTATTACAGATGAGAGCGGCTTCCGTCTCGGAAAACTAGTAAGGTGTAAGTTGGAGAAATCTAGGTTTGGTACCGAAGGGCGAAACTGTGAATTCAAGATTATGTTTGGCACTGAGAAGCCAGGAGTGCTTGATGAAGAGTCGTGGTTGGATGCAATCAAGATATCAGATCGAGTCACCGGTGGCGCATGGCATTCTATCATTTTTCGTGATGGAACAGAGAAGAAATTCCGTGCTGCTGATTGGGTACAAGAGTTGAAAGACCCGTTATTCCGTCGTGAAGTACTAGACATTATGGACGAAGTAGTAGTGAGGAAATTTGATGAAAGGACAGGAAAGGCAGAAGATTACTACGACGAAGAGAGTGCCGACGAAGAGAGTGCCGACGAGTAGGGAGAGGAGGATGCTGGATCTTGCTGCAAAGCAAGCCAGTACCTCCAATTTCCCGTCGTTTAAGCACGGAGCCGTCCTAGCGAAGGGCTCATCAGTTTTGAACTTAGGTGTTAACAAGAATCGATTTAATTCTTTTGCAGCTAGGTTCATGAAAGAACCATGGCACGCCACTATGCATGCAGAACTCGGTTGTATTTTGGGGGTTGATAGAGAGTCAACCTCCGGATCAACCGTTTATGTTGTGCGTGTTAACCCCCTAGGGGTTTGGCGTATGTCAAAACCTTGTTGTATGTGCCAATCCGCAATGCGGTATGTTGGCATCAGACGAGTCGTATACTCAGTAGACGAAAAACACATAGGAGAAATTAAATTATGAACGGACAATTAATCGAATATCATAACCCGGCACCCGGCGAGCGTTATGGTGTTATTAAAGAAAAACGAGCAGATGGAAAGGTGACAGTGCTTACCGGGTGGTATGGTATGTCTGGTGGCAACGGTGGCGGAAGGACTTCAGACGAGAACTCCTTCTTGAAGCTGGGGCCAGAACAAGTGCACGCCCGACAAAAATCGATTCAAGATCACTTTGAGAGGCTCTGGGATACGAAGAATGGAAGAATGGCATCGACAAAAACACTTCACTTTGCAAATACAATGGCAGACGGAGTGTGTGAGGGGGAGATCGAGTTCCTCCCGTACGCTGTCGCTGACGAACTAGTCGACTTCTTCTTGATTCACGGATGGTTTGCATATGCCAGATAAGAAAATTATGATCATCGATGCGCTCAATATGTTTTTGAGATCATATGTTGTCAACCCTTCCCTTGGGCCTAACGGGGATCCGATCGGCGGCTTTTATGGCTTCCTCAAGTCAATGCAAAAATGTATTCGTGAGATCGATCCACAAGAGGTGCACATTTGTTGGGATGGCCCGGGAGGCGCAACACGCAAAAGAGCCGAGAACAAGGGATATAAAGAGGGTCGCAAACCGATTAAAATGAATTGGAACTACGATCATCTTACCGATGACGATAAACTTAAAAACAAAGTATGGCAGCAATTGCGTCTGATTGAATATCTCGAAACATTGCCCGTGAAACAGTATCTGCACGAAGGTATTGAGGCGGATGATATCATTGCGTATCTTTGTACATTCCCAGACTCAAAAGACGCAGTAAAGATTATTGTATCTAGTGATAAGGACTTTTTGCAGTTGTGCTCCAAGGACACTATTCTGTATCGGCCGATATCAGACAATTTCGAGACATTCAAAACAGTGGTCGAGAAGTATAAAGTGCACCCATCCAATATGGCGCTGGCTAGGGCCGTAGAGGGCGACAAGTCAGATAACCTACCCGGTGTTAGGGGTGTCGGCATCAAAACGCTTGTGAAGGCCTTTCCGTGCCTTTCAGAGGATAAGTTCTACGGGGTTGATGATATTCTTAGAGGATGCAGGAAAGAAGAGAAGCCGATGGCTGTCCACAAAAAACTCTTGGAATCCAAACAACTACTGCACAGCAATTATAAGATGATGCAACTTTATGCTCCGGATATCCCGATTGGGGTTGCAGACGGCACCCGAGACGTGTATAATGAACTATTCTCGTATTCCCAAAGAGATTTTGATGGAATGTTAATTAAGGAAGGGATAGGAGCCTACGACTGGTCCTCGATCCGCCTTTATTCAAGAATGGCAATGGACAACCAGAGAACTCTAAGGCAAGGAGGAAAATGAATATGACTAAAGATACAACGTTCGGCAACAAAGATGGGTTTGAGAAGTTTGGTAAATCTTTCCAAGAAAAGCTATGCAAGCTTATTATGTTTGACCGTCCTTTTGCCGATCAGATGGAAGAAGTCCTCGACGTGTCTTTTTTCGAGAACAAAGCTTTGCAAGAACTGACAAAGCTCGTCTTCAGGCATAGGACAGAATACAGCATTCACCCGTCTGAAGAAACTCTGGAGACTCTGGTGAGAACTGAAATTTCAGATCTTCCGGAATCAGTCCAGGCAACGATCCGAAACTTTGTTGCAAAAGCCATTGGAAATCAAGTAGTCGCAGACTCAGACTATATTAAGAATCAAGCATTGGATTTTTGCAAGAAACAAAAGCTCCAAGAGGCTATCCTTCACTCTATCTCGCTTATTAAAAACTCTTCATTCGATGATATCAAGGGAGTTATCGATGAAGCGCTTAAGCTTGGTATGGATAATGACTTTGGCCATGATTTTATTAAGGACTTTGATGCTCGCTATGTAGAGAAGCCTAGACACCCTGTTACAACCGGCTGGCCGCTTATCGATGATCTGACACAAGGCGGTCACGGCATCGGAGAACTAGGCGTCGTTATTGCGCCAACCGGAGCAGGAAAATCCATGGCGCTAGTTCACTTAGGCACACAAGCTGCGATGGTGGGCAAAACAGTTGTACATTATACACTTGAGCTATCTGACAAGGTAGTCGCACAGAGATATGATTCTTGTATTTCCGAGATCAAGCTAGACGATCTAAGGAATAGGAAAGAAGATGTTCTAGACTCTATTAAAGAGATTGATGGAGCCCTTATCGTAAAGGAATACCCAACAAAGTCAGCGTCTGTTGCAACCCTAGATCGCCACCTAGAAAAGCTAGCTTCAAGAGGTATCAGCGTCGGATTGATCGTTGTCGATTATGCCGATCTTTTAAAGTCGGGAACTAGTTATAAGGACAAGAGATTCGAACTCGAATCTATATATGAAAACCTACGAGGCCTTGGACAAAAATACGCTTGCCCCATATGGACCGCTTCCCAAACAAACCGTTCTGGCGTTAACGCCGAGGTTGTAACGATGGAAGCCATTTCTGAAGCATTCAGCAAGTGTTTTGTTGCTGATTTTATCTGTTCTATCTCTAGGACGATTGACGATCGCAGCTGCAACACTGGCCGTTTATACGTTGCCAAGAACAGGAATGGCGCCGATGGGCTAATATTCCCTCTGTATATGGATACTAGCAACGTCAAGATTCGAGTTCTAGAGCCAACAAACGAATCGATCGAAGATTTGAAGAAAAATACTGCAAAAAGACAGATGAGCCACCTGCGAGAACAATATAAGCAAATGAAAAACGAAGGAGAAAACAAATAATGGAGCTAGCCACAAAGATCTTATCAGACATCACGGTGCACATGAAGTACGCCAAGTATATCCCAGCCCAGAATCGCAGAGAAAGTTGGGATGAACTGGTCAACAGAAACATGTATTTACACATTAAGAAATACCCGGATTTAGCTAGCGAAATCGTTAATGTATATGAAGATTTTGTTCGGCCGAAGAAGGCGCTTCCTTCAATGCGCTCAATGCAGTTTGCCGGAAAGCCTATTGAGGTTGCTCCGAACAGAGTATACAACTGTGCCTACCTACCTATCGACCATCCGGCAGCTTTCTCAGAGACGATGTTTCTTCTTCTTGGCGGTACCGGTGTGGGGTACTCTGTGCAAACTCACCATGTTGAGAAACTTCCTGAGATTCGACGACCAAATGGAAAGCGCACCCGTCGCTTTCTTATTGGGGACTCAATTGAAGGGTGGGCTGATGCCGTGAAAGCGCTAGTATTGTCTTATTACCGTGGTACTTCAAGAATTCGTTTTGACTTCTCAGATATTCGGCCAAAGGGCGCCCGCCTATTCACTTCTGGTGGTAGAGCCCCGGGGCCACAACCTTTACGTGAGTGTCTGGTGAAACTTGTGGGCATTTTTTCACAAAAGGAAGATGGCGATAAACTCGCCCCGATCGAAGTTCATGATGCGATTTGTCATATTGCAGACGCTGTTCTCGCCGGCGGAATTCGACGTGCAGCCCTCATTGCGCTCTTCTCGGCAGACGATGATGAGATGATTGCTTCAAAAGCAGGAAATTGGTGGGAATCAAACCCACATCGTGGTCGTGCAAACAACTCTGCAGTGATCTTACGCCATAAAGTCGATGAGGATTACTTTCTTTCACTTTGGGATCGGATCCGAAAGTCAGGATCAGGCGAACCCGGCATTTATCTATCAAACGATAAAGACTGGGGCACGAATCCATGTTGTGAGATCGCACTTCGCCCCTACCAGTTCTGTAACCTGACTGAGATCAATGCTTCGGATCTCGACTCACAAGAAGAGTATGAGGCTCGCTGTCGTGCGGCCGCCTTCATCGGTACCCTCCAAGCAGGGTATACGGACTTCCATTACCTTCGTGATGTTTGGCGCAGAACAACAGAGAAAGATGCGCTCATCGGTGTTTCAATGACCGGTATCGCATCCGGCGCAGTATTGGATTTAGATATGGAGGCCGGCGCAAAGGTAGTAAAAGAAGAAAACGAAAGAGTAGCCGGACTTATCGGCATTCGACCTGCGGCAAGGACCACGTGTGTTAAACCGGCTGGCACTACGTCGCTCACGCTTGGCACATCGTCCGGTATTCATGCATGGCACAGTGATTATTACATTCGTCGAATTCGCCTAGGCAAAAACGAGGCAATCTATTCCTACCTCTTGGAAAAGCATCCGGAGCTAGTTGAAGATGAATTCTTCCGGCCGCATGACACTGCAGTTATTTCGGTTCCTCAAAAAGCACCCGATGGCGCTATTTATCGCACCGAGAGTGCGCTTTCTCTACTTAAGCGAGTTGAGCGCATTTCTCGTGAGTGGGTGAAGGTCGGCCACAGGAAGGGAGAAAACACACATAACGTTTCAGCAACTATTTCAGTTCGTGAAAGCGAGTGGGATGATGTCGGCGAGTGGATGTGGGAAAACAGGAAAGTATACAACGGACTAGCCGTTCTTCCCTATTCCGAGCATACACATGTTCAATTACCCTTCCAGGAGTGTTCAAAAGAAGAATACGATGCATTGCTTAGCACTCTTAAGGATGTTGATCTTACAAAGATTATCGAAATGGAAGACAACACAGACCTCGCAGGAGAGCTAGCATGCCAAGCTGGAAACTGTGAAGTGAAGTAGAAAATACTTGACTTCTGGACCGGTAAGTGCTAGAATGGTATCTGTTGAGTAGAGGGAATAATCAGCCGCTTAACACCTTAAAAACGATTAGAACACAAATTATCACATACGGAGGACAATTGTGAGAGAAGAAGAAAAAACAGAAAAGGTTCGAGAGTTCATTCAGACTTTTGATGCCATTGAACAAGAAATGGAACCCTACAAGGACGCTAAGAGAGATCTTCGTGCAAACTACAAGGAGAATGAGTGGCTTACAGCGGACGAGATGCGGCTAGCAGTAAGGGCCTATCGTATGCTTAAGAAGGATGAAAATCTAGAGGAACTACAAGAAATGTATAGCAAGCTTCTGACTACTGTCTCAGCAAATCGGGGGTACACAGATGCGTCTTGACCCTTGCAATCGTTTTTTACATGTTTCGCTAGTTGAAGTTAAGCCTGAGAAGGAAAGCGAAAAGTCGCAAGTACTTCTCCCAGATGATTATCTACAAGAAGTAAAACAAAGGTATAGGACTGCTACCCTTCTAGGTGTCGGCGAGCAATGCACGGTGTTCACTGACGATGATATTGGCAATGTTATGGTTGTGGTTGACGCAACTATGCTGGAAAGTTTTGTTGATTCAAGTGGCGAAGAGCAGTTCTTCATTCTGGAGAGTCATATCTTGGGCACGTACCGGTAAAGGAGACAGGTGAAAAAATTAATAGTACTAGTATTCTTTTTAGTATTAATCAGTTTTGCAAAAAGAGTTGAAGCCGACTGCATATGCTATGGTATAACTTGGCAAGGCGAATTCGTATATGCAACATCAGAATGCCTCGAAGACATAGATCCTTGTCCCAACACCAACACCACAGAGGAAGGCAGCCGGCATTGGCAACCTATCCCACAAGGCGAATGGCCTGCTGGCTTGACTGGTTTGGTTTGCGAACAATACACGTGCAGCGAGTGTGGCAACATTATTTATAATTGCAATAACATCAGGCCGTCAATGAGGCGTAGTCACGTTGATACAACCGAGGGATCCTGATGGAGAAAGACAATGCTTGATATTATTATTACATTTATTGCTGTAACATTTCTATTTAGTTTTGGCTATATATACGTTGCAGTAATCGAAGAGAATGATTGAATATGAATACGACGAGGTTGTTGTGGGGGGCAACATACCTTCGTTGATATTTGCCATAGAAAACAAACTACCAGTTATCTCAACTCGCTGGGATGCCTTCCAGATCTACGATCGGTTGGAGTACGATGAAAAATGGGTAGAGGTTTTCAACAAAGTAGGGATCCCAAGCGACCACTGGTTAGCCGATTATAAAACTCACACAAGAAAATTAATGAGTTCAGGCTTATCAGAGTTGCTTGGGATCCTTCATCTATATCATGGCCGCCATTATCCAAAAGTCTATTGTCGTTTTCATGATGGGATGTACCTTCACGAAGGGGGGTTGAGGGTTATAGCGAGCAATAAGTTCGAATTCCTCGTAAAAGCCGACAAATACCACATATTCGACGCAGATCAAATAAAAAACCACACTTTTGAGATCGAGAGCATAGAAAATAAAAAAGAGTTTAGAATAGTTGATTTCTTAAAAGCAAAAAAGCCACTAAGATATCCAGGTAATGGGATTAAAGGGGAACACTTTTTTGTCAACGAGATTATTACAAAAAATGTTAGAGAGTTCTATGCTATCTCTTATCTAAACAGCCGCCAAATAAACCGGCACAACTATGCTGACTATGCTGTACGCTTCAAGGCACAAGATATAATGAAGGAGGCTGGGGTTACGGGCTACGCAAGAGCAGACAGGCCACATCTATTTCGTGGTATCTCATTGAGACCCCAAACAAGAAAAATTTACTCCTTAGAGAAAAAAAACTATAAAAACGTGAATAATTTCCGCTTCCCAATCGTCCAACATAAATGGGAGCCTTATAATGATTTACTTAAATTAGAACTACCACCCTTATGATAGAGTTAGAGCCAACAACAAATATGGTTGGCGTTATTCCTTCGTTTGACCGACGTATCAACTTTGGTTTTGAGTGGGATGATTGCTTAATGCCGTTAGAACACGACTATTCTCTTTTAGAAAGATCGGTAATGGAATGCGCAACAGTCGGATGCTCCAGTATTTGGATCTGTTGCGATCCCCATATGATTCCACTAACAAAAGAACGGATAGGTGAAGTAGCCTTGGACCCGGTTTGGGCAAAGCGCTCTTTTGAAAAAGACGGCTGGAAACTAAAAAGATATATCCCGATTTTTTATGTGCCTTTAAACTCAATGCACATAAACAAGATGGAGAGTGTTGCGTGGCAAATTATCTGGGCGGCCCATTCATCTTATTATGTATCAAAGTTTATGTCAAAATGGACAACATACGACAAGATTTATGTCTCTTCCCCCTTTGGTGTATACGATTTTGAGCCCTTACGGGAAAAACGAGAACTCATTCGAAAAAACAATGTTTTCTTGCAACACAAAAACGAAGACGCAACGCAGGATATACCACTTGGCTTTTGCTTTACTGCAGCAGATTTCATTGAATCTCGTCGAAACCTTCGCAAGCTTTTTTCCGAAAAAGGCAAAGAGATTTATGAAGAAGGAACAAAATGGGTTTTTGATAACCTAAAAAAGAAAGATCACGAGCTAATTACTATAGAGGAGTTTTATCCTTTAAGAACATTCCAAGATCTAAGAAACTATTATGGATCCAGCCTAACTTTTGATTATAAAAAGAAGAACTGGCTCATACCAAAAGTTTGGTTTGACCGAACAAGCACTAAGGAGAACGAAAATGAATAAAATTTTAACTTTACTTTTAGCTACGTTACTTGTGACTAGCTGCGAGATCTACACCAGTGAGATGCAAATGAGGGTACCTGTAACCCCTCATTATTCTTTTGACACTTGGTACGGCCCACATTGCCGCAATTCAGATCTTGTATATACAGCTGGCTACGATTTATATATTTGCAAGTGGGATTGCGCATCTTATGATGGTCACTATAGAACCGGTCTGGAGATTCGTTTTGAAGAACAATATAATAATGAATGGCGAGTTGAAGAATATCTAAGTCCACATAACTGCTACTAGTATTTTCAACCCTGCGGGGGCACGGGAAGCTTGACATGTCCGTGCCCCCTGTGGTATAATGGTTGGACTGATGTGAGAGGTGAGCATGTCAATTGAAAGAAACCTAATCCACGCTAAGATGTTTATCTATATCAACCATATTCTTCCACACATTAATGCTGGAAGGGTTTTGATTTGTGGCACCACCTTTGCCCTGGTTCGAACAGATGGCGAAGGCTGGTATCCATATGATGGCTTTACAGAGCTAGCTTTGGAGTTCAGTCAAGGTAAAAGTGGAAAGCAAGTCAAGCAGGCAATCGACGCCTTCGCTGAAGGAAGCTGGAATCCCGATATGGGGGAAGAGGAAAGAAGCTTCTATTTGAAACTTGTCGAAGGGGCTAGCAAGAGGTTGCAGGATGCAACTTACTTCGTGAGTGGAAGAGTGCCCGACAGCGAAGCATCACAATTGAGTGAAGATAATGCCAACGCTGTAATACGGTTAGCCGTACAACATTTAGATAGGTTCAAGCAGACAGAAACCCGGCGCCACCCCGCCAAACTGCCGACGACCGACGACGATCCGAAAAAACGCATCCGGCGTGAATAAGATCGTCGGCTCGTTCGTCTAACAGGGGCAGCAGCACACAACCAAATTACTGACGACCGACGACGATCCGAAAAAACGCACGCAGCGGGAATAAGATCGTCGGCTCGTTCGTCTAACTTGTGAGCCCCACACCCACACACCCACAGGAGAAGAGCATGAGTATCATGAAGACAAGGAAAATGAAGAAACAACAGATAGAAGATGCTATTGTCGACATGGTTGAAGAGCTGGTCCTGGGGCGTTTTGAAGATCCGAATCAGCGTGTAACTACGCAAGAAGATATCAATAACGCTCCGACGGATTTCTCGAAAAGACAAATTCTTTTAGCGCTAATGGAGAGGGATGGAACACAAACAAAGAAAGATGCGAGAATCCTAGGTGATATTATGCGCATGATGAAGATTTTTGATCTTCATGGAGCTGGCTTTAGTCTCACCAAGAACCACCTAGTCCCTCTTGTTGAGCACCTTCGAGAGTATGTAAGGGTTGGTGAAGTCGAAAAGAAGGAACACGGTGAAGTCATGACTCCTATTTGGCTTGTTGAAGACATGCTTGACAAGCTACCAAAACATGTTTGGTCTGACCCATCGCTCAAATGGCTTGATCCTTGCAACGGATGTGGTGTTTTCCCCTCGGTCGTTATTTCACGCCTCATGGTTGGCCTGCAAACTGAATTCCCGGATCAGGTCGATCGCTATCGTCACATTGTTGAAAACATGATTCATGTTTGTGATATTCAAGCAAAGAACTGTTTTCTTCACATGGTTGCATTTGATCCAAAAGATCTGTTCGAGATGAACATTTATTGTGGATCATTCTTGGATGAGGAATTTGATAAGTTTGCGAAGGATGTATGGGGCGTTGAAAAGTTCGATGTGATTATTGGAAACCCTCCGTATCAATCAGAATCAGCAAAGAGGAACAAGGGTTCCGGTCACACTCTCTGGAATAAGTTTTGCATAAAATCTATTTCCATCATGGAAGAAGATGCCTGTTTGTCTTTTGTGCATCCAAGCGGCTGGAGAAACATCTCCGGTGCTTTTTCGGCTGTCAAGGAGGCATACCAGAAAAATGATTTGCTCTATCTTGAGATTCATAATATTAAAGACGGCAAAAAAACCTTCGGTGCTGCTACAAGATATGACTGGTATGTTCTAAGAAAGAGTTTCACGGAGGGGCTAGAAACGGAGATTGTCTTTGAAGATGGAGAGACGGAAAAAAGTAATATAAAGCAAAGATCTTTTATTCCAAATTTTTTGCATGAAAAGCTCTCAAAAGTGCTAGCTGATAGTGGGCAAGAAAAAATTAATCTAGTCTATAGCAGATCTGCTTATGGTGCGGACAAAAAACATATCTCAAAGGAAAAAACGGTAAAAAATATCTTTCCTTGCATTAAGTACATCTCTCAAAAAGATGAGACAAAAAAACTAGTGTATTCTTCTACAAAAGAAAATGGTCATTTTGGTATCAAGAAGGTGGTTTTTGGTACTGGTGCCGGCCTGGGTGGTGTTTACATAGACGAAAACGGAGAGTACGGCCTGTGCCAGTTTAGTTGTGGTGTTGCTGCTGATGGTAGAAAGGAACTTGAAAACATCAAGAAAGCAATTACGAGTAAAACATTCAAAGAGTTGATGAAAGCATGTCAGTTTACGACAGAGCTTTACAACCGAAAAGCCATCGCCCTTTTCCGCAAAGACTTCTGGAAGGAGTTTATCGATGTTTAAAACACAACCACAACATGACTTTATTTACAAATCATCCGATTATCTTAATGGCTTGTTTGAAAATTGTAGTGCAATGAAAGATTTTAAACGCAATATCAACAAACTAGCCAAATCATGGAAAAAGTTAGGCTATGATGAGAATAAGTTCAAAGGAGATGCTTTTGAGCATTTTATCGAACTTCTATTGATGCTTCACCCAAACGACTCTAGGCTCGGCCTTTATGATTATAAACCAAATTCCCCTGAAAATGATTTCGGGGTTGATGGAACAGCAAAGAATTTCAAAGGAGAAGAATGTGTTATTCAGATAAAGTTTCGTTCAAGTTCCAAGCGCCTGACAGTGACCGATGACCGTTTAACAAACCTCGTCAGCAGTGGAATGATACACCATAACGTTATCATAGATACCGACGACCCTAAGAACTATAGACACTTCGTCTTTACGAACGCACCAGGGTTGAGTCATTATACAGACAACCAAATGCTTTCAAGCCGGGTTAAGTGTTTTGGTCATAACGATATGAAAAAACTTGTCGACAACAATAAGCCATTTTGGGACATGTGTCGAGAGATCAGCAACAACCAAACAAAGGAAAGAAATGACGCTTAAGAAGATCAAGAAAATCAAGGAAACTTTCGAACTTTACCCCCACCAAAAGGACGCTGTAGAGGCTATGTCTATAGGTACTCCGGAGGAAGATGTTTATCGGAAAACGGGTCAGGTTTATTTGCCAACAGGTACCGGCAAAACCTTTGTCCAGGCAGATTATCTCTCAAGGTACTGTGGATCGCCTAACATCTTTGTCGTCACAGCGCCAAGAATTACACTGACTTACCAGCTGCTTGAAGAATACAACAGATATCTTGCCTCAAAGGAGAAATTCCCAGAGTTGATGTTTGTGCACTCAGGTGGCACCGGTAGTACGGAAGAGTTGAATAAAGTCCGTTCTCGTTCGAACCAGGACTTCGAAGTAATAGCAACAACTAGTTCGGAAGAAATTGCAGGAAAGATCAAAAGCACCATTGATAATGATAAGTCGATTATCCTTTTTTCAACATACGAGTCTCTAGATCGCATTAGAATGGCTTGTGAGAAAGTAGGTCAGAAAGTAAAGTGCGCCATGTTTGATGAAGCTCATTATCTTGTCCAGGACAGCTACCACAAGACACTTGAGAAATTTGTTGCTGAAGAGAAGTTCTTCTTTACCGCCACAGCAAGACACACAGAGTCTGATGAATCCACTGGAATGAACAACAGGAAAGTGTATGGGGGAGTACTTTACGAACTGAAGATCGCTTCAGCAATTGCCGCTGGTTTATGTGTACGCCCAAGAGCACATATCCTAGAGACTGATTCGACTTATAATAGTGATGACTTCAAGGAGAGTATTCCAAAGATTATTCGCAAAGCAGTCCTAGAACACGAAGAACAGATCTACAATGAAAGTTTCACACGAGGCCATGTGCGTAAGCCAAAGCTCCTTATTACGGTGCAGGGAACAAGAGACATTGACAGCTTCTTTGGTAGTAGCTACAAGGAGGAGCTTGTTGAGGAAGGATATGCTGTTTATGCTATCTCCGCCCGCCATGGAGCAGTTGTAAACGATCTTGGAAACAAGATTAATCGCTCAACTTGGCTAATTGATCTCAAGAAGGCAATCAAAGATCCCCAAAAGAAAGTTCTTGTACTTCATTATGATATCCTCTCAGAAGGTATTGATGCATCTGATTTTACTGGCGTTCTTATTTTAAGAGATATGCCAATTTCTAAGTTCTTGCAGACATTTGGTCGGGTTAGCCGACTTGATCAAAGAGATCGAGAAGCATTTAGGGCGGGTGAATACAAGCCAGAAGATACAGGAAAGATGAGAAAACCGTATGCGTACGTGATCTTCCCAATGTTCACCAAGGGCAATCTCGATTCTAGTGAGCGTTTCCGGAGTTTCATCGAACTCATGAGGACAATGGGTGCATGTCTTGACGATCTTGTTTTCAGTCCGAGTCTAGGAGATGGTACCGGGGACGACGAAGATAATTTTCTTGACAACCTTGAAGAGACTCACAGGCGGCTTGGCGAAGAGATTAAGAATATCACCTCAGACGTTGAAAGCGAAGAATTGGCAGATCGGCTATATGCGGCAAGTACAAGTAATAATGTGAAAGACTTTCTCGCCGTCATTGCCGATATCTAATTTTGACTCTCTCCTTCAATGGCGATATATCATAATATACCGTCGCAGCAGAGCGAATGAGCCGGCGATCCGAAAAAACGCACGCCGGCGTGAATAAGATCGTCGGCTCGTTCGTCTAACATATGGAGATCCGGCCGGCCCCGATTGTTTTTCATTAATCGAGCGCTAGCGAACCACAACATGTTTATAAAAAAGGAGGAAAAATGGCAGAACTAAATGACAGAATCGTGCGTGAATCAAGCTTGAATACACTTCGAAAGATGATGGACGCACCAAGAAAGAAGACAGAAAGAAAGAAGAATCTAAACAAACTGATTTCTGT
>Ga0209128_1001449_pt1 | contig 16226 bp, 25 predicted proteins | sample ETNvirnome_6_100_FD_184072 | JGI IMG/M metagenome (GOLD analysis project Ga0209128, IMG submission 184072) | Marine viral communities from the Pacific Ocean - ETNP_6_100 (SPAdes) (version 2) | ecosystem: Environmental > Aquatic > Marine > Oceanic | place: Pacific Ocean | collected 2013-06-19 | reverse complement strand
GCTTGGAAACGCATCGTGAAAAAAATCTAGTGCTGGACTTCCAAGATGCTCCAGATTATGGTACGGTACGATTCCTTCGACGAAAGGACAACGATGACTGCTGGATGGGTGCTCGCTCTGATCGCTGCGGTGGTCTTGGCGGTGAACTGCACGCTGGCTGCTGCGCTGTTTATGATTCGGGAGGGGCTGCGGTCGATTGCGACGTTGTGTACGTCGATTGTTCAGTCCCTCATGGGCCAGTCAGCGGATGAGGACGGCGTCGTGTTCGATAGCGACGTGGGCAACTCGTCGTCGCTGTTTGAGACGCTGCCTGCGTGGCAGTTTTGGGACGGCAGGAACGAGGAAGGGCCGGATGAGAACCCGATTGGGGTTCCGAAGTGACTTCGCAGCAGGAAACGGCGACGGCACACCGAAAAGGGGTGAAGCCGTCGTTCGATCACGCCGTTTTTTCCGCTTCGATGCGGGATATGAGGTTTACGGCGTCAGGTGATGTGTTGATGACGCTGGTGGTGCCGTATTCGGACAAGCATTTGGCTTTGCCGGTGTCTGACGCCTACGGCATCCAGTTGGATGTGGAGATCAGTCGAAAAAGGAGGTCTGCCAGTGGTGTGGAAAGTTCCACCTGAGGACACGTTGACTCGTGAGGCGCTGTTGAAGGCGCGTGAGGAGGACGGGAAGGGCTGTATGTGGTGTACCGGCGTGCCGCCAGATGGCGACGCGGCAAAGACTTTCATCAAATGCGGGTGGTGTAAGACAAAATCAAACAGGGCCGCTACCAATCGGTAGCGGCCCTGTCCGTGGAAAGGAGGATTCCCATGCTGTGCTGTCATTATAGGAGAAGGAGACACTGATGTCAACGAAAACACGCACATTTACGCAGTCGGACGCCGATACATGGGACGTTTTGGTCAAAAACGCCCGTAAGACGTGCCGTGGGGCTCTTGGAACGTGGACGGTGACCATGTCGAACAAGGAACTCGGGTCCGAGTTGGGGTTGAATCGGCGTGCTGCGTCGGCCCGTGCGAGTCGTTTGCTCGATTTTGGGATGGTTTCGGCCACTTATGGCGAAGTAAACGGCCGTCCGACGTCGAAAGTGTACGAAATCCAACCATCATGGCTGGATCGCTCCCCGAAGGTCGGGGATTACTACGAAGTGGGGTCTGAATAGTGTCGGTAAAGGCTATTTCGGCTGTTTGGGACCATTCTGAGTCGTCTGGGACCGCTTTGTTGCTGTTATTGGCGATTGCGGACTCTGCTGACCATGATGGGACCAATGCTTGGCCTTCTCAGGGGACTTTGGCGACAAAAACCCGGTTGTCGAGGCGTACCGTGCAGCGAAAAATCCATGATTTGGTCACTCTGGGTGAGTTGGCGGTGGTTCCGGGTCCGGCTCATATCCGTTGGGATCGGCGACCCAATGGATATGAGATCAGATTGCCCGGGATGACAGGTTGTCGCCCCGTAGTATCGGCGGGGCGTCAGTCTGTCGTCGACGAGGCGTCAAATGATGCGTTACGGGGCGTCACTGTTGACGCACAACCCGTCCTTACCCACCCAGAACCAGAGGATTTGGAGAAGATTTTCAGCGAGATGCGAAACAACCTGCGACACGGACCGAATCCATGAATCGTTGGCTGCGATTGAGGCGAACAGATGTTCCCCAAGCGTTGACAGACGACGAACTCGAGGAAGTGTCGGAGATGCTGTCGCGGCTTGTTGAGGATTACCGACCGTTATATGGAACCGTGTATTACGACCCGGAGGAAGACGAATGACAGTTAGATACCGAAGCGGTGCTTGTATGCGTGGTGGATGGACGTGGGGGGCCAATGTTCCGTACACGTCTGTCAAGAACTTCGTGCCTTGTGTCGAACACGAGTGGAACGACATCGGGATGGTGACCCGGACGGGCCGGTTGGCACTCCTCACATTCGACGACTGCGCCAAATCGCAGCAGGCGTGTCCCGAGGACGAAGAACCGAAGCGTTGGCTGGACGACGACGACCCACGGATTGTCACCAGAGCCGAATGGACGGCGCGTAAGAGGTTTTTGGACGCTGGGCTGCGGGTAGACGGCAAAGTGCCAGAAAGGCTCCTCTGTGACGCCGAGAGCCCCTTCTAAGAGCAACCTGGCGCGGCTAGCCGCCTACGGATTGTCGCCTGCGACCATTGCGACTGTTTTCGATCTCGATGTCGCCCGTGTTCGCCAAGCGATCGTCGACATCGGCGACGTTGACGAAGCCGTCCGTGCCGACGACGAGTTGCGTGTCGGCGTACAACGGGTCGCATGGAGAGTCGTTGAGGAGACGCTGCTGATGCTCGACGAGGGGTCTCCTCAGGTCAAGCAGAAACTCATCACTAACCTGTTTTCAAAAATGATGGGAATGCTCGAATCCGAATCCGTTGACCAACTCGCCGACCTGCGAGGAGAACTGTCTGCTCTGGTAAACGAAATCGGAGAAACACCCGCTCCGACTGAAAAACCGCAGGGAGATGTCGAAGACGACAACCCAGTGTGAACTTTGAACCCTTCGTCAAACGTCTTGCTATCAGAACCAAGCAGCAGACCGTTCAGAAACTGGAACCCAACTGGGCCCAAGCAGAGGTCATAGACACGGTCAACGACCTCTACAACACGGGACGACCGGCGCGCGTCATCGTTCTCAAAGCCCGCCAGTTGGGAATCTCGACCATTTCCGAAGCACTCATGTTCGCATATGTGATGCTGCACGAACACTCCTACGGTCTAGTAATCGCACACGAGATCGACGCCTCCGAATACCTGCTGAACATGACGAAGTTGTATTGGGACACGTTCCCGTTCAAAAGCCTCTACACAACCAAGTATGTGTCGCGGAAGGAACTGGCGTGGGAGGAAACAGGGTCGAGTATTCGTATCGCCACCGCCAAGAACATGCGTGCTGGTCGATCCCGCACCGTGAACGCACTCCACGGATCAGAAGTCGCGTTCTGGGACCATACAGCCGAGATGATGCTCGGATTGCGGCAAACGATCCCGAACAGTCCCAAATCCATGATTCTGCTCGAATCGACCGCCAACGGGGTCGGCAACTGGTACTACGACGCTTGGCAGGCCGCAGTCGATGGTGACAGCGACTATGTGCCCCTGTTCTTCCCGTGGTGGCGACACGACGAGTACACAGCGTCAGCCGCCAACTTGAAGTACGAACGACTGACCAACTTGGACAGCGAAGAAAAGACGTTACGGAAGGTGGGGGTCGACGACGATCACCTCGTGTGGAGACGATGGGCGATCCGCAACCTCGCCGACCAGAACACAGAGCGGTTCATGCAGGAATACCCGGCGACGCCGGAAGAAGCGTTCATCGCTTCCGGCACGAACGTGTTCCCCGTCGACTCGCTCAAACTCGTGTACGAACGCAAAGACGGCGTCAAGGGCTACCTGCGGAGAGAAGGCTACAGCATCCAGTTCCTGCCCGACCGGCACGGACCGCTCACGATTTTCAGGAAGCCGTCACGCGACCTGTCGTGGGGCAAGTACTTCATCGGCGCAGACCCGACACACACCACGATGGGCGACAACGCCTGCGCGCAGGTCATCAACAGGCGCACCTACGAACAGGTTGCGACATGGAACGGCAAAATCGACCCGATGACATTTGCAGAAGAACTCGCTAAACTCGGCGCGTACTACAACCATGCGACGATCTCCACCGAGATCGAAGGACCCGGCTACGCCACCATCGGCCGACTCGTCGAAATCGACTACCCGCACATTTGGCGCAACCGCTGGGCTGACAAGTCACCCGGCAAGATCGCAGAGACGATGGGCTGGTCGACGACGTGGAAGCGGAAGGAATGGGCGATCGGCTGGTTGATAAAACTTATGGCCGACCGTGACATGACAATCCACGATCCGAAAACCTACGACGAGATGCGAACATACGTCACGTTGCCGGCTGGCGGTTACGGCCCCGCAGACCGGGAAGGGCACGACGACTGCGTCATGGCGTTGGCGATTGCCTGTATCTGCGCGTCCACCGAAGGACCCGTACAAGCCTACGCTGGACCTGCCGAACAAGAAGGGCATCACGACCTACCAATCACCGCACCTTGGGAAGACTGGGCGGAGACTAAGGTATGAGTGAGAGCGGGGCGGCCCGGCCCAGCCTCCTCCTCCACCCACCTGGGCCCGGCCGCCCTTCTCTCATTATGAAACGAACACCTCTCAACCGTGTCAGCAAGAAACGTCAGAAACTTCTCCGCAAGCGGTCGGCGTTCCGCAAAGACCTGCTTGCTGCAAACCCGCGGTGTGTCGTCTGTCACGACCATTGGGCTTGCGACGTCCACGAGCCGCTCACACGCGCACGCGGAGGGTCTATCCTCGACCCCGACAACGCCGTGGGTGTGTGTCGGGGGTGCCACGACTGGATACACGACCATCCCGAAGAAGCAACCCGAAAAGGATTACTGAGGAGCCAACATGACTGACATGCCGGATTATGAAACCTGGAAGAAGGACCGCGACCTGCGTGCACTCGAAGGGTTCGATTTCACCGAATACGGCGACCCGCAAAACCGGACAGGCGAATGTTTCTACTGCGGCCGCATGTACGCCTGCGAGTGCTGATGCCCGTCTACCTGTACCGGTGCGGCGCGTGCCTCGAAAACGGCGAAAAGTGGCAGTCGATAAAAGAGGACCGCCTCGTTGTCTGCCCTGAGTGTCACGAACCGGAACTACGCAGGGTGTATTCGTTCAACCTTGCGACCGTGATGCACGAACACTTCGACCACACCGTCGGCAAAGTCATCAGCGACAAGAAACAGTTTGTCTCGGAACTGAAACGGAAATCGGAGGAGGCGACGGAACGCACCGGCATCCCCCACAACTACGTCCCCGTGGACTTGGGCGACAAGGAGAGTCTGAACGTCACAGAGGAGGGCATGGATAGTACGCTAAGGCGTACCACCAACGAGGGTAGACGGGAAGTCAAGAAATGGCTGTAGCCGAGCGCACAGAAATCGCTCAGGACGAAGACGCACAGGTGGCAGGCCGCGTCAAGGGGCTCTACGACCACTCACGCGCTGCGATGTCGAGCCGGCACGAACGGTGGCGCAAGGCATACCGGCTTCTCCACAACCGTGGCTGGGCCAACTCCCGCGACCCGTGGATGCCGTCACCGACCGCGTCGGAGATTTACCCGATCATCTCTGCCCTCGTCGGTTGGATGACCGACCAGCGGGTCCGATTCCAAGTCGTCCCGTCAGCCGACCCGCACTCGCAGTACGCCAACTTCCAGCAACAGTTGTCAAACGACCTCGAAACGCTCCTTGACTCCCTGTGGGTGAACCACAACTTTGAAGCAGAGGTTGAGAAAGTCCTGTTCGACTCGTTTGTGTACGGGTCGGGGTTCTTCAAGTGCATCTACGACCCCGGCTCCGACGGCGGAGCCGGGAACGCAATCATGCGCCGCTGCGATCCGTTCAGCCTCTACATCGACCCGGCGGCCACGTCGTTGGACGACGCGAACTACATTATTGAAGCCCGCGAACTGTCACTCATCGAGTTCGACCGACGATTCCCCGGCCAAGGTGCCGTCGTGGAATCCGAAACGCAGGGCACATCCGACCTACCGTCGCGGGACGCGGGCGGCAACGGCAGCAGAACACCTATGGCGAACCCGGGTGCACATTCCGGCGGAACGGGCACCGTTCCCCCCGTCTACGGCAAACCCGGACAGGGTCGCTCCCGCGCCGACGACGGCCGCCACTACGACGGTTCCGTTGTCGTCTACGAGGCGTGGCTGCGTGAAAACACCCTGTTCTCCCCCGAAGAAGGCGACGAGGAGGAGGAGCCGTACAACGTCACCGAATGGCGGTGCATCATCACCACGGGATCGCATGTGCTGATGAACGAACGTGCGATGGATATGTGGCAGCACGGCAGACACCCGTATGTTCAGTACGTCACGCACGACATGGGCGACTTGTACGGCATGTCTCTCGTCGACCACTTGGCCGACCCACAAATGGCAATCAACCGGCTCCTCGCAGCCCTTCAGCAACATGCAGAACTTGTCTCGAACCCGATCTTCATGGAAGACTCACGGTCTGGCATCCCACGGTCGAAGATCGTCAACAAGCCCGGACAGCGACTCACCAAGGGTGCAGGGTCCGAAGCAGGGTGGCTGGTGCCACCTCAGATGCCCAACGACCTACAGGAACTCGTTCAGTTCTACATCAACGAAATGGAACGCATCAGTGGTCTGTCGGGCGTTGTGCGTGGCTTTTCCCCTACTGGTCGTAACGCACAGGGTGTTATCGACAGTGTTGCCGAGTCCGCCTTCGTAAGAATCAGATTGGCCCTCCGCAACCTCGAACGGTCCCTGTCGAAAGCCGGATCGCTGATCGCCAACCTAATCGTGGAAAACTACGCTTTGCCGAGGGTGACGTCCGTTGTAGGTCAGGACGGGGAGCGGTCCATGCTCGCCCTGCGTGCCCGCCACTTCTTCGTACCCAACGACGAGGGTGCCGATCCGCTCAAGTTCTCGCTCTTTGTGCGTGCAGGAAGCGCCATGCCGATCTCGCGTGCAGCGAGAATCCAAGAAGCCGAGACGCTGTTCGCAATGGGTGCCCTCGACCCACAGGCGGTGCTTGAAGCGCACGACTACCCGAACCGGGAGATGATCCTCCAACGGCTCAACGCGATGGCAGAGTTGGGGATCGAACCACAAGAAAACAAAGGAAAGCGCAACCGTCAACGATGAGGGTGTAGGGTACAGACATGGCAGAACGATTCTCGTCTAACGACACGCCGACCCCACGGGGTTGGAAAGGGCCCTCCGAAAAGGGTTCCGTGATGCGTAAACTTGATGGCCGTCTGTCTATCGACAAGAGTGACGCTGACGACGAAGGTTCACCCGAATCTCGTCGCAACCCACTCGACCTATAGGAGCACCAATGCCTGGACCGGCAAAGACCTCTGGCAAGTCGATCAAGTTGCACAAGTTGGGCCACACCGCTGGCCGCGACTACGGCAACTCGACCAACGCCAAAAAGACCAACTCGCCGAAGGACCTTTCGGCTAAGTAGGCCATCATGGCTGGCACCCGTCAGAACAACACAATGCAGGAGGGGCTAATGCAACTCCTGTCGGCACTGTCGCAACTCAAGGCCGCCCCAGATGCGGACCTTGAGTACTTGTCGTCCATCGAAGCGGGCATTTTGGAGAAGTTGCGTGCCCCTATGCGTGAGGCTGCGGCCAAACTCGCCCAAGCCGGAGGGGTTACACCTCCCGGTAGGGGTCCTGCGCCCGGAGGGGCGCCCGGAGCGGGGCCGGCACCCCCGACTGCATCGGCGGCGGGGCCAGGTGGCGACGAACTTCGTCGTCTCGTGGCATCGCAAGGTATGAGGTGAAATGTCTGACGGATCGGAACTCACAGACGATCAGGTTGAGGATTCTTTAGAGGAACAGGGGTTCAACCCCGTTTGGGACTCTGAACGCTGGAACGAAGTCCTTGAAAACTCCTTCAAGGACGAAGTCGCCGACGACGAAGTCGTTGACGACGGTTCTCTCGCCGACGAGGCTGCGCCTCAAGCCGCCGTTGAGGCTGCGGACACTTTCCGCGAGGGAGCCGATAGCGCGGGTGGATACATAGACATTGCCGGGACGCAAATACCCGAAAGCGAGGCGGAACGGGTAGCGCGTTTCTGGGACTGGATGAACCAGAACCCAGATCAGGCGATGGACTTCGTCGGTTACATGGTGGGCGACTACGAACTTGTGCCTCGGGGTACAGCACCGCAGCAACAGGGCTATTTCCAACCTCCGCCTCAGCGGGAGGACATCGACGACGAGGACTGGGACCTTCTACCTGACAGCGTCCAGAAGCAACTCAAGAAAATCGGCGACCTAGAGGAGACGCTGCATTACCAGCAGGACGCGATTGCTTGGCAGCAGCAGGTGGAAACGCAGCGGTCACAGGCGCAGTCGTTGTCGCACGTTGAACTCGCAAAGAACCAATTCGCCACCAGATACGACCTCGACGCGGCAACGATGTCGGAAACGGTGGAAACAGCCGCCCGACTCAATGTCGTCCCGGCCCTCATGGCGGAAACGCAGGACCCTATAGCAGCCGTGTATCGCGCACTCGAAATATCCTATTTACAGTCAGAAACGGGCCGTGAACGCGAGTTGAACCGCCGTTTGGTGGAAGCCGACACGCATAAGCAACGACAACGTAAGATGGCGGCAGTAGGTGGCACTGGGGGCAATGTGCCCAGAACCACCGAAAACCTCCCGAACACCAAAGAAGGTCGACGGGACGCAATGGTAAATGAAATCGCTGCCGCAATCCGCGGTGGTTAGTGACCAACTAGGAGCAAAGACCAAATGGCAACGCCAATCGGCTCAGATGTGGTCACTTCGATTGCGCGCAGGTATATTCTGCCGGAAATCACCGACAACGTCTACAACACCAACCTGTTGTTGTTTCGACTGAACTCGTCGAACAAAAAGATCGTTCGCGGTGGTACGCAAATCGAAGTGCCGCTGATGCACAGCCGTCTTGCAGCCGGTGGTGCATATTCTGGGTTCGATCTTTTGGACGTGACCCCGTCTGACACCGTCAAGAACGCTGCATGGGACTGGAAGCAGTATTACGTCCCGGTGACGGTTGATGGGTTGACGCTCATCAAGACAGACAGCCCCGAGGCTGTCGCTGACTTCATCCGCCTGTATTTCCAACAGGCAGAGATGGAGATGGCGGAAATCCTCGGTACGGGACTGTGGTCTGATGGCTCGACCGACACGAAGCAAATCGACGGCATCGAAGGCGCAGTCGACGACTCGAGCGTTCTCGGGACCTACGCTGGGATCGCACGATCCAGCAACACTTGGTGGAAGTCCAAGTACGACGGGTCCACGACGGCGCTGACCCTTGCGACGATGCAGACCATGTTCGGAAACACAACGAACGGTGGTCGCCATCCGTCGGTTCTCGTAACCACGCAGACGAACTACAACAGGTTCTATGCGCTGAACCAAGCAGACGTCCAGATTCACGTCGGACAAGGCGCGGTCGACGAGCAGTTGGCTCAGGCTGGTTTCACCAACCTGTTGTTCAACGGTGTTCCGTTGTGTGTCGACTCTCACGTTCCGACGGACGGACCAACCGGTTCGGGTTCGGGTCACCACATCTACTTCTTGAACGAAGACTTCATCCACTGGGCAGTGTCCCCGCGGGCTGACTTCTATCTGGAAGATTTCCAGACACCCATCCAGCAGGATGCGATGGTCGCCAAGTTGTTCTGGGCTGGTAACCTGGTCATCAACAACTGTCAACTTCAGGGCAAAATGTCTGCCCTGACCTCATAGGAGGCCCGACATGGCAAATCAGGTACTAACCAACGCGCTCGGCGCATTCGGTCGTACAACCGGCTCCGAAGTCAACTTTCAGGTTGTGGTGCCATTCGAGGCTTCCGGGGCTATCTCCGCGAACGACCTCGTGGCCGTCGCTGCTTCGGTCGACACAGACACCACCGTCACCGTCGAGACACTCGATGTCTCCGACGCTCTGCCGGAACTCGTTGTCGGTGTCGCCAAGGCCGCAGCGGCCGACGGCGCGGTTGTAGAGGTCGTAGTCTTCGGCTACGCCATCTGCAACATCGGCTCCACGTCACCGGCGCTGGGCAACGTCGTCATCATCGGCGCGTCGGATGGCGTAGCCGGAGTGTTGGCACCAGCCGTAGCAGGCACCATCACCGGCGACAACTTCGGTATCTTCCTTGGTACCGAAATCGGTTCATCCAACACAGCAGCCATCTGGTTCTCGAAGTTCTAGGACCAGCCAAAACTGAAAGGTAGGCGGCACCTATGTCAGTGGTGCGAGTCAAAAACCTGCGTAAACTCACACTCGTCGACGGATACGACGGGACCAACTACGCCATCGACCCGGGTAAGTCGGTCGTGGTGCCGCTCGAGGCCGCCAAACTGTGGTTTGGCGACTGGGACACGGAAAACAAGCCAGAACGGGCGTTGCGTGTACGCGACGACGAGTTCTATCGGCTGACGATCCGGTACGGCTGCGCCGACAACCCGGAGGCGTGGGAGGAATGGAAGCCGCTCGTTGAAGTCACCGACCTCGACAACGACGTAACGTACACCACTGTCATCGACGACCCTACGGGGTCGTCGGTGTCACAGGCTGATGTTACAGTCAAGGAGAACGAGGACATGCTCTCGATGATTCGGCAGCAGTCGAAGGAACTCAACGCCCTCAAAAAGCAGTACGAGAAAGAGGTGCGGCAGGATCAGCCCGACGCTGATGCTGACGAGGACACCCCTGAGCCGGTTGCGTCGAAGCGCGCCCGGCGGTCGTGACCGAGGACTTCACCGGCTACTACACGCTGACGGACCCGGAACTACGGGTCCGGTACTGTCAGGCGGCGAGCGAGCAAGCCAACCTGCATCTGGAACTGGCGATGGTGCTCTCTCAGGAGCGGCGCGCCAAAGTCGACGGTTTCGTCCGCAGCGAGGAAACGTCGGTGGCTGGACGGGAAAGAGAAGCAGACTTCCACGCGCTAGAGTTGACCACAACCGTGTTCGAACTACGCGGTCAGCAGGCCGCAAAGACCGAAGAACTCGGTGTGTTGAAAATGCTCCTAGGTGTGGACGATGCCGCAAGTTGAATACTTTCAGATAACGGACTTCAGTCCCGGCATCAGAGACAAGTTCACGCCTAACCAGCCTCCGGGGACCGCAGAACGCACCGACACTTGGGGTTGTGTGGCCCTACCGGGTACCGGACTGGAACCTTTACCTCAGTGTCAGGTGGCGCGTACAGCAAAGCAGTTGAATCGGCGTTCCGCCACCGATTACGGACTCGATTCAGCGTCGGGGTGGATGTATAACGGCAACCCGCTGTATGAGGGTTCCAACTACGAGGTTTGCGGCTTCTTCTCGCAGGGTGGCATAGGTGGACCCTCTGAGAGTTACACCTACCCGGTGGAGTTGTATATCGGCGTTCAGTGGCTCGAGCACGACAGCGCGTCGGCGTATCGCCGCAACGTCCACGTCGAAGCCGTCAACTTGGCGAACGACGTCAACTACGAAATCCTTGACCGGGCTGTCACATCCGGTCCGAGCCCCATCGCGTCCGAGTTGTGGCGTCCCGTAACGTTCGCGTCAACTCGTGAAAACCGGTCTGCGTCGTTTGACGAAGACGACCAGTACCGTCCGGGCCGGCCGGTGATCTTGGCGGCGTGGATGGCGCACGACTTGTCCGACTGGGACATGGTCGAATACCCGGACGCAGTCGACGGAAGCGGAACCCCCAAATATTTGATGTCGGAAACGACGTCGGTTGGGTCGCCGACGACAAACAAACCTGCCGAGATCGTTTCCCACCAGAACCGCCTTGTCGCGTTCGTCAACCAAGAGTTCACACGCGCCAACGGCCCGAACATCACGTCCAACGAAAACATCGTGTTCTCCACCCCACCCGGTGTCCTGTTCGACTTCGAATCGTCTGCTGCGAACACGTTCGGCGAGCAGATCGCGTTCGAGATTCAGAACGCGACGGGTTACACCGCCTGGGCGTCTATTTCGTCGTCGACGCTGCTCCTCATCAAAGGCCGTGGCGCGGTGCTGGTGACCGGGTCGATGGAATCCCCGACTGTGGTCGCTTTGCCGAAGGTTGTCGGCAATGCGTCCGGGTTGGGAACGATGTCGTCCCTCGGGTATGTGTATCCGACGGCGAAAGGGCACGTCTATGCGTGGCAGGGTCAGGACACGTCTGTGAACCTGTCGCCGTTTATGACCCCCGGTTTCTGCGACTACGACGACGCCAGCAAACGCAAGGGGTTGACCGGCGAGTGTGCGGCGTGGAACAACTACATCCTGTGCCCGAACGACTGGGTGCTCGACGACCGTACAGGGGCGTGGTGGAGGATCAACGACCCGTCGACCGAAAACTTTACTTCTCGGATCAGGTATTGGAATGTTCCGGCGGGTCAGGTGTTCAACAACACCGACGCCGCATACGGCGCTGTAGGCAAGTACCAAGAGCAGGCAGAGGGTGTGGTTGCAAGGTTGGAATCCGGTACCCTCGCCCCTGAGTTCCGGTGGCGTTCCCACCCGATCAACATTCATCCGACCCGGGTCGCGCAGATACGAGAAGTCGGAATCAGTTTCCGTGGTCGAGGAACCGTCTATGTGGACATCTTCGCGGAAGACGACCAGCACGACGGTCCCGTAAACACTGTCGTGTTTGCCAAAACTGCGTCTGGTAACGCAACCAAAACCCATATTCTGCGGGAAACCACCGGAGTGGAGTGCAAGTCGATCAACATACGCATCCGGTCTGTGAGCCACGACGGCAGCGATGAGGCACCGACCGTGTATGGGCTAAACTTTGGGTATCAACTCAAGCAACAGGTCGGCAACAGTTCCGACTCGCATCGCGGACTCGTCATGGACCGCGACGACGACAAACTCGACGAGGACTCCTTAGGATAATGGGCAGCGGATTCAGAACCTGGGCTAGTAGCGAAGTGGTCACCGCTTCGAACGTCCAAAACTACCTCCAAGATCAGACAGTCATGGTGTTCGCCTCCGCGTCGGCCAGATCGACCGCCATTTCGTCCCCCGAGGAGGGGATGGTGACGTACCTGAAGGACTCGGACGGACTGTTCGTGTACGACGGTGCTTCGTGGGATCAGGTATTCGGACTGGGTGGCACGGTAGGCACCGACGGGGCAGGGGTCGACGTAACCTTCTACTCCGGTACGTCTGGCGACTATTTCCTGTGGGATGCGTCGGAGGAGAAACTCATCCTTGAAGGCACCCACGGTGCGACGGTGCTCGACGTCACCGACGGCAACGTCGTCATCGCAGACGGCACCCTGACAGTAGGTTCCGACGGGGCCGGGGAAGACGTAACCTTCTACTCCGACACGGCAGGTGACCATTTCGTGTGGGATTCGTCCGCCGAGAAACTCACAATCACCGGCACCGACGGCGCAACAGCGTTAGATGTCCCAGACGGCAACGTCACAATCACCGACACCTGCACCGCAGGGGCCTTCTCCGGTCCCCTCACAGGCAACGTCACAGGTAACGCCTCCGGGTCGTCTGGGTCCTGTACCGGCAATGCAGCCACGGCTACCGAGGCCACCAATGTCACAGCAGTTGCGAACAACTCAACAGACGAAACGGTGTATCCGACCTTTGTTGATGGCGCTACGGGTACGCAGGGCATCGAAACAGACACTGGACTGACGTACAACCCCAGCACGGGACTCCTGACCTCAGCCGGGTTCTCTGGTCCCTTGACGGGTGCCGTAACTGGCACGGCCACTGAGGCCACCAATGTCACAGCAGTTGCGAACAACTCAACGGATGAAACCGTTTATCCGACGTTCGTTGATGGTGCCACCGGCACACAGGGCATTGAGACGGATACGGGCCTGACCTACAACCCCAGTAGCGGGATTCTGACCTCGACCAACTTTACTGGTGCCTTGACCGGCAACGCGGCCACCGCTACAGCCTTGGCGACAGCCCGCACTATCGGTGGTACGTCATTTGACGGCACCGCGGCCATTGTCCCGGCAACGATCACGGTCGCCGACACAACCGACACGACATGCAGCGTGGCTCTCTGGGAGAGCGCTACGGGCGATCTCGCACCCAAGTCGGACGGCGGACTCACCTACAACGCCGGAACAGGCACCCTGACCGCAACAGCCTTCGCCGGTCCCCTGACAGGCAACGTCACTGGTAACGCTTCAGGTACTGCGTTGACGGTTACACAGGCAGCCCAGACTGCGATTACTTCAGTGGGCACGTTGACAGGGTTGGCGATCACCGGCAACGTCACCCTCGGGGTCAATGACACCGGCGTGGACCTCACCTGCTATGGCGCAACCGACGGCGCCTATATGAAGTGGAATGAGGCCACCGACGATCTCCAACTTGTTGGTGCCGCAGGGTTGGACATCGCTGGCGACATCGACGTGGACGGCACCACCAACCTCGACGCCGTAGACATCGACGGGGCCGTCCAGATCGACAACACGGTCACCGTCGGCGTGGACGGCACCGGGTACGACGTGAAGTTCTTCGGGGACACGGCCACGAACGGCTACATGCTCTGGGACCAGTCCACCGACGACCTCATCCTCGGGTCGTCGTCAAAACTGGGCATCGGGGTTGCGTCCCCATCGTTCCCGTTGGATGTGGTCGGCGCGAGCCACACCTACATCGGCATCTTGGCTGGGACGGACTCGTCGGCTGGGCTGAGGTTGAGGAATGACGCCCGTGACTGGGATCTGAACATCACGACAGCCGACAAGTTCGCTATCTACGACCAGACAGCCGCAGCGACACGCTTCACAATCGACACGGCGGGCCTCGTCGGCATCGGCGGGACGCCAGCACAGGAACTGGATGTTGTAGCGCAAGATCCTGTCCTGCGCCTCACCTCGTCGGATACGACGATGACCGCAGCCCAAGAGATGTCGGCCATCGAGTTCTACCAGTCCGATTCTGGCAACGCAGGCGTGTCATCCAAGATTGCCGCTATTGCCGCGAACATCTCGGGTGCTCAGAATCTCGGGTTTTACACTGGCACAGCAGGGTCTTTGGTCCAAAACATGCTGCTGGATAGCAACGGCAAACTCGGCATCGGGACTCCAGCACCGACGGCTGGCCTCCACCTTTTCACCGCAGCCGACGGGAACGACCAACTCAAAATCTCGTCTACGGATGCCACGGTCGCGGAGTACGGATTCTTGGGCGCTAACTCGTCCACGAACTCCATGAGGTACGGATACTGGACGGGGAGCGGTTACGGCACCCACCACTTCGAGGGCTACGTCATGGTCGGGAAGACCAGCCATGACAGCAAGGCGCTGGAGGTCTATCAGGCGTCCAACGCTGCGATCCGTGTCCAGAACTCCACGACGAGCACGGGCACGGGCGCAGGGTTGTTGCTGGAGGCGGGCGGTTCCGACGTTCATGTCTGGAACTACTCGAATGGCTACATGCGGTTCGGGACCAACGACGCTGAAGTCATGCGGATCTTGGCTGACGGCAACACCACCGTCTACGGACAGTTGGACGTTGGGGGCGTCGTTACGACGACGGCCTACACACCGCGCATCTCCACCATCCCCTCCGCTGGCCTCTACGCGGGGTTTATGACCGCCCCCGCCGACGACAACGCCTACGCGGCCATCTTCGAGAACGCGGAAGGGACGATGGTCGGCAACATCTACTGCACCTCATCCGCTACGGCTTTCAACACGTCCTCCGACTACCGTCTCAAGGAAAACGTCGTCCCCACCTCGGCGGCGATGCAACGGGTCAACGCTCTCAAGCCTGTCCAGTTCAACTTCATCCACGAACCCGACGAAACTCTCGACGGGTTCCTCGCCCATGAGGTTGCGGAGGTTGTCCCGCAGGCGGTCGCTGGTGAGAAGGACGCGACGCGGACAGTTCCCGCCGTGGAAGCCGTCGAAGCCGTCGAAGCCATCGAAGCCGTGGCAGCCGTGGAGGCCGTGGAGTACGCCGCCGCTACTTATGACGAGGACGGCAACGAACTCACGCCAGAGGTTCTAGCGGTCGAAGCGGTGGAGGCCGTCGAAGGCGTGGAAGGTGTTGCCGCCGTTGAGGCGGTAGCGGAACGGGAAGTGATATTGCCGCAGGGATTGGATCAGGCCAAGTTGGTCCCACTCCTCACCGCCGCCGTTCAGGAACTCGACACCCGCATCGCCACATTGGAGGCCGCAACATGACCGAGGTAACCATCGAAGAAGTCCTCGCCGCCCTGTCGGAACGGGGCCGCCTCGAATGGGAGGCCGCCACCCAGCGGGCGATCATCGAGGCCCAGCGCCGGGAGATCGCTGCCCTTATGAACGGCCACGACCCCGTCAGTGATCCACTTGAATGATCGTAACGGTAATGGAGTCAACAAAGTCTCCAAGTTGATTGTGGCTATCAGCGGGTTGGCTGTTGCAGTAGCCGGGTTGGTGGCGGCGCTTGGCAACCTGGGTTCTGATTCACCTCAGGCTCCTGCGGTGATCGTGATTCGGGGTTCGACGTTGGCTGACACGATGGATGATTTGACGGATTCGGAACGGGACCGCGAATACTTTATGGAGTACGGTGATGGCTGAGTTTGCTCTTGATCCCACTCCGCGTGCCACGGTTCGCAAGGTGCTGTACCGGGGTAACCCCGGTA
>Ga0209128_1001448_pt1 | contig 16230 bp, 14 predicted proteins | sample ETNvirnome_6_100_FD_184072 | JGI IMG/M metagenome (GOLD analysis project Ga0209128, IMG submission 184072) | Marine viral communities from the Pacific Ocean - ETNP_6_100 (SPAdes) (version 2) | ecosystem: Environmental > Aquatic > Marine > Oceanic | place: Pacific Ocean | collected 2013-06-19 | reverse complement strand
TAAAAGTGTAATTATGCAATGTGCTACTATCTATATCAACCATCCAATATCCATTTGTTTCTATGGAAAAAGCATCATTATAACCTGGAACAGAATTATTTATTGTAAATAAATGAGATTGATCTCCAGTTCCAGGCATATTATCATCAACTGAAATTATAGAAGCAGTTATTGGGCCTGATAAAGGAGAACCAAAACCATTAGTTGGAAAGAGCGGACCAGTTATATCTTGTCCTGTAGGCATTCCTTCATCATGATTAATTTCTGGTAGACTTCCACTAAGTCCTGTAAGTTTTACTGGAGTTACAACATCTCCCTCAGCTATAGCATCGTTTAATTCACCAATCAATCCATTTGTAGAGGTTTCCCAATATATATCTAATTTACTTTTTAAAGGTTGAGTTTCATATACGGCTAATGAAGGTGCCATAGTTCCTTCAAAAGGAGTTTTATTCCATTTCAATATAAAATGTGCATTACCATCCCCAGCCCCAGTTATATAAACATTATCAGTATGTGGCGCTCCACCTGTCCCAATATAACCTGCGCTCATTAATGGATCCCATCCTCCACCAATATCTGCTACAGATACCGCTGTAGGCATTCCCATTCCGGTCTGAGAATCATCATCATTATCAATATTTACCTTAAAACCACTTCCTGTACTAGCATCTACACCTGGAGGATTATCAGGTATAGTACATAGTACATTTTTTGAACCGGCAACATAACTAGCTCCATCAAAATCACCATCCGCTTCAATCCAATGATTAAGTTTTCCAGAAAGTGGATGTGGTCCGGTTAATCCTGTTTGTATTTCTGAACCAGCGGTAATAGGTGCTGATACAGTTATTTTTGCAATATATGGATTGTTTTTATAACCATAGAAAACATTAGCTGTATTAAATGGAGGTTTTCCTGCAGCATCCCATAATCCTAATTCCACACCGGTACCTATAGTATTTACAGTATCTAAATTAATTCCTGGATATCCTTGAGCAGTAGTTGTATCTATAGCTGTAAGAGTCGATCCACCAGTGATACTTTGTGGTTCTATATTATTTAATCTTAATGATAATTTAACATTAGCATTAGATACTTGACTACCAGCATCTAAATCTCTTTCTCTATCTCTTTCTTTTAATAATCTTTCTCCCTCATCAGAATAAGGATCAATTTGTTGTCCAGCAAATTGATAGTAACTAGGATCTTCTTTTATAGTAGGTCTACTAGTTCTAAATACTTTTTGATTAGGTCCTACTAAAGATAAATCTCTAGGAACTTTATTTATATTATCTCCATGTAAAGCAAAATGACATACAGGTTCTTTTTCTGTAGCCGCTGTTGATATGGCTTCTCCATCAGCGTATCCGTTTAGTATACCAGGAAAATATATATTATAATAATCTTGTTCTGTTTGTTTAACTACTATTTTATAACTATACCAACCAAGTGGATTTGTAGTTGCATTATATAAACCAGGTTCTCCAGTGTCATAATTTGGTAAAGAATTAGGAGATAATCCTGAAGAAATAGCTGCCCAAAATGTTAAGCTTAAATTATCTCCATCCCAAGCATCAGTTGCGCTAAACAATCCATTTGATGAATAATCTGAAAAAGGTGAAGTTTTAAATTTATTAAATATTGTTGAACCTTTTATAGTAGAAGATATATTATAATCATCTATAGTAGATAATATTACAGTTGATTGTCTACCATATCTATCAGACAGTACAACACCAACTTGATAAGTTCTATTTTGTTTGAGATTTTGATTTTGATATTCTATTTTATCATTTGTATTTTTGTGAATAACATTAGCAGAATAATTTATAGTAGCAGGTGGAGTTGGTTTATCTATATAATTACCGTAAACAACTCTATTATCAATAATCTCTTGAGCTAATGCTCTAACCGGAACTTGATCAGCAGAATAATTTATAGTAGCAGGTGGAGTTGGTTTATCTATATAATTACCGTAAACAACTCTATTATCAATAATCTCTTGAGCTAATGCTCTAACCGGAACTTGATCATGCACTCTTAATACTTCGCTGCTTGGTAATGTTTTCCATGGTTTAGATGATGCATAATTATACGTTAATATAGATGAAGGATAATCGGAAATATAAGTTTGAGTTAAAGTATCAAGCACTTTTATAGAATTTTGGCCAGCTTCTTTGTATAATATGTCAACCTCTACTATTTTCATTGTATCTCTAAGATCATCCCAGTTACCAGTTGGTGACGTTAATATTAAATCTATATCATTAACTTTGTTTTGCATAAATTCAACTTCAGTACTTTTAAAAGTTCTAGTGTCATCATCACCAATAAAGTAACCATCTTGTCGCGGAATAAAACATGTTTGAGTAAAAGGTGCTATTAAAGAATATTCTCCATCTTCAAATTTAAATCTATAACTAAATCTAACAAATTTTTCTTTTAAATATTCAGGATCACCTTTCCACGTTATATCCTGATTATTATCATAAGGTTGTCTATAAGGGTTGTCAGTAGTACCATCAGGAAGAAAATCACTAGTAACATCGTGCATTGTGCTTTGAACTTTTGTTCTAAGATATAAATATGCTCCACCTACGGGAACTTCTCCTGGAATTAATCCAATTACAACTATGTCCCCATTTTGATAACCAAATCCTGGGTTATTTATATTAAATGCAGTCACTTGTTATTTATATTAAATGCAGTCACTTGCCCAGTAACATCTACAGCTGTTACATCAACGGTTAATCCATATCCATTACCACTACCAGACACGTTATGGCAGGGTAAATTCATAGCCGGAAGAGAAAGTCCGCTATAACCCGTACTAACAGGAGGCCAAAATACAGCGCTAGTAACTCTTTCAGCTACTAAATCTATAGTTTTGTATGGGTAATATTTAGATACTGAAATCGTATCTTCTGTTGTATAATAAGTAGGTATTGCTAAGTCAACTGGATTAGCGTTAGCAATATTTATTTTTCTAGGTTGATTTCTATTATCTGTCCAAAATAATAAATTATCTATCACATTAACCCCGTATATTTCATGAGTTTTAGAGAAATTTAAAAATCTTCCAGTTACTAGAATTGTACTATTTCCTCCTAACACCTCATACATTCCTATAGCATGATAAGCATCAGCTGGTGAGAAATTGTTTAAAGCACTACCAGATGTATCTACATAATTAGTCATAAAAACTATTATACGGTCATTTTTAACATCCATGTATTGACCAATAATCTCAACACCATATGTATTATCAGGTAACGCGAAATTACTAACAGCATTATTACCTAAAATGTTTTCAAGAGCTCCAACATCTTGACCCTCAGATTTAGCAACAGCAATATTTTGAGCGTGTCTGTATTCTCCTACAGGAACTAATCTATCATCTAAATCTTTATTCATTTTAGACTTTAGAAAATTTTGTTTTACTTCTGCCATTGAATTCTAGTTTTTAATTATTTTAGATTTCCCCTTCATTATCTGAGTGAATTCTTCTAGTTTAATATTTGATAATCTAATCTTTGCATTTCTAAGAGCTGCTCTTCTATCTATTTTATATCTTCTAACTACATACTCTTGAACTCCAGCTCTACCAGCTAATATAGAATAAGCAATATGCATATACATAGCTTCTTCTGCCATTTTAGGAACTTTAGTATCTAAATCACTTGATAAGCCATCAGATATATATTCTAACAAAATCAATTGATTTGCTAGGTTACTACTAAAAGAAAATTTACCCTCTCTTTCGTCTATAGTAAACCATCCATTTCTTTGAGATACTTCCGGGCTTAAACCATATCTACGACCATATGATAAATCTTGCCAATTAGGATAATTATAATAAAAATCATTCCAACCATCAACATTATTTCCAAATAAATTATTATTATCCCAATTTTCATTAATCTGAGAAGTTCCTTGGTTATTTTCTCCAAAATTGTCTTGTGTAGGAACACCATCAGCATCTTGCACAGGTATTGTAAATGGATTACTAGTTAATGTTGTTGGATATATTATATGTTTAACACCTACGCTATCTACATAAGATAATTTTACATAATTAACATAATCTTGAGGAATTATTAAAGATAAGCTAGGTGGTATAGTTAACTCTTGAGATTTAATACTTTTTAAAGTATCATAACTAAATTCTTGTAAACCTCTTTTAGCGTGGAATATGACATCGGTTCTTTTAGCATTAGGTATTAATTTACCATCACCAACATAAGCTACTAAAAAGTTATTAACTATATCTTCTATAGTTACATAAGCATATCCACCATAATTATTCCATTTAGCATTATCTGTTAATTCTATTACAACAACAACACCATTACCTGGAGCAGAATTCATTGTTATAGTATTAGTAGAAGTTAAACTATAAGTTGTAACAACAGTTCCTGCAACTGATACACTAAAATTAGTATTAGTAGTACCCGTTGTTGCTACTAAAGTTGTATCTCCTGTCCAAGTAAATTCAGTTTGTGACGTTGTCGCTACAAAAGCTTGTTGACCTCCGTAATACTGTTCGTTAGTTTCAGTTAATAATGCCATATCTTATTATTGTTTTTCTAATGCTTCATCTTGTTGTACCATTCTAGCAGCTGTTTGTACTACTTGTGGATCTCTTATTATAACACCAGAATACATTAAAATATTTAGTATTATATTAGTTTGTTCAGAAGGATGTAATTCAAAGTCAGTTGAGTATGCTGTTGTGTCTATGTATAAATCTGATACTGATATTGGAGATTGACGTAAAGTTATTATTAAATCTGATGTTCCACTAAATACTGAACTATCTACCGTTATTGTATCACCTGCTCCAAATCCAGTACCTATTAAAGTGTTATCAACAACAACACTTGTTACTTCTCCTGTTCCAACAGTAACAATCATATTTGCACTTCCGCCAAATGTACCACTAGCAAATGTGATAGTATCACCATTGACAAAACCTGATCCTGCCGTATTAATTGTAAGAGCTGTAGCAACACCACCAACTACTGTAAGATCTAAACTCAATCCAGTTCCTGACACACTTGTAGTTGTTACACCAGCGGTAATACCAGGTATTAGATTTGTATAACTAGTATCTGTAGCCCCAACAAAAGCCTGTGTTATACTACTTAATAAACTTTTACTTACACTTGTTGAAAGATTAACATCTAATTCAGTTGTCACTGTTATTTCTGCACCTTCCCCAAAACCACTCGTAGTATAATATAAATCAGTACCAACAACACCAGTATAAGTACCACGAGATATAGTTTGTTGAGGATTTTGCGTTACAGATCCTATCATATCCCAACCAGCTATTAAAGCATATTCTTCTGAATTATCGTATATATATGCTCCATTGTTTTGATCAACAGTATACCCCCATTTAGGATCTCTAGGAGCTTTAATATAATAAGCCTCTACTCCAGATATAATTGAATCTGGATAAATATATGCTAAACTAGGTGGTGCTGAAGGACGACCTATGCCTTCTAGTACATAAAGTGGATTTGATTCAGTTGGTTTAACTAAAGGAGATTTATTTATAAGGAAGTATTCATTCCTATTTACTCCTTGAATTTCTTTTTCATTATAAATTAATGTACCTAATCGATGTAAATCTGTTGGTAGTGTAAAATGAGGGCCTACATAAGTAGCATCATCATATTTTTTAAATACATCAATTTTTTCTTCTAGATTTTTTATACGATTAGCATATTCACTATCAGTTTGAGGTATACGTAAGTGTTGATTCAACTCTTCAAAATATTGTTCAAATATTTCAAGTTGAACTTGCGTTCCTAATCTGTTAAATTCATCTGGTGTTATATAACCTCTTTGTTCTTTATTTAAGATATATAAGACCGTTTTATAAACAGTATCTACATTAACCATATTAATATTTTTTTAAAAAAAAAGGTGGCGACTAGGCCACCCTTTTATAATCACTTGTTATTTAAGTTTTTTATCTATTGTCTTATAAACTTCAACTCCTTCATCTGTTTTAAACCATGCAGCCATAGCTGAAAATGGATTTTCATCAAATGGTATAGTCATAAGTTTTCTATCATTACTACCCCAGTGAAAGGTTCTTTGATCTTGAGACAAACGAATTATATTCATTTCACATGCTCTAATAGCAAAATTCCTTAATTGAACATTATCATCATTTGCTAATTCTAAGAACATTCCAGGATTTTTTCTAGCCATTAACATTATATCTCTTTTAATCTCCTTAGAGCTCATATTAGATACTTTAGATCCTTCTTCTACTCTTAAAATAGCTTCAGCTTGATCAATATCCATGTTTGTTGCTGAGTTCATAGCATGTAACTCTAAATTTAAAATATCTAATTCATCTTCTGCTTGTACTTCTTCATCTAACTCTAAATATAAACGTCCTTTTGCTGGATGATATAAAGATAATAGTTTTTGTAAAGCTTGTTTTTCTTTAGGAACATTTAAAGTTCCATTTGTGAATATAATGTGCTCTAAAGTAGCAGGTCCAGTTTGCTCATCAACAAATGGAGACTGCTGATTACTTGCATATCTTAATTCTCTTTGATATCCTTTATCTGAATCAAACCATAATAAAGAATGTCTAGAAGTATGTCTAGATCCTATTTTAAAGCTTATAGGTGATTTATTACCTTTTAAATAGTAATTTCTATTTTTTATCTCCCACTTTTTCTCTAATGGAAGAGTCATTTCTACCGTAGTAGTTTTTTCTTTTTCTTTTGTTTTCATGATATAATATAATATAATTGTTTTAAAAAAAGACCCCACCGAAGTGGGATCTTGTGTTAATTGTTAGTTGTTCTTATGTTTTGTACTCGTATGCTGTGATAGTTACATCTGCTCCTCCAGCACCAATCCCTGTCAAACTGACAGCTGGTATTGGATCGTTTTGCCCGAGAGCTGTTTCAATAGTTGCAACGATATTATCGACTAATTTTGGTGAATTAGCAGCCATAGTAGCTACTGTTAGTTCGACTCTATCAACAGCACCACTACCACCAGGGTCTGCGTATTGTACAACACAAGTTGTTGTGTTTACTTGGATTATATCTTTAATATTATCTATATCTATTAATCTATATCCAGTCAAAGCGGCGTCACCGCCACTTGTTACATATACTTTTATATATTTTGCCATAATTTCTATATTTTTAAAATGTTAATAATTAGCTAGTAGACTTAAATAACACGAAGTTATTTGCAGCTTGAGTTACTAAGCATCTCTCAGATAAGAAATGTATTTGCATAGCATCTAAATCAGAAGTGTAAGCACCTCCAACTGAACCAGTGATCCAAGATTTTAATCTTCTATCCTCTGTTTCAGACGCTCTATATCTTACGTGCAAAAATGGTCTTCTAATATTTTGACCTAACATTTGATCATAAACAGTTGATGTTCCAGCAGGAACTAATACACCGTCGATATCTTGTGTTAAACCTCTAGTAGTAGCATCATTTAAGTATTTCCAGTCAGTTTTGTAGAAGTCATAAGAACCTCTTCTAAATCCTGAAAATCCAAAATTAATAGCCATTTCAGCTTCATTATCAAATAAACCATAAGAAGCACTAGCAGTAGAAGCATAACCTCCACCAGCTTGAGCAGCAATCATATCATCAAAATCTAAAGCAGTAGCTCTATTTAAGAATAACATGTTTTCTTCTATTGCTCCTTGTTTATCTAATTGCTTAAGTATTTCATCGAAATCACCTAATGCACCAGCTCCAGGAGCAGCAGCACCAGCAAAATCATTCCATACATTACCATCATCTGTGATAGCAGCAAATAAACCTTTTGTACCTTTTGGTAAAGCAGTAGCACTCCATGATCCAGAATTTAAACCTATTGCAGCGGAACCAGCAGCAGCTAATTCACCTTCAATACATGTCATTTCAAGATAATCTTCAAATCTCATTCTTGTTTCAGATTCAGCTTTTAAATACCAAAGGTATCCAGAAGTTCCGTCTTCAGTAGCTACTTCAATCCATCCAATTTGAGCAGCATCAGATCCTGATACTTCATAAAAATCCTTGATAATAACTGGACTATTTGTAAAAGTAGTAACCTGAGGTTCAACAGCAACATCCATGCCACTTTGACCTTTAGGAAATTCAGAACCATATACAAACACTTTCATAGTAGTTGTAGTTACAGCACCAAATATTGCATTTAAAGATGCAGCTGTATAAGGCAAAGCAGTTATATTACTAGATCCAGCAGCAGCAACTGATACTAAACATTTAGCAGTTGTAAAACCATCTGAAACAACTATAGTGCTATTTACTCTTATAGCATCGTCTGTAATATTACCAAGAACGTTAGAACCAGCAGTCCTTGTTACGTTTTCGTATGCAATGTGTAATCTATTTTGTTCAGACCAGATTACTTGATCTGAGGTCATTGGCATTTCTGCCCCAACCATTCTTAGGAAACCATTTAAGGTTCTATTACCATATCTCTCCACTTCTTGTTCGTAGAGTTCAGGTAAGTATTGTTGCGTCCATGCGTCTAAGCCAGCGTCTTGGAAATCTATATAGTTTCCAGGAAGCGTAACTCTATTCGGCATAGGCGTTATTGATGCGGGAAAACTCCCACTAGTTGCAAAACCCATAATTTTTAGTTTTTAGTTATTTTTTGTGTTTTATTTTTAACTTAGAACCATCAACACCGGAAATACTCCTTACTTTTAATCCATTTATAAACATATCTCCTGGAGCATTATCTCTAGGTTCATTACTTATATTTTTAGATTTAGCAGTAATATTTTTAACGGCGTCTGCTTTGCCTTGCTCATAAAAATGCTGTGCAATTGTATCAGCATTACGAATGCTGTGCAATTGTATCAGCATTACGCGCGGCGTAAATAGCTTTGTGATAACCTTTATAATCTGATATATTTCCCTTTTCATCTAAGAACTTCTTAACAAAATCGTTCAAATCAGACTGATTAGTTGCAACATCACTAGGATTATTAACTCCATATCTAAATTTCTTTTCACCAAGATCGAAATCAAAACCTTTGAAATCCTTAGTGAAATAATCTTTAGTAGAGTTTTTAAACTGTTCGTGACGTTGTTTAACTACCTCTTGTTCTTCGTTATATCTATTGAAAAAGTCAGTGGCTTTTTGTTGGTCTTTAGTAAGTGAAGGTCTTAACTTAAGCTCTTCATAATATTTACTTTTTAAACCTTCCAAATAACCCTTGGCTTCGGCAACTTCTTCCTTGAGTGCGAGTTTTTTCTTTTTTATATCTCGCTCCTCGTCGTACTCTTCATCCCACGCAAATTTTTCATCCATGATAAATTGAATTTCTTCATCATCTAAATGCGGTTTTGTTTGAGTATAATATTCTTTTAATAATATGTCGTTATCTATAGTGGAATAATCGGCATTTAATCTTATGTAATCTCTCATGTCTCCACCAGTTTCTTTCATAAACTCTATGAGTTTTTCTACATTCTCTGGTAGTTCTACTTGAGGAGTTAACTCAGGTTCTTCTTTTACAACCGTTTTATTAACTAGAGTTGTTTCCCCTATTGGTTCAAAATCTTCTTCACTAAGCTCTTGAATAACTGGTTCTTCTTTTACTTCTTTCGCCCCGTCCTTTTCTTGCTTCGTTTCGGTGGACCGTATATCTTCAACCACCTTTTCGCCACTTTCCGCGTCTGTGGATCCTTTGATAATAGCATCGCTGTCATTTGTTTTGGATTCTGGAATGGCATTTTCTTCGGTTTTAGGAGATTCAACTTTTACAGGTTCTTCAACCTCTTCTTTCTTTTTAGATAAATCAATTTTTATTGGTTTATCTTTTTTGTTTAATTTTTTTACTGAAGGTTTTTTCTTTACTTTAAAAGCACCTTCTTCTTGTACTTCTGTTTCTTCTTTTTTCATGATATGATATTATATAATTAAATAGAACCTATCTTGGAGTAAATTGCTCTAATCCAAAACCACCTAAATTATCAAATCCTTTGGATTCAAAATCTTTTGGTAGTAAATCATTTTTTCTTTGATCTATAAGTTCACTTTGTTGTGTTGCTTGGATTTTAGTTCTTTCGTCTTTTCTATCTTCTTTTTGAGTTTCAGCAGATCTTTTACCTTCTGATTCAACTCTAGCTAGTTGCATATTAAATTGAAATTCTAATTCCATCAACTCTTTTTTCATTTGAGCTTCTTGTTGCATTTTTTGAATAGCGAATTGAGATTTCCCTTGTTCAACTTGCAAAGTATTTTCTGTTAAAACTTGTTGTTTTTGGGCCTCTGCTAAAACAGCTCTTTCTGCTGCTTCTGCATTTGCTTGAGCTTGAGCTTGTATATTTGCTTGTTGAGCTTGTTGATCTTTTTTAGCTTTTAGAGTTCTTCTCTTTTTCAGTAATTCATTAGCTAGTTTTAAATTACTAATATTTCTTATATCTATAGCATCTTCTAAATCTATAGATTGAGTTTGAAGCGCCACTTGAATATTTTGTTCTAACATTGCTTTTTCTTCTTCATCTGGCTCTAATTCTAAGAATATTCCAAAATCATGTAAAGAAGCTGTAGCTATTTCATCTAATGTAGTTACGTTATATACAGAAATACTATCTTGCAAAGCTTCTCTAGTTAAAGGAAACATTAAGGCATCTCCAACTCTAAGCGTTATATTTTCACATGTTTTTAATGTTAGATATAATCCTGCTTGCAAAATATGTCTAGTAGCAGTATTAGAATTTGCAGCAGCTAATTTTTGCAAACCTACTAAAGCATCTTTATCTGGTGTACTAGCATCTCTAGCTTCATTAAGACCGGTGACATCTCTTATCATTTGTAAATAATACTGATAAGTTTGTATTAATGATTGTATTTTACTACCACCACTAGATGATTGTAATTCCTGAATAGGTACTTTACCATGATTTAATTCACCATCTTGAGTTAATGATCTACCAACAATACTACCTGTTTGGAAATACATGTTCAATGCTTCAGCAGGATTATAATTAGTACCATTACCTAAATCAACTTCGGCTAAACCATCCATATCTAAATAAACACCATCTGGAACTATTCTAGCTAAAACTTGCTGTAGTTTTAAATGCGCTAATTGAATCATATCAGCAAATCCAGTTATTCTACTTACTAAAGACTCTATCTTGCCTTTATACATTCTAGGAGCAGTAATATTATAATTCATATTAACCTTAGCAGTATTAGCGAGAGGTCTAGTCATATTTTCTGCTAATTTCCACTCTAGCATTTTTTCATGACCTAATATTTTAGCTCCATTATATAGAACTTCAATAGATCTAGATACTCTTTTAAATGTATCTGCTTCTGGTGGATTAAATGTATCTTGTTTTTCTAATGCTTTTTCTAAACCACTGGGCGTTATTTTTATTTTAAATACTTGATTAGTATAAGTTTTGTATTCAAAAAATATAACTTGAACAGACTGATTATCTTGTCTACCATTCCAGTTTCTTGTATAACTAGTATTTCCAGGATATTTTTGAATTTCCTTCATATCTTCTGGAGATAGATGTGGAAAACGTTTCTTTAGTTCTGGTATACTGATACTTTTTACTTCACCTACATAATATAAATCATCAAAATTAGGATCTTCTGTGTACGAATGGACTAAGTTTACTGGATCTATATATTCAACACATATACCATTTGTTCTATTAAAACTAGTTTTTACGGCACCTATACCTAGAATTGTTAAATCTTGGTTTAATCTTTTCCTTATTAAGTGATATTTATTTTTATCTAATATTTGATCTATTAATTCTTCTTCAGCTACTTCAATAGATTGTTTATAATCTAACTGCATATGAGCAGATAATTCATCCATTGTTTGAGGTTCGTTTTCACCTCTATTAGATTCTGTTATATCTATACCCCAAGTTGCTTTTACTGAATCATTAAACGCTTTTAATTGAATATCTTTAATTATACGTTCTGCGTAAATAGTTCTTTTTTGTCTTGATTCAGGATCTTGAGCAAAGGCTTTTACTTCATAACTTCTTTGAGAGATACCATTAACAACTATATCTACAAATTTTGGAATTATTGGAACAGGTTTCCAATCTAAATTAAGATAAGATAAATCACCATTTATTGATAATTCATCTTTATATTTTTGTATTGACTGTTCTCCTCTAGCATATAATCTTAAGTTATGAAAATTATTATAATTAGTAGCAAATCTATATCCACCACCAGAGTAATTACTAAACCATTCACCTTCAATAGCTCTAGCTACGGATAATCCGTACTCCCATGTAGCTTTCTCAGCATCAGGTACTACCTGATCAGGAAATGAGCTGCTCATATTTGTCTTAATTTGCATCTATTCTATTATTTTTGAAGTATATCCTTTATTATCATATTTCCTAAAATTTAATGATATAGAATCTATATTTTTTATTGCTGATGGTCTATATCTATTCTTATTACAAGCCATTATAGCTAAACCCGAACTTATAGAGGCATCATGTTTGGTTCTTTTGTTAATATCAAACCTTGCCCAATCTTCTAATGTATCTTGAAAATACATATCTCCATGTGAATCATCTTTTAATCCTATATAAGTTTCTATATAAGATTCTATAGCCGCGGCATGTGCTTGTTTTATATCTTCGCTTGAATTAGGTATTCCACCAATTTCTCTTTCTGTTACAGACAGTTTATTCCATAATCTATCTGGTCTATTCATTGAAAATCCTCTATAACCTCTTCTTTTGAAATAATAAAGTAATCTAGGTTTATTATTTTCACATAATAATGGCATTCCATAAAATATACAAGCCATCAATACATCTTCAAAAAATATTTCAGCTGTTTGTGGTCTTGATATATATTCTAAAAAAAAGTGATTTGGAGGAGCGTCTTCCATGCTAAATTTAGTAAGTCCGTGTAATGCTCCATTAGAACCTTTTCCATCTACAGTACCTGATATATCATAACTATCACAACCAAATGCTCCAATGTGTTCATTTCTAGGATATTTAGTTCCATTCTTTATAATCACTTGATTTTGAAGGTTTTTAGGTGGAACCCAAGAAACTTTAAATCTACCATTTTTATTAGGCATAAATATAACTGTAGTATCTTTAACTCCATAAGACCATTGAAAGTTTCCAGTGGTTATATTTGCAGCGTTATTAACACCGTCATTATAATCTATTTGCTCATATATTTTTACTAAATTAAATAGTGATTGTTTAGATTCATCTCTAAAAGCATGAGCTTCTGTTCTAGGGAATTGACGATAAAATTCATTTAATCCATCTTGATCACCTTTTAATCCATCAGCTTCATTATCCCAATATTCTATAACACCTATATTTATAGGTAGACCATCAACACCTATTGTAGATTTTTCTGGAGTATCAAAGACTGGATGACCATACATATCTATATAACCTTCATAATTCCACTCCATTGGAATAAATAAAGAATATAGTCCAGATTTTGTTTGACCATTTCTATTTCTAACGGTAACATCTGAGTTATTATAAATATCTTTAAAATTTTGGCCTCCCTTATCTAAAGCATTACTAGTTGACCCCATCATACACTTACCAATAATTCTTCTACCTAATCTTAAACATGTCTTAGTTACCTTCCAATTATTTTTAATATTATCAGGTCTCTCCCATTTACCACTCTCATCATGAGCTAATAGTTTTAATTTTTCACCATCATAACTATTATCACCTGTATTTTTCCAATCTATAGTTGTATCTAATCCATCTAATTCCTCTAACTTTTCTCCAGAATCTAATTTTCTTCTAGTTAATTTAGAAGCTGGGATTCTATATGCCAATTCGGTTTTAGGACGATCCATACCATCTTGGATGGGCTTGAAGAAGAATGGATAGTTAACCGAGATGGGTACAACTTTATCCGTGAACATTTTCTTAGCATCTGCCCCTGATTTGGATAATACCCCAAATCTTGAATCGCTGGACATTGTGGCTTGATTAACAAGTTCTGCTGAAGCCATAAATGAAAATCCTGATCGTCTGTTCTTAAGGTAACACATTCCGTAACATCTAGTGTCTGCTTTACAGGCTTCCCAGAAGTAGAAAAATAACTTATTGGATTCTCTATAATCTGCTGCTCCAATATCGATTTTTGACCATTGCAAATAAGTATAGTGAGTACCAGTGATATAATTAGGAGTACCATTGTTATAATACCAATACCCTTCTTCTCTTCTATTAAATTCTTCTTCGATATAATCAAACCATTTTTCTTTAAATTCCAGTGGATACTCATCCCACTCAAAAGTGCTTTTTATTCTATTTAATTCTTTGGGGTAGATTTGTTTTTCCCAATATTGTTCTTCTTTTTTCTCGCTTCTTTTAAACGCTTTGTTAACTGCTGGTAAAGCAATTCTGAGATTTTGAATTTCAATGATTTCCCCAATTTGTCCTGTTTTACTTATAACAATAAAGTCGTAGTCAGGATTATAACCATACTCCCATTTTTTAAATCTATTATTCTTTTTTAAGATTTTAGGATTAACTACGTCTTTTACTATCTTAAATAATGTCTGCTCGTAACTCATTATTTAGAACGTTTTTCTGGTGAAATAGAATAAGATTTTTTAGGTTTTTCATCTTCAATCGGTTTACCATCTAAAATAGCTTCTTCAGTTTCAATTCTATTTAAAATCTCAAAAGCATCGAATATAGCTAGTTTCTTTGTTGCTGCTGCATTCTTCAACCTATCAGCTGAGATATCATCATCTGAATCAACTATCGGCTCTTTAGCAACCTTTATTAACTCATCTACGGCTTTATGCCCAGCTTGGATTATATTCTTTTTCGTTTCCTTCGTATTCATGCTTTATTACAATATCATTTGATTTCATACAATATAAACGCTGATTGTCTACTATAAATTCAAACTCTGATTCAGGTCTGAAAGTTACTAGCATCCATTTGATTTCATACAATATAAACGCTGATTGTCTACTATAAATTCAAACTCTGATTCAGGTTTGAAAGTTACTAGCATCTCGTTTTTTATACCTATACTGTTTAGCTTTTTATTATCATATTTGACTATACCTATATGAGGTTCTTCTAAATTTGTGTCAAACTGATTAGTATTACATATGGGTTTAACAAAACATCTATCTCCAAAAGTAATCCAATCTCCAGACTGTTTTTTATAAAGATATATTTGATCTAAAGAACATAAATACATATTTTCATTTAAATATGATCTACTATTCTTTTCCTTACCTCTCATATCATAGAATCTTCTGAAGACATTATGATGAATCATTATTTGATCACCAATACTAATATCTGTTTTAAATGCCTTAGGAAGCGCTAAAACAACCCCTATATTGTTAACTGACTTGAAGCTTTCTACACTAGTATTAATCACAAGATCTACATCATCTACTTTTACTGTATTATCATATCTTTCACCTAGAGGTTTTACGATAAAATCGTACATTCCTTTCATTGATATTCTAAGTTATATTCTACAGATATAGCCATATTTGAATTAAACTTTTTCCAAGGCAAAACTTCATCATCTTTTATTATATAAATATTATATGAACTATCATCGTCATCAAATATTATATCAGATATGTTATGTCCTCCATAAACTCCTTGACCTACAGAATAATGCATCGCATCATTCTTATAGTCAGAACCTATACTGATTTTTCTAATAACCTTAGACATTATTCTACTACTTCTAACTCTTCTTTCTCCACCTTAGTATATGTACCGTCTTCTATATCGATGTTAACTGATCCATATTCTGCTTCTAATTCTTTTTTAAGTTCTTCTACTTCAACGTTGATTCCTGCGAATTGGTGCATTAACCCATGCTTTCTAGTTTCTAATAATCCTACTTCATGTAGTATAGCATTTAAATCTTTTTGTTGAGTTTGAATTTTATTTAAATGTTCTTCTGATATTTTCATTTTATTTTATTTAATTATGTTTTTAGCCATTCCTTTTTTTCTTACCTTAGAAGTAACGTTGGCTATTAAACGTTCTTCCATTCTTGCTAACTTGATAGCGCATTCCTTATTTTCTTCTATCAATTGTTCTATTTTTTCTTCTAATGATTTTATATCTTCTTTTAGATCTGCTATTATTGCAAAAAATACTTTAGTACTTAATTGTGTTTCTTCAGATTGTTTACCAGCTTTTATGTCTAGTTTCTTTTTCCAAATA
>Ga0209128_1001445_pt1 | contig 16239 bp, 20 predicted proteins | sample ETNvirnome_6_100_FD_184072 | JGI IMG/M metagenome (GOLD analysis project Ga0209128, IMG submission 184072) | Marine viral communities from the Pacific Ocean - ETNP_6_100 (SPAdes) (version 2) | ecosystem: Environmental > Aquatic > Marine > Oceanic | place: Pacific Ocean | collected 2013-06-19 | reverse complement strand
AGAAAAGTGGTGGAAAGACATACTACCAAGATTATAAAAAGAATAAAGGTAATTTAGAGGGATTTGAAACACATGGGTATATCTTAACAGCTCCACACGTTAGTGTAAATGTAGGTGGTAAAGAAGTAAGTGGAACTGTAATGAGACAACTTTTAGGTTCACCTGAATTTGATGCTAAAGAAAGACCAAAATTATTTAAAAAAGCATTTGGATATTATGATAAAGGTGTGTATAATATGATGACGAATAAGTTCAAGAAGTTATTTGAATTTTATGTTCATTTGTTTGAAAGTTCTAATACACAAGGTGGTGGGGTGGATGATGGACCAACTTTTTTATCAAGTTTAAAATCATATCGTAATAGAGCCGAAATAGAAGCTGGTAAATTAGGTTGGGAAATTGCACATAATTTAATTGACGATGATTATTATTATAGTCAAGATTTTGGTTTTGTTAAAGATACAGAATATCCAAAAGGACCAGTAGATTCTGTTTCATTTGGTCCAGCTGGAACTCAAGAGCCAAGTGCTCAAAATTTAACTGATTATGTTGGTACTGAATTGTGGAATAAATGGTTAGATCATATAGATATGATTTTAAGAAATCAAGAATATGAATATGTGGATAGTATGGCAAAAGAAAGAAAAGTTATTGTTAAAGATAGCCCGAAAACTGCAAAACAACTTGATGCTGAAGAACCAGAACCAGTAGATGTTAATAGAGGAAATGAACAACATGATGATTTAGAAATTGTAAAAGAAGTTTTATCATTAGCAGAAGTGTCGAAGAAAACTAAGATTTGGAAACAGAGATTGATGAGGCGTGGTATTAGGATTAGATATTCAAGAGAAGAAGCTGAAAAAGATTTGGCTCAAAAATATGGAGGTAAAGGTCATGTTGCGGCTAAAAAGTTTGGATTTAGAAAGGCTTATTATGCAGTACCAAGTGTTACTAATAAACCAAGTGAAAAACCAAAACTTGTAATTAATAAACCAGAAATGGAAAAATTACATAGAGATAAGGAAATAGATAAAGGTAGATTAAAAGTTGTATATAAAGAAATACTTAATTCAAAAAAATTAAGAAACGGAAAGGAGTTATTATTAATGGGAGGAGCATATGGTCATATGAGTCATCCGTTTGATGACAAGGATTTGACATTCGGTGATTTGAAGAAAATTATTGAATTAGGATTAGGTGGTCAACTTAATCGTGAAGATAATGTAAGTGAAAAACTTGACGGACAAAATCTTATGATAAGTTGGAGAGATGGTAAATTAATTACTGCTCGTAACAAAGGACATTTGAAAAATAAAGGTAAAACTGCATTAGATATAAAAGGTGTAGAATCAAAGTTTAAAGGTAGAGGTGATATTAGAAATGCTTTTGTTTTTGCAGTAAGGGATTTACAAAAAGCAATTAAATCGTTAAGTGTAAAACAACAAGATAAGATTTTTGGAAATGGTTCAAAGTGGATGAATCTTGAAGTATTATGGCCAGCGAGTGAAAATGTAATTAATTATGATGTTACTCAGATTGTATTTCATGGAGCATTGGAATATGATGATAGTGGACGAGTAATTGGGCAGGCAAAAGATAGTGGAAGAATGTTACAAGGAATGATACAACAAGTAAATCAACATATACAAAAGAAGTATAAGATTGGAAAACCAAATTTTTTAACAGTTCCTAAACATCAAGATTTTGGAAAAATGAAAGATAAGTTTCATGGTAGATTAAAAAAATTACAAAATCAATTTGCTCTTAAAGATAACGATACTCTTGCACTTTATCATCAAAAATTTTGGGAAGAATATATTTACAATGCTTCAAAACAGTTTAAGTATAAAATACCAACTAATGTTTTGAAACGATTGACAAAACGATGGGCATTTTTTGACAAATCATATAGTGTAAGAGATATAAAAGCTACAGTTAAAAATGATAAGTTTATAGATTGGGTATTAACAACTGATAAAATTGACCATTTAAAAATGACACAAGATAATATGAAACCATTTGAAACATTGTTTTTTGAAGTTGGTGCTGAGATAATGAAAAATATTGATGGATGGTTAGCGGTTAATCCTAAACAATCAGTTCAAAAAATTAGGTCAAAACTAAAATCATCAATATCAAACGTAAGAAGTGGTGGTGATTTGAAGAAGTTAAATAAACTAAAACAACAAATTGGTAAATTAAATTCAATTGGTGGTTTGGATGCTATAGTTCCAACTGAAGGAATAGTATTCAAATATAATGGAAAGGTTTACAAGTTTACAGGTGCATTTGCTCCTATTAATCAAATAACAGGCATGATGACGTTTTAATGAGTAATATAGAAAAAATACAAAAAATGGTAAAGGGTGTTTATAAACGTCCAATACAGATTGGATATGAATCTAAAACAGATTTACAACGAAAAGAAGGTGAAGAATGGGAAGACCATAATGGACGTAAGTGGAAGATAGAAAATGGTAAAAGAAAACAAATTACTAAAGTTCCACCAAGAGGATTTGATAAGTGTAATGATTGTGAAAAGTTAATATTAAAAGATATTGACCAGAATACATACAATAGAATGCAGAGATGTTATCATTGTCAACTAGAATTTGAAGCAGATTTACATCGAAAAGGTGAGTGGCAAAATTGGGTAAAGGAACAGGAAGAAAAACGATGGGAAACTGTATTAAAAGAATATGAATCAGAAATGGAATTAAATAAAGATACTAATCCATTTGATAAAAGTGTTGCTAATGCTTTATCAGATGAAAATATAAAGAATTATAATGAGTAATTTAAAACAAGCAATTAAAAAAGAATATGTGAAATGTGTTCAAGATTCATCATATTTTATAAATAAGTTTTGTGTAATTCAACATCCACAGCGTGGAAAGATTAAATTTAAATTATATCCTTTTCAAGAAGAAGTGTTAAAAACATATCAAGAAGAATCTTATAATGTAATTTTAAAATCACGTCAGTTGGGAATATCAACACTTACTGCTGCTTATTCTTTATGGTTGATGTTATTTCAAAATGATAAGAATGTGTTGTGTATTGCTACTGCAAAAGATACTGCAAAAAATCTTGTTACTAAAGTTCGTATTATGTATGATAATTTACCATCATGGTTAAAGACTCAGATTGTTGAGAATAATAAATTGTCGCTTACATTTAAAAATGGATCACAAATAAAAGCAATTGCATCTAATGAATCTGCTGGTCGTTCTGAAGCACTATCTTTATTGATACTTGATGAGGCCGCTTTTATAGAAAGAATTGATACGATATGGACTGCTGCTCAACAGACTTTGGCTACGGGTGGAGATTGTTTAGCTATATCTACACCAAATGGTGTTGGTAATTGGTTTCACAAAACTTGGGTAGATGCGACGGATGGGTTAAATAAATTTCATACGGTAAAATTACATTGGTCTGAACATCCAGAAAGAGATCAAAATTGGAGAAATGAACAAAATACTATTTTAGGACCAACAAAGGCAGCTCAAGAATGTGATGCTGATTTTTTAAGTTCAGGTCAATCGATTGTTGATCCAAAAATATTAGAATGGTATAAAGAAAATATGTGTTGTGAGCCGACAGAGAAAAGTGGGATTGATAGAAATTTGTGGATATGGGAATATCCAGATTATTCAAAACAATATTTAATTTGTGCGGATGTGGCTCGTGGTGATGCTACTGATTATTCAGCAGCACAAGTTTTTGAATTAGAGTCATTAACACAAGTAGCTGAATATAAAGGTCAATTAGGAACAACCGAATTTGGTAATTTTTTAATTGAACTTTCTACAAAATATAATGATGCTTTATTGGTTGTTGAAAATAATAATATAGGATGGGCAACATTACAGACTATTATTGATAGAGGTTATGAAAATTTATTTTATCAAGATAAAGATCATATGATTGTAGATGTTGAACAGCAGTATACAAACAGATATAGACATACTGATAGAAATAAAATTCCAGGTTTTACTACTACAGTGAAAACTAAACCATTGGTTGTAGCAAAAATGGAAGAATATACACGAGAGAAAATGGTCAATTTGAAGTCAACACGATTAATTGATGAACTTTTTGTATTTATATATAAGAATTCAAAGATGGAAGCTCTTGATGGGTATAATGATGATTTAGTAATGTCTTATTCTATTTTATTGTGGATAAGAGATACTGCAATAAGAATACAGTCAGAACGTTCTGAATTTCAGAGTAGTTTAGTGAATTCAATTGGAAATTTAAATAAAAGAGAGCCTATTATGACACCAAATAGGCCTAAAGAAAATCCCTGGGAAATGGATATTAAGGGAGAAAAAGAAGATTTAACTTGGTTATTGGGGTAAATTATGGCAGATAATATTTTTACAAGACTTGGCAGATTGTTTCAATCTAATGTTATTATTAGGAAAACTGATGATGATAGATTAATTGTTAAGGATTTGGATTTTACACAAACGAGTTTGACATCAAATTTTATTGATAGGTATCAACGGTTGATGCAGAATACATATTCAAATCCATATTCAGTTGCACAAAATAGAAGAGCAGCATATGAAATTCGTAAACATGATTTGTTTAGGGATTATGAACTCATGGATCAAGACCCGATTATTGCTTCGGCTCTTGATATTTATTCAGATGAATCTACTGTTGATAATATTGAAGGTGAGATTTTAAAAATAAGAACTGAGAACAGTCAAGTTAATAAAATTTTACATAACTTATATTATGATATTATTAATATAGAATTCAATTTATGGAGTTGGATTCGTAATATGACTAAATATGGTGATTTTTATTTACGATTAGATATTGTTGATAAGTATGGAGTGGTTAATATTAATCCTGTATCAGCATATGATATTACAAGATTAGAAGATCACGACCCAGCAAATCCACAACTTATTCAATTTGAAATTGAAGATGATAAAAAAGAAATTATTGAAAATTATGAGATGGCACATTTTAGACTTTTGTCTGATACTAATTTTTTACCATATGGTAGGTCTTTACTTGAAGGTGGTAGAAAGATATTTAAACAATTAACTCTTATGGAAGATGCTATGTTGATACATCGTATCATGAGAGCACCTGAAAAACGTATTTTTAAGATTGATGTTGGGAATATACCGCCAAGAGAAGTTGAACAGTTTATGCAACAACTTATTAATAAGATGAAGAAAATTCCTGTTATCGATCAGACAACAGGTGAGTATAATTTAAAATATAATGTAGAGTCTGTCACGGAAGATTATTTTTTACCAGTACGTGGTGGTGATAGTGGTACAGAGATTGAAACTCTTCCCGGTTTATCTAATAATGATCAAATAGATGATATTGAATATCTAAGAAATAAGTTAATGGCAAGTCTTAGGATTCCTAAAGCGTTCTTGGGATATGAAGAGGGATTAAGTGGAGGTAAAGCCACATTGGCTGCTGAGGATGTCCGGTTTGCTAGGACCATTGAAAGACTTCAAAAAATTATTGTAAGTGAATTAACTAAGATTGGCATAGTTCATTTATACAGTCAAGGATTTGATGATGCTGAATTAATTAATTTTGATTTAGAACTACAAAATCCATCAATGATTCATGAACAAGAAAAATTAGAAATGATGAATCAACGATTGGAGATTGCTGAAAAAGCTATGGATGTTAAATTATTTAGTCGTAAATGGGTTTATGATAATATATTTGATATGTCTGATGAAGAAAAAATTGAGGTTTATAAGAACATTGTAGAAGATACAAAACAGAAATTTAGATTAGAACAAATCGAAACAGAAGGACAGGATCCGGCAGAACAACCAGTAGGTGATGAAGGTGAAGACGATGAAGAAATGGCAAGGTCTGGTGATTGGGGTGGTAGTAAAAAAGACCCATTTAGTGGAAAGGAAACTCAAAAAGATGTATATGACAGCGATACTGTACAAAAACGTCATAGGAGTTTCGGAAAACGTGAGTTTAAAGGTAAATCGCCTCTTGCTACAAGTAAAGCACATACTGCTGTAGCACGTGAAGGTATTTTAAATCAACTCAAAAATAGATTTCCAAAGTCAAATAATTCATTATTAAGTGAGGAAAATATATTAGAAGATTAATTAATACTCTTATTCTAAAATAAACTATATTTATATATGAATAATTGTATTAAATATTTTGGAATTTTTTATGGCAAATTTTAGACATAATAAGTTGAGAAATACAGGTCTTTTGTTTGAGTTTTTACTTAGACAAGTTACTGTAGATGTTTTAAATAAAGACAGAGAATCAGATGCTCTTAAAATCATTAAAAAAAGATTTAATGAACATATGGAGGTTGGAAAAGAATTAGCATTATATAATTTATTAGTGACAAAAAAATTCAAATCAGATAAAAAGGCTGATTTCTTTTTATCTGAAATATTAAGACATAGGGATAAATTAAATAATTCTGTATTGAGACGGGAAAAGTATAATATAATTAAAGAAATAAAAGAAAAATATGATGTTAATCAATTATTTTCTTCTAAAGTACCTAATTATAAAGTATTTGCTTCGATTTATAAATTATTTGAAGGATTTGGTAATTTAAAACCTGATGAAAAAACTGAAAGTTATTTTATTATAATAGAGGGAATAACTACTTTCAATAAAACCAAATCAGATACTTTTATTCCAAAAGTATTAAAAGATAAGGATTTACGTATTTTGTCATATAAAGTATTGTTGGAAAAATTTAATAAAAAATATTCCAACTTAACTAATGAACAAAAAAAATTGTTAAAGGAGTATATAAGTAATATTTCTAATACAAATAATTTTTCTATATTTGTTGAAACTCAATTGCCTATTTTGAAAGAAAGATTAAACAGTAAAGTAAAGAAAGTTAAAGACAAAGTATTAAAAATTAAATTGCATGAAGCAGTTAATTGTATTGATAAATTTTGTTTAAATGAGTCAAAACAAACTAATGATAATTCAGTAGTTCAATTATTGAGATATTATGAACTTGATAAAGAACTCGACAAAATTTAATTCTTTAGTAAGGGAACTTGCTAGGGGATTATTGAAAAAAAAGTTAAGTGAAATAACTTCAACTGCAAGTATTGATGGATACGAAACGCCAAATGCGTTTGGTAAAATTAGTAAGAAAAGGAAAAAGAATTTAGAAAAACAAACTGGATATAAGTTTATTGATGAAGCAATTTCTGATAGTGATATGAAAGAGATTAAGTTAGCTATTAGAAAAGAAGTTTCTGATATTTTACGTGATATCTGGATTAAAAGAACTTCTTGGGGAGGACGATAATGTATCAAGCAGATCCAAATGATAGTACAAAATCAATACCAAAGGCAAGATCAATAGATGCTTATGGTAAAGCAACAACTCCTGGACCATATCCATTAAGGCATGATAGACCTAACTATGTTTTAGTAAATGTAAATGGGGATTATTCATTTGCTTATGAATCGGGAAGTATTGCTACATATGTAAGTGGTTCTAATATTCAAAGTACAAATGCGGGACCAGTTAGACTTGATATTAATCCAATTGCTTGGACATCAGTCGGTGGTAAAGCTGGTGATGTAACTTTTGTATACTTGGGAGATGTGGGATAATGAATAAACAATTATTAGTAGATGTCAGACCATTTAATATTTCAACTGATAAGATTAATGAATCTATTAGTGAAAATAATGGTAAGTTAGTCGTTAAGGGTGTATTACAGAGAGCCGAATCCAAAAATCAAAATGGTAGAGTATATCCAAGAGAAGTATTATTAAAAGAAGTTGGAAAATATTTAGAAAATCAGGTTACAGAGAGGCGAGCTTTAGGAGAACTCGACCATCCAGAAAGTTCAGTTGTGAATTTAAATAATGCATCTCATAATGTTATTGAAATGCATTGGGATGGTGATGATTTGATGGGGACGGTAGAAGTATTGTCTACACCAGCTGGTAATATATTAAAAGAATTATTTAAATCGGGAATCAAATTAGGAATTAGTTCAAGAGGACTTGGTAGTGTTGAAACTATAAAAGAAGATGAACAAGGCGAAGAAGATACCGTAGAGGTTCAACCTGACTTTGAATTGATTGCGTTTGATTTCGTATCCAACCCATCTACACATGGAGCATTTATGAGACCTGTAAATGAATCCGTCCAATCTAAAACTCCAGAAAATAATATCGAGAGAATTGTTAACTCCATAATGAGGGGTTAATCTCGTGCCATTTAAATCCGAAAAACAACGGAAATGGATGTGGGCAAATAATCCAGAGATGGCCAAGAAGTGGGAAAAAGAAGAGTCCTTGACAAAGGAAAGTGGTATTTTATATAAAGCCGGTGTAAAAAAATACGGCAAAGAAGGGATGAAAAAAATTCAACAAGCTGCTGGTAAAAGAAAATCACATGCAGAAATAGGTAAAATTAAAGATAAATATGAGAAAGGTAAAAAAGAATCTGTATCTGTAAATGAAATGCCTAATTTTGACAGAGGAACGTCAGGTTTACCAAGAGGTTGGATAGAAGATTATAATAAAATTGTAAAAAAATTGAGTAAAGGAAAAGGATGGGGTACATTAAGTGGAAGTGATAAAAAGAAGGTTTGGGCTACTTTAGGAAAGAAATATAATGAATCCGTAAAAGAATCAGATTTACCCATCACAACTAAAAAACAGAAAGTTATACAAGTAAAACATAAGACATCTGGAAAAGAATTAATTGTTGTTGATACTCCAAAATGGAGAAAAAAATATAAACAAATGGGTTTTGTAGTACAAGAATCCGTAAATGAAGGTGGAATGGGTATATTGGATAAAGACCAAACGGATGTATTACATGGTATAGTAGCGAAAAATAAATCTAAAAATTCAAAAGTTATTCTTAGTATTGCTATGAAAGATAGAATGTTTAAAGGCATTGATAAAAAAGAATTATTAGGATATATTGAAGGTGCTAAACAATTTGTTAAGTATATGAGTATGGGAAGAACTGGCAATGAATCCGTAAATGAAGCTAATGTTATTCAGAAGATAGACAAGTTAGCAAAACGCAATAAGTATGGAACTGTCGATGGTACCCAGATGAATGGTAAAACAGCTAGAGAAATTATGGCTATTTTTAAACATCCAAAAATGAATTCATATAGAAATCAAATGTTGAAGATGAAGGTTGATGATTTAGTAGATTTGTCTTGGAAGTTAGCTAAACCTTTAAAGATAAAAGTTGAATCTGTAAATGAATTGACGACTGCTCAAAAACATCAAGTTAAAATAGCAAAAGATACGTTAAAGATGCCAAAGCCCATGAGAGGTGTAATGGGAATGTCTAAAAAAGAAGCTCTTAAAATATTGAAGAAATATAAAATAAAAGAATCCGTAAATGAAGCTGAAAGAGATTATAAAGATGAATACAAAAAATTTCAGTCATCTACTAAAGCAAAAAAATATAGAGCAGAATTAAATAAATACAATCGTAAAAAAGGAACTTATGGAAATGGTGATGGTAAAGATGCTACTCATAAAGGTGGTAAGATATCCGGATTTGAAAAGGAATCCATAAATAGAGGACGTAAAGAAAAGAGTCGTTTGAAGAAAGAAGATGTTATGCCAGATTTTGAACCAATGGTTGGTGAAATTGTTGATAGTGTTATTAAAGAATATAGTATAAATGAAGATTTAACAAAACTTCGTGCTCTTTATGCTCAATTGAATAAAGAATTCAAAAAATATGATCATAAAAAAATAAGTGATTTTAATAAAGTTGATAAGTACTTGAAATCAAAATTCAAAAAAGGTTCAAGTTTACCTGATATTGTTGCTAGTTTTTATAATGATTACAGAGGTGGTGAAGAAATGGGAAAAAATCATAAAAGACTTTTCAAGTATGCCAAAAAGATGCAAGGTGAATCCGTAAATGAAGGTGATAAGAGACAATATCGTGATGCGTATGGGAAGTATTATAAAACATACGAAGCTTTTGCAAGAGAAGTTATGAATATAGCCAAAAGTGCTTCTAAGATAAGTGGTAATAAAACGGATGAAAAAATTATTTTAAAGAATTTTAAAAAACAAGTTATTCCATTTGCAGGTTTAATGAGTAGTTGGTCAAAAGGACGTGAGAGTAATCCTCATATAGATGAAGGATTATTAAGTGAAAAAATGGATCCAGAACAATACCATAGATATATGCAATATGTTTTTGATACTCAATTCAAGACACCTGAAGAGAAGAAGATGAAAAAATCTATCATCAAAAAAATAAATGTTGCTCAAAAGAAAAAAGGTTTACCGGTATTTAAAGAAGGTAGTTGTGGTTATGGTATTGATGGTGAAGTAGGTGATGAACCAGCAGGTCCACATTTGTTAAAAAAGAAGAAAAAGAATGAATCTATAAATGAAGCTGCTACAAACATAAAAAGGGTTGAATTAATTTTGAAAAAACGTCAAGCTATGAAGATTGATGGTTACTTAGTAGATATGCAAACTGCTAACGTTATTATGAAAGTTTGGAAAGCACTTAGTTCATCTAATAAAAAGAAATTTGCACCATTGTCAATTAAAAAAATGGCTGAAGTAGCCTGGAAATTAGTGAGGTAAGTTATGGCTGAAACAAAAAAAACAAATTCAGAATTTTATATTCAAGATCAAAAACATGCTATTAATACAGAGTTAATTGGAATTATAAAATTCAGACAAAGTAAAAAATGGTTAATCAGTATTGCTGTTGTGGCATTGTTTTCCGTTATATTGGCTTTGATGATTTACTTTATGAGTAATGGAGTTGATGTTCAAGGTGGATGGAAAGAAATTTTACTACTTATGTTAGGAGGCTTTGTTGGTTCATTTGCCAAAGTGATTGACTTTTGGTTCAACAATGCTGAAGATGATGTTAAACTATTAGAACACGCGGACGATTAATTATGGGTTTATTAAGTACAATTACTAGCGCTGCCGGAACACTATTAGGTGGTGATACACTTAAAGATGTAGGTGGAATCATTGATGACCTACATATGTCTGGTGAAGAAAAAGCTGAAGCCAAACAAAAATTAGAAACTATTTTAATTCAAGCCGAACAAGCTGCTCAAGCACAAGTATCTGCTCGTTGGGAAGCCGATATGAAACATGGAAGTTGGTTGAGTAAAAATATCAGACCATTGACTTTGGTATTTCTTACATTTGTGTTTACAATATTAAGTGTGTTTGATGGTAATTTAGAAATTGGTGATAAAGCATTTACAATAGGTGCAGCATATGTACCTGTTTATCAAACTTTATTGATGACCGTATATGCGGCTTATTTTGCTGGTCGTTCAATTGAAAAAGTAAAGCAGGTGGCAAAATAATGATTAAGTTAAAAGAACTTTTAAAAGAAAAAAAAGAAACAATTAGTGAAGCAAAAGGATATCAACCTACTCTTAAAGTACCGAGTGATGTTAGCTATTATGAAAGAGATTGGACCGTGGTATTAAAAGAGTGGGGAAAGACAGATTATGGTCCAAGAGAATCCGATATGTATGATTGGAATGATTCACGATATTATGAAGAAGTTAAAAAAGAATTTAATGCACATATGGATAAAGTCGCTACAAAATTAAATAAAGCCGCTAAAGATTTAGAAAGACCTTATAAAGTATGGGATAAGATACTTACTAAGTATCGCAAAAAAGATGGGAGCTAATAATGATTAAATTATCAGGACTTGTAACAGAAAAGAAAGAACTTGGTGGTGCTTATATCAATCAAATTGAGAGATTAACTGATAGAAATAATCACACGAGAGCAAGAGCCGAATTAGCAAGACATATTGGTGATAAAAGACTTATAAAGGCTTATGAAGGCTTGATGTATGTAGAAGATTTATTGAGAGATGCTAACGATACATCTGGTGCAAGAGCTAGGTTGGATAAAATGTTGTTTTATAAGGCAAAAAGAATGTATAGTGATTATGAGCAAATACATGGAGCATTTTAATGATTAGTTTAAAAAACTTAGTTAAATATGTTCGAGAGGCAAAAATTACCAAACCACGAAGAGGTAAAGAAACACCTTTGGATGCAAAAGTTCAAATACCTGGATTTGGTGTAATGACGAGAAAACAAATGCAAGGAAGTATTCAAAGATATATTGCTGAAATATCCAAGTATGTCAAAAAAGGTGATGCACAAGCTGCTTATAATGCAATGTATAAGAGAACTGTATTAAAAGGTTTTTTAGAAACAGAAATTCAACATTCTGGTAAGTAATGATTAAATTAAAATATTTATTAGAAGAAGCTACTGTTTCAATGGGGCAAGTTCATTCAAATCCTTATGCTACTTCATTTAAATCACCTGAACAAATTGTAAAGGAAAGAGTATCAAGTCCATTTTCACAACATCTTAGAAATGCACAAGAAGAAGTTGAATATATGATTTCACTTGGTCCACATCCAGATGGAGACAGAGGAGTTTATAAAGATGCTAAGGGTGCCCTAAAATTACTACAAGTGGCTCAGAAAGCATTAGGGAAAATTAAGTAGTGGAAAGGTTAGAACGTAATATTTATATTTAGGAGACTATTATTATGAGTATATCAACATATAAACGATGGATGAAAGAAGCTTATCTTTATGAAGCAGATGATGAGAAAGGTAAACATGATAGTGGTGACACTTGGAAAACTGCAAGTGGGAAACACGCTGGTAAATATAAATTTAAAGTAGATTACTTTGACGATCCAGAGGATGCTAAAGATTATGCTAAATATGGTCCGTCTGGTATGTCAGATGATGATAAAGAAAAACCAGATGAACCAGAAGCTGAACCAAAGAAAACTGCTATAAGTACAACTGGTGGTCTTGGTGGCGATGATGATTACGATCCAGCAGATGATCCATTCCAACATGGACCTGGCGGACCTCGGTCACATATGGCCAATCAACCAGATCCGGATTATAAACCTGAACCAGAAGCTGAACCAAGTGGTGAACCAGAAGCTGAACCAAGTGGTGAAGAACCAAGTGGTTTGGGTAGTGATGAAAAAGAAGGACTGAATAAGAGAGTCAGGGACGCTTTCAACAAAGAGCAATCAGACGAGGAATTTGCATCCAACCTTGAAACAATGAGTGATGCGGAATTTAAAGAAGCACAACGTCTAGCACAACTAGATAGTCAGTGGGACATGGAAAGACAAATGTATGATGATCCCCGTTCAACATCTTACATGGGCGGTGCACCGTCACAGGATCAACTGGATCAACATGCTGCACAATCAAAAGCAATATCATCGGAAAAGAAAAGAAGAGAAGGTGGTGAAGAACCAAAAGATGAACCAAAAAAGAAAAAAGGATTCTTTAGTAAAATGCTTGGTAAAAAAGAACCAAGTGGTGAACCAGAAGGTGGTGAAGAAGTTGAAAGAGATAATGCTGGTGTTCCGGAAAATGAAGCAGATTGGGCTGAAGAAATAGATCAGGTACAAAGTAATTATGAAGAAATGAAAGATAATTACGAACAATCTAGACAAGATGGTGACCCAGATGATCCAGAAGAAAAAGAGCAAATGGATTTGGATAGAGTAGAATATAGGAAGGCAGAGGATAAATTAAGAAAGTATAAGAAAAAAGAAAAAGAACAAGGTTGGGATAGAGAAATGGGACGTACTGGTACAGAAGAAATCAAAGTAATCAACGGAAAAAAATATCGTGCAATTAAAGAATCTGTTGATAAAAGAATTTCTGTAAAAGAAGTTCATAAATGGTTAAAAGGATTGGAAGAATATAGATATCGTAAGATACCAGGAGTTGATGCACGAAGAATCACTTCATTTGTAAATAATGGTTTAAATGAAACAGATTTACCAAAATCATTACAAAAGAAATGGGAAAGTGCTAGATACAATAAAGAAAAGTCTTTAGCTGATAGATTTATAAAACAAAGAATTAGTCAAAAATTGACACAAACAGAATCTAAAAAACATCCCCTTAAAGAACAATATGATAGGTTGTTTACAAATAGGACAGTATTATGAAAGATATAAAATTATTAGGAATTGTTGAAGACATTGGTCTTAATTTGGCTGATGACAGACCTAAAGTAAATAAACATGAAGTAATTGAAGCAGTAAAATCATATGCAAGAGTTGGAAAACAACTTTACAATGGTGGTGGTATTTTGGAAGCTGCTAAACAATTGGTTCAAATGGCAGAGTCAGCTCAAAATCATGTCTTGAGTGAAACTGATGATTGGTTTGATGGCGTAAGTGTTAAACGAAATATGAAAGAACTCAAAGGACTAACAGGACAATTTAGAAAAACTGCTGTTGAAGCAAATTCTGTTAATCAACGTTTGTCTACTTTATATGAAGATATGGGAAATATTCTTAATCGTTACTATGATATTGAAGAAGCTTTAGACCCTGTTGGTCAAGAAGATGATGATGTTGACAATGATGGTGATGAAGATGATAGTGATGCTTATTTGAAGAAACGTAGAGATGCTGTTTCTAAGGCTGTCAAGGGAGATGGATAGGGAATTTTTATTTTGTTCACTTATATTGTGGCAAATTGGTTTTATTGTTTATCTTTTATTAAACAAGTTTTATCAACCGAAGAAGTTATTTACACAACCATCTGTAAGGCCATCTGTAGTTGAGGTAGATTTACCAAAAAAGAAAATTGAACATGTTGATATAGAGATGAAAAAACAAATCAATACACAAAAACCAACATCAGCATATGTAAAGTCTGATGAAGTTATTAAGGGTAAAGTAAAGACTCAAAAGAATAAATTAAAAGAATTAATAAGAGGGTTATAACATGGCAAAAGGTTTAGATTGTGGTACATCATTTTATATTTCTGCTACAGAAGATACAATTAAAAAACAAAGAAATGCATTTTTGACGGTTGATGGAGAAGTAAGTCAAGTTAAAAGAATGTTAAAAAGACAAGGAATTCCATTTGTAGAGAAAGCTAGTAAAGTACATATTGTTGGTCAACATGCTTTTAACTATGCTCAAATATTCAGTACTGCGGAATTAAAACGACCTATGAAAAGCGGGTTATTGAATCCGACTGAAAAAGATTCTTTACCAGTATTGAATGCTATTATTGGTGAACTATTAGGTGATGCTAGTGAAAATGAAACTTGTGTATATTGTATTCCAGCAAAACCAATTGATGTGGAACGAGAAGTTAGTTATCATGAAGATGTTTTAAGAACTATTATTGAACAATATGGATATAAAGTAAAGAAGATTGAAGAGCCTGTTGCACTTGGATATGAAGGATTAGTTGATACTCAGTTGACTGGTATTGCTATTTCAATGGGTGCTGGTATGTGTAATATTGCTGTTATGTATCAAGGAATGACAGCACTTTCTTTTAGTGTAAGTCGTGGTGGTGATTGGGTTGATGATAACGTATCGATGGATACTGGAGTTTCAAAAGCAAAAGTAACAAATATTAAAGAGTCATCGGATACTTTAAATTTATCAAAAGGAGTTTATCAGGATATCTATGAAGAGGGGACGGATGAGGCGAATGTATTAATTGCAATTCGTTCTTATTATGGAGCTCTTATTAATTATTTATTAACAAATTTAAGAGTTCAATTTGAAGGTGTTGAAAATGTACCTAATTTTCCAGAACCAGTACCGATTGTTATAGGTGGTGGCACGTCATTGGTTACTGGATTTTTAGATGTATTTAATGAACAATTTGACCAAGATACATTTCCAATACCAATTTCAGAAATAATTTTGATTGAAGATGCTCATACAGCAGTAGCTCGTGGGTGTCTATCTGAGGCACAATTAATTGAAGAAGATAAGGAAGATTAATGAAACAACTAGGAGATATAAAATGAAAAACGTTAAAGAATGGGCATATGCCGGTGTAGGATTTGTTGTAGGATTTTTACTTGCTGTTATTTGTGCTGCAAATGGAATTTTGACATATTAAAACGAAAAAATAAAGGTTATGATATGACACGACGACAAAAAAAAGAATTACAGAAATATCAAAATTGTTTACCTTATGTAGAAGTAAAGGATAATAATGTTGAAAAGGCTTTATCTTTATTCAAAAGAAAAATAAAAAATTCTGGTCTATTGAAAGAACTTAGAGATAGAGAATATTACGAAAAACCATCTATTAAAAGAAGAAGAAGAAAAAAACTTCAAAAATTAAGAAATAAATATACCGACTAAATTTTCTTTTTTTATTTTTTTATTATATTTATATATACCTC
>Ga0209128_1001438_pt1 | contig 16280 bp, 10 predicted proteins | sample ETNvirnome_6_100_FD_184072 | JGI IMG/M metagenome (GOLD analysis project Ga0209128, IMG submission 184072) | Marine viral communities from the Pacific Ocean - ETNP_6_100 (SPAdes) (version 2) | ecosystem: Environmental > Aquatic > Marine > Oceanic | place: Pacific Ocean | collected 2013-06-19 | reverse complement strand
TCTTCCTTGATGATCTCTTTGAGTCTTTGTTTAGTGATTTTCATTTCTCGCTCCTAAAGCAGGGAACAGTGGCCCAGAACCAGTCCGGCAAGAAATGCCACAGCACCATTGGCGCCCAAAAGCAAATAAACCTCGCGAGGCTCACGCAAAAGCAAAACGCTCTTACCCAGAGCCACGCTATCTAATACAAGTTGTTTCATTTTAAGTTATTCCTTTACACTGACATTGCTAGTGTCAACAATAAATAGTTGTCTGGAGTTATAAGGGTCGCATTTTCCAGGCATTTCTGAAATTGTTCTTTGTTCATCGAGCCCACGTCTTCGTTGTCGCCGATGTTTACCTTCCAAACCTCAATATCAAAATCAAGTAGCGTCTTTATAATCTCCAGCTCTTTCTTCTTTGCATCAGGATCAAGGGCAACATACACTCCCGCATCCTCTTTGACGATCTTGCGAAGCAATACTGAGTTCTGATTTAGAGTAGAGCCGAGGATAGGGACCGCATTACGGCCAGCAATAATCGCATCAAATATCCCTTCGACCAGGATAATGTCCGAACTCCAATCCACAAACAAATCGTTGAATATAATATTACGGCTTGCCGGGGGATTCTTATACTTAGGATAATAGGCACGATCATACGATCGAGAAATAAAGTAGTTCAGATCTCCATCGTCATCAAACGATGGGATAATGATTCTACCTTCATACTCGCCTCCGCTGCAATAGCCCATCTTCCACCAAACAATATCTTGTTTGCTGATGCCGCGCTTACGTAGGTAGTTCCGAGCAGCGAACCCGGTAGGTGGTACATCACGATTTGTTAAGGTGATGAACCCTTCAGGCATCTCAAGTATTTGTTTTTCTTCGACTTTCTCGGCAAATAAATCTTCTAATCTATCATAATTGATCTCAGATGTGAGATCTTGCCACTGCGACTTGTCGTGGTTCGTGCCAAAACGGCGAACGACACGGTATAGGTTCTTGCCTCGAGTGTCACACACCCAGCACTTATAGTAACCTTTATCTAGATTTACGGAGAATTTGCGCTTGTGGTGCTCGCAGTAGGGGCACTTGAATAAATACTCATTGTTGGTCCGATAGCCGGCACCCAACACATTAGTCAGTATTTTTAATTTCTTCTCTTTCACGGATCCAGCCTGCCTTTGCGATTACATAGCTGTCCGACCGATCAGCATAACCAGCCTTTGGATTTCCATGTCTAGTGTATTGTATCTCAAAACCGGGTACGTTGTCAACAACAAATTGCAAAGAAACCTTTTTTGCTTTCTGTCCCTTGGGGATTTTGATGCCGCAGAGTTTGCGAGCGGATGTGGCGGCAAGGTACTTGGGTTCCTTATAGAAGAAATTATAACACAACCACGAAACAATGCCATTTATTTTTGACAAAAGTGATAAGGTTTGTGCAGAGGAAAATCCAGAGCGGAAGGACTGGAGTGATTGCTCGATATACACTTGTTCTATGTTGTGCGCATCGTCTAGTGCTTCCAGGCGATCACATACAATTTCTATTTTTTTGAAAAAGTTTTTCTCCTTGCGGAGATCAATATGGTCGCAGACCAGTATGTTGCCGTCACCATCCAACACTGTGTATCCAGTTATGCTGGTGGAGATATCCAGCCCTAAAATCATCAAATATCCAGTTCTATCTTAAAAGTAAAATCTCGGTTATCCGTCTTCTTGATAGGAGTGGCCGGCTTTGCTATAGCAATCAAATTCATATTCTTATCGTACAGTCCAATTTTGCTCACATAGGTGGTTCGAGCGAAAGAGGCAGCAGGACTATTATACGCCGAACTAACAACGTTTTTAATCCCCAATGATTGATTCTGAACATATGCCACACTGCTCGTAGTGCCAAACGATCCCGTAAAATAGTCTACAAACGTTGGATTATTAGACTGGTTCAGTTCTCCCTTGGGCGCCGAGGCAAAAACTGTCATGGTTTGCGTCTTCGTGGTACCGCTCATGTTTAACATGAAAGAGGATAGAGGGGCCTTGATGGAGCCGGGGAGGGACGCCATGTAATTAATCCAGTTAGGATAGGTGTAGGAAGTTCCATAATCTTCGTTGTGCGGACCGGTGCTTATGTCCCACGAGCCAGTTAACACCACAAACCCCTCACTATAGAGCACAACGCCGGCAGTGCTGCCAGAGCCAGGAGAGTCCGTGGGTCCGGTTTGATAAAGAACGCCGTTACGGTTTTTATCTTCTAGAGTGCCCACCAGTGTGCCGGTTACATAAAAATCTAATTTTATTGTCCCTGGTTTAATCTTCGATCCATAAAAAATAGTGGGAACATTAATTAAGCTCAACTCACAATCTTCAAAATCGCGAGAAGCAAGGGTGTGTAGTGACGAGGAATATTCATAAAAAGGGCTCAAATACACATAATGATTTAGAGTATTCTTTAGTGCCCGAATATGGCTCACAGAGCCGGAGCTACTCACTGTTATACCCCCCGTCTCTGTTTCTGTTATAACCGGGCTGACGACTCTTGGCGTAACGGTAGAATAATACTCGCGCGTGATGCTGGCAGTATAAGGATATTCGCCAATGAAAACGTCTCCGGGTCTCCCTGCATTGAAGGCTGTTGAGGATACCGAACTAAATCCAAGACGATTGCCATCCTTTACCATAAACTGGTATATTAATCCTGTATCCAATACCCCAGAGACACCAATCTCGCGATCATAGGCTGCGGCCGCGTCTGTTCCGCGATCAACATTTAACTCAAATAAATTAATGCTGCCCGGATCGGTGCAACGAATAGAGCCCGTAAAGGAACCTGATATATTTGGAGTATTATTATATGATGCCGTCCCATTGTAAACTCGATACTTAATCTCAGGGTAAGCCCTTAAAGTATTTATATAGACATCATTTTTCTGGAACTTGTAAACCGGCATCCTAATTCCCTACTATTATACATAGTTTGGTATTGTTTTTAATGGACGGTCCTTAGTAGTCTAGACGGACTCGAAGCGTAAACTCTGAGGATGGGTCCTTCTTTAAGGGTTCCGAAAGCTTTGCAACCGCTAGCAACTCATTATCCGCCGAGTACAGACCAACAGCAGTGGTGTAACTTACTGGGGAGTCAGTTGAGTTATTCTTTACAACCATTTTGCTGGCGCTTAAGTAAGTCGGGTTCGCCGAGTAGTTAAAGTCATTATGACTAGCGCGGCAGAAGTAGATCGTTGAGTTTAGTTCTGTCGTATTATTGAAGGACATATTAACTATGCGGTGGCGAAGATCGGTACATGCTCCAGAAATGGCAGAGCCAGTAAGGACAGCATCAATGTAGCCAGCCTCACCAACTAGGGTGTCCGGTCCGAACTCCGCGCCATCACGCAATAGACCGCCGGGGCCGGCTGCTATATCCTCGAACAAAGAGGCGCTTAATACGGCGATGCCGGCTTGGTAGTAGAGCAACCCGCAGGGCATACCAACTGTGCCGTAGGCCGCCACCATCGGAGATCCCGTTCCGTCTTTGGCAAATAAAATACCATATTCGCCGGCGGGTGAATTAACTTTATACCCCGTTGAACCACTGAAGTCCGTGATAATAACCGTTTCCTGGTCAGGATCGTTAAAGTCTTCATATACGCCTAACTCAAGAGAGAAACTCCCCTTCTTAATCTCATCCTTTGCCAGAAGTCGAGTAAAATTGATAAACAAAGCTTCATTAATTTTGGTACCCTGTGATAGGTCGCCATCTTCGTCAAAGGCGCGGACAACGCCATTTTGATCAAATCCAGCAAGAACCTGGGACATTTCGTTATAGATGTTAATCTTTTTAGCATTTTGAGTATTAGCAGAAGACGAAAGCCCAGACGAGGATCCATATCCCACAGTAAGATCGAAAATATGGTTAGCTGACGAACTTAAATAGGGGTAATCATACACCGACTGGAACATTCCGTGGGTGTAGTTTTTGATATTGTTGCCGCCATATGTACCGGACACAATGGTGCCCGTAACTGGGATTGCTTCGTGTAGCAGATTTCTAGTCGAAACTATATCTTTTGGATCAATTGTTTTAAATGAAGAAGCCATTATCTATTTTCCTTATGATGTTAACTTAACAAACCGTAATGGAATGTCTAAGCTATAGCCCGTGTTCACGCCGGCGACCCGAACTGTCGAGTCGATGAATTGGTAGGGGTTGGTTCCAGGCACGAGATCGTTTCCTGATGTTGAAGAATTAGTGATCGTATCGACGCCAGTGGTGCCGAGTTGGCTGAACAGGAAGCTACTATTTCGCAACTCCAAGCTAGCACCAAGGCGGAAGCTTAACTTAGTTCCCCGAGGACCGGAGATTGAAGAGGCTTCGGTACTGCGTAGATTATTAACGTAGCCGCGACCCTGATCTCCGCCGACAAAATAATAGTTTGCGATGCCATCGTCGTCTAAATAAGCGAATGTAGCTGGAGAAAGCTGAATATTAGACGCGGCATTCGTCGAGGTTACGGAGGTAACGTTATCCCCGCTGGGGAATATCTGCGCCAGGCGATTATCAATTTGAATAATATACTGATTCTCGACGAGCTGATCGCTGAGAGGATCTTCTTTGGCTAGCTCATTGGTATTGAGCCCCTGGTTGGTTTCGACGCGAGCGGGGTCATCTGACGGGCGATAGCCGTTAAGAATACCAGCTCCTAGAGAGTTTCCAAAGCCGGTCTCAACTGTTAACTTATCCACCGGAATTACAAAGTAGCCATTAGCATTTTGTTCAACGCCAAGACCTGATTGAGTAAAGAGCCTGATAACAGGCAGATAAAGAAGATCATTATCATTAATTGTCAAGAGCCTTGATTTCATGCTCGACATATTATTAGTAAAAGACTCTAAAACGGGGGTCTGCAGAATACTAAGATCATAATATGCAGAGCCACTGGCGTTGTTCTTGTCGTAGAGACCGTAGTCGATCTCATCATCCCCAAGAGCAAATTTATCAATCTTAAAGCTGCCGTCGCCCTTCGCAAGGCGCATCCTCCCTGTGTCAGTCAAAACAGCGTCCAAAATGATGTCGCCCGAATTATCTAAAAAACCCATAACCTTTTCCTCTCTATATAAATAGTGAATAAATTATTATTATTCCTATGGAATCACAACTCCTGTATTTTTAAATGTAAGATTTAAATCAATCTTCCGTCCAGTTTTCTTACTCGTCAGCCGAACTTTAAACTTTTTGTTCCACACTTTATCAACCACGTCGATGGATCCTAAAATGTCCGAATCAGGTATTTCGTCAATTCCAACTGTAGTGGGTGACGACGCCGCGGGGTCGAAAACTGTTTGTGATAGTTTGGGACGAATGGCAAGAAAGCGGCGCCCCTGTTTAACATATTTGTTAATCGCAGGTTCAAACATAAACATTTTCTGTCTTAAAAAAAGCTGACCGCGATTGTCCACCATCTCTAGTTCAAAGATGTATGTAGGATTCGAAATATTATTATGAATATCAATTGAGCGGGCACAATACCAATAGGTCCTATTTGGCTGAATTGTGTCAACATATGCCACTGCTGTTGAAAATTTATCGGGGCCGAGTTGGGCTTGTACGGGAGCATCCGTCACGTTAAATCCCTTAAAAGAATCATAACCTGTCGGCTTCTCTGCTATCTTAAAAAGCTCATATTTTCGTATGGGGTCGTCGTTACGATATGTTAACTTCTTCTGACCTCCTAGATATGCTTGGATAGTTGTCCCAGCAAGAGAATCCGCGTTAATCTCAATTTGGTGCTGTGAAAAATACTCCTCTAGGACGAAACTTACATCCGTGCTCCGGAGAATAATCGGAGTCTCTTCTCGCTCGCCGGCGTTAGAATTAAACAACACTAAGACTTTATTATTCACGCCAACATATGGCACGAACACAACATCCGGAGGGACTGGGGGCTTATCAGTAATCGTAGCCGATAGAGTACAATATGGCGTCGCAATAGCTCGAATATTGGGCTTATTAACCACAGTTACTTCTGCTATGGGAGGACCACTAGAGGGAAACATCTCCTGATTTCCGGCAGAACCGTGCTCGCCGCTGCGGAACAGCATAGAGAAACTAATGTTTTCTTCGTTGAATATCTTATACTCAATTATTAATTCTTTACCCTCTCTTGCAGTGCCTATCCGGAGCCTCGATGATTGCTCATAGGCTGCAACCTGATTATTTGCGTTCTCTCCAAAATCCGCCAGCTGAAACGGGCGGACGCGTGCTTCAATATAATAGGGCGTTGTTGTTAGTCCGCTAGCTAGGGCGTCATCGAATGCGGTCTGCATTTTTTGGACCAGATCGTAAACTGATAATTTTTGTCCTGTGGTAAACTCCATGGGTCCAACAGAGAAAAACCCAGGATCTCCCGTATTATTAACGGGAGGCAAGAAATCTGGGTCTGGAAGTTCCGTTGCATAACTAGATTCTGAGATGTCTATGTACCAGAAGAAACTCATCCTAGTTACCACCGAAGAATCTGCTTAAGAAGCTAGGTGATGGGGCGGGTGGCGTGGCGGTCGAGCCGGCGACTGGTGTACCGTAACTAGGGGAGGACCCATCATAGCTCCCGCCGCCGAGGGCTGAGGGAACGGTGGAGGGTGCTGTAGGCGTAACCGGCGCTGCCACAGGGGGAGGGTCTACTGTTAAGAGCCCCCCCACAGCGCCGCCGGAGCTGTTACCAGCAAATCCAAATCCTTCTATTATCTCAAGCTCAATCTTTTGTAGTTTTTCAATGTCGCTAGCGCGACCATCAGAGGCACCGACAAATTCAGTACCGTCTAAGAATAGATTTTGATACCCAGGGGTGTTCACGGTGCTCGTGTTTGATGGCTTAAAAATATAATATCCTGTTTGTGCAGACTCTTCTGCTACAACATCAATACCAACCTGTGAATATGGCAAGTCTTTGTCTGTGGGGGTGTACTCTTTTAGATATTCCTCAACATGATCATCGAGAAGAAGAGCCGGGTCTTCTTCTCGATAATATCCGAGAGCATTTCCGACCGCTCTTCCATATCCGCCGACTGCAGAGAAAAACACTTTCAAGTCTCTATAAGAATATTGAGTACCAAATATAATACGTATTTGTTGGATATCGTATTGATATCTCACTCCATACTTAACCTGGGAGTCTATGTAACTAATGTCGGTCGCAACTCCGGCTGCCTGTCCAATATAAAAGGTCTGTACAGGCTCACTTACGTTTCCTTCGGGGTTTACAACCCTTTTGTCGATCTTATACATTATCGGTTCGTTATAGCACCCGTGATTCTTTAAAATTATACTTTCAGTCTCTCTTAAAGGATAGTTGATCGTTCGATTTTCGTTAAGTAGCAAGAAGTCCTTAGCTGGCTGTTCTTCGGACTCGAGGGTTACCTGATTATAGTTTCTTATAAGAATGAAGTTGTCGTCTGTGGTGGTGTTGGTGTTGATTCGATCTACTATCTTTTCAATGCGATCGCCGTCAGTAATATCTGCCAAAAACTTACTCATATGGAAGTGGAAAGCGATGTTTTGTGGGACAACATCTAGAGAATATGCGGACGGATTCTGGGCACTTTCTCGGGTGATCGTGCGCGTCTTAAATGCGGCCGAAGGAGAGGGGGTAGCTCCTTCAATATTCTGAATTATATACATTTGAAGTATGTCCATGAACTGGGTACCCGAACCTTCTCCAAACTCCGCATCCATGTGCCTTATCAGAGCTGCCAGAAAGGAGGTCCCATCCCAAAGTCCAGCATCGGCGACACTATCCCAGTCTCGTCCAATAATAATTCTATTATAAAATGGCAGGTTTCTTAAGCCAGAAGTGTCATCATCACGAGTCACCAAGTTATTCATGGCGGCGAGATCAGAGTTCAGTATCACCATATTTTTGTAACTATTGTTAAACTTGGACTTAACGTTGTCCAGCTGTCCGGAATCTTTTATGAGACCAAGACCTTTGCTATATAGAGTATACAATTGCACCGAATCTGATTCAGTATATCCGCCTGCAGGACCTTCCATTTTCTGAAACCATGGATCAGGATCACCATCATTATCAATGTTCACCTCTTGTAGTGTACCATTTAATGTAAGTTGATTAAAGTAATCGTCCGAGTTTAGAGTAGACCCAGTGTTGCGCATTTCAGATTCTAAACAGTAGAAGTTTGTGAGCATTGGTTCTGTGGCAGCAAGAGAGGCTACTTCATAGGGTGGAGTAGTATCTGCATAAAAATTATAAACAGATTCAACCTTTAATCTCAGTCCGCTCTTCTCTCTTATTTCCTTGTTCTCGGATGGTTTATAATAAAAGGAAGTGTGATCGACGAAGTCCCCCGAAGTACTAAAAATAGGACCGATTGCCCTATTGACCGGCGACGTTGTCGAGGCGAAGCCGGTCTTTAAAAACATCTCCCAATAAGGATCTCCCTCATAAACTCCATCTTCTTCGATGATCTGCCGGAGCAAGTTCTTTACTCCGAGGCGGTTAGAGGTAGGATTCGACCGACCAAAGGTTTGATGATTCCACGAATCATTGTCCAGTTGAATGAGAAATTTTGTTGACAGGGGCGGCAAGTCACTTAATTCCATAGCCACAGGAGTTAACTCTATCGGCTTATATTTTACTTGCCTGATATGGTAACCGTGAGTTATATTGTCCGCTGCAAAATTAGCAAGATTTTGACCTCTATGAGAAGGATACTGAGCATAATATTTTCCAAGGACGCCGCGGAGGCGATCCGATGTTCCCCAGGACGCGCGGAGGAATCGGTTAAACCTGGCGCCTCTCTTTGAGGTTCTTTTGCGAAGTCCAATTAAATTAGAATTAACTAAAAGTCTTGAATCCTTAAATGCTGGATCTTGTGCCATTAGTAGCTGTCGCTCCTATCGTTGCGAGAGTTCCTTATTATAACGGGGGACTTGATATAAGCACTGTCAACGCCAGACAAATCTCCGCCGATATTAAAAGCTATGTTCTTCGCTTCTACTTTCATTTGCTTTAGTCCTGCTTTATAAACCGTTGCCCAGTCGGTGGCGGGAGCGAGAGTGGCGGCGGACGTGCCGAGAATAAAAAGATTATCATATTCAGGCAATGCGTAAAGGTTCTTCATAAGCATAGACTGTGCTGTTAACAGAATGCGACACAATAGGGGCGGATTGGGCCCTCCTCCCAAAGCCCGCTTTTTGTGAAGATCTCGGGACTGTTCAAAGACAGTCTTTGTCATGGTACGCCAGACGGGTGCGTTAAGGTTTACTATCCCATTGCTTACTGTGTATCCATCAAAATATTGGACTTCTACTATAGAGTTAAAGTTAACTGAGTTTCCGAAGGAACTGTTTAATTCTGTGTTGCTGGGTGCCTGAACGGCTGCTTCCGCTGCAATAGAACCCTGTAGGTTTGGCGAGGCCTGGAAGGGGGGCATAGCCATGAAGCCTGACGCTCTTCTGTTGACAAAAAAGGATGCTGCCGATGACCGTCCGATTTGCATTGTTCGCGGTTGCATCACCATCATGGTGTTAAGGCTGGAGCCGCTGACGGCTGTACCTGCATCCAACGAGTCCATATTAAAAGAGGTGCCTACGGGTCCCGCAGAAAGAAAAAATGAAGACATAATAGTAACCTGGCTAACGGGTTCCGGGGCGGCAACAATATCTGCCAATGGCATCGTATTGGGAACCATGGCGATGTCCGAAAAGCCTAAAATGCTATTTACTTCTTCCTTGTATATTTTATCGGAACTATTACCTGGGACGAAAGCATCCGAATTAGGATCAGGCGCCAATGAGGCATTTAAAATTCCATTGGCTACGTTTTGAACCAACTGAGCAGTTGAGGTTTCTACCACACTGCCTCCGGAAAACAGACGCACTGGGCTCAAGAATCCAAACTTATTAATGCCCGGGTCGTTTGGTCTAGGAACATTATATTTCTTCAACTCATTATTGACCCTCTCAAGAAACATATCATAAGATAGGCTGGTGTACCCGCTGGCATTGGGGTTCACTAAAGTGTTATCAAGATAATCAGTACCTGTAGAGGCTGACGTAGTTCGGGAATAGTTAGATCGAAATACGTGTTCAAGCTGGATCTTTCGCTGCACATTGCTTTGCGATCCCATTCGAGAGCGCACACTGAACGCAGTGGCACTAGTGGGTGTCGAGGCTGGAGCGAACAACATTCGCAAGTTGGTGATAAATTGTGAGACTATCTCCGCTACGCGCTTCATTGATACTATATCTCCGTTTGAAGGATTAACCATGGCTATCAAGTTTTTACGCCATGACCAGGAACTCTGCTGCCCAAAGGCCGAAGAGCCGAAGAAAAATTTTATAGATGTCATATAACAGTTTATCAAACTCTCCCACTCTTTGTTCAATCCCTTGAGGAACGCCTCGTTGCGCTTCAATCTTTCTTTAATATTGAACCCCTTTTCCCCCATTGAATCAGCGGCTGCTAAAAACTTATTATACTCTGCCAACTCTTTAGATAATTTAGCAGAAACGAAAGCTGCAGCGGTTGTGGACGAATCCACCATATCAATAGCAACCTTATACTCAAAATCGCCGTGGTGTTCGTGAGCCATTTCTTCATCTGTGCTAATAAAATTTCGTACAGCGGAATTGTTACCAGCGAAAGAAACTTGCTGAATGGTTCCATCTTTTAGGCTTCCAACTAGTTTTTCTGGGGACGTGGAGGCACTCGAGCCGCAAATGTTTATTTTACCGGGAGTTAATTCATTGGGCTGAATATTCGGGAGGACGCGAGTTCGATAAAGACGAATATTTTCAATCTGAAAACATCCTGCTAATGTAGTAGGATTCTGAATGAAATATCCGAGACGCGTATTTTCTTTAGATAGCCTGGTGTAATCAACAGCAAACGCAATCTTAAGCTTGTTATCCTTTGTTCGCGAATATGAACAATCAGAAACTTTACTGGGCACCTTCACAACCTTGGCGGCCGTCTCTAAATCTTTTCGTTGTCGTCGGGATAAGACTTGTGACTTATTATTGGAAGCCGTGAATTGAAGCCTAGCGATATCGTTTAAGAAACGTAGATCTTGTATCTTTTGGTTTGAAACTCTCATTGGTTTGAGAGTCGGGTGTTCCCCCTTGTGCCTGGCGCCGGCCATCAAAGACCGCCCTGGTCCGATATGAATGGGTCCTCCCCAAACCTCATGGCGCTTGCCGTATCCCGGCATATCCTCTTCTAATAAGAATGCGTCGGCTATAAGAGGAGCATCACCGTTTTGCATGATTACCTCAACAGCTGGATCGCTCATCTTCATTGCGATGATCTTCCTATCAACACCAGATTGGCTTATTGACTGGGGGTCGCGAGCATATGCAGTGGCATAAATGTATAGATTTTCTAAACTCTCTATATCAAATTCTTGCTGTATTGTTACCGAAACCTTTGCTAATCGAGTACCTAACTTTTTATCTATTACTTTAATCTGGGGTCGGTTGGCAGTGGTGCTTTTTGGGGGCTCTATATATCTCTTCACCAGATGTCCTATCGTACGGGTGGGAGTTCTGATGATTCCTTTTGTCAGGTTCTCGTTCTTAACCATCTTCTTTATGGTCTTCCGGTCATGAGAAAAGCCCACAAAGATCATATACGGAACCTTGAATAAAGTAGAAGGATGCAAAACGGTCTGCAAAGACAGTGTAACATCAATCCGTTGCTTGCCGGTTTCAAAGTTAGTAGGAAGAATCTGAATCTTTTCTACGAAAACATCCGGGAGGGTTGAGACTGCTCCCCTTCGAACAAATGTGCCTGGTGCGATATTCATTTAGCAGGGCTCCTCATCAATACCTAAATAGATGTCTCTATTAAATTTAAAGCGCCCGCCGTTAGATGCGATGTCCCTTGCGGTCAGCCCAATCTCGGATCGAATGTCCGAAGGAAGCTCTTCATCAAGATATAAATTGAAATAATACTCAACGTTTCCAATATTGGTTTCAGGGTTTCCAAGATATTGAGAGGTTGCGAAAGTTGTCATTTCCTGTGGGTCTTTTAAGAATGCCATTTGCTGTAGAGTTGAGGGTGTCGGTAATGAACCGGTGGCTGCGGACTCAAAGTATACTTCCACATCAAAGTTTTCTTTCTGGAAATTTGTGTTACCCTCAAGAATCTCGAGAACCAAGTAGTCCTTGTATAGGGCAAGGTAAAGTCCGCTATCTCCTGACCCGGAAAGATAACCGCTTATAGAGTCCTCGCCAAGCTGTCCTTGTCGATAAAACATCTGATAATCTATATCGATATTTAATTGAGGGATTGCCGTAATGACTCCGTTATTAATGTCAGCCGTGCTACTAGAAGGATTGGTGATTATATATTCCTCGGTGGAGTCGATCGTGTTCCTAAGGGCACTTATTGACCATGCAGCTGTTTTGTCGGTCGTCATGTCGCCCGTACCAAGCATATAAGAAGAAAAATTAACTTTGTCTACAAACGATTCCTGATGGAGTGCTTCCGTCTGTTCGGCTGGGTCAGAGTTGGTACTTGCGAGGGCGCCTGATACTTGGGCGATGTAGCGCTCAACACGGGTTTGGGCGCCAGAGCGCGTCGGAATCACCTTGAGATTGGGTGTATTGTAGCGGATGCGCTGGTCGATGTCGTTTTGATTTTCTGCTATGCCCGAAACCGTATATTCCGCGTTGTATAAAATCTCGTCATCATGAAAAGTATAGTAAACCGGCGACAACTGTCCGATAGAAAGCAAATACTTCCCATATTCAGTTAACTGGACTTCGAGCATTTCTTCTTTTTTGTTAAAAAATTCAGCCATTGTTATATCTCATTATCGCTTCTTCTTAGACCTTCGAGGCTTCTTGGGCTTCCGAGACCTTCGAGGTTTTCGTGTGGACAGTGTGGGGGTTGTATCCTCTTCTCCCTTGCTCTTATTTAAAATAGCCATCCTAGGCATCATCGCAAACGTCATCTCTTCCGGGGCGGGAATAAACTCTCGCAAGTCCGGAACCACTGGTGTTCCCTCATAGTCTTCAGGTATCAAATCCTCCGTGGCATAAACCACATCCTCATCAATCTTAATTAGCTCCACCAATGAGAAATAATCATACGGCCAGTTGTAAGAATACGGAGATTCAATTGCGGGCTGCACAATGGGCAAACCATCTACAAGCCCCTTCTTCGTAAAGACATTGTAGTCTTTTTCAGCTCGGCGCTTCACCTTGAACACCATCCATTGAAGATCTTTATCGTGATCGAGAAGGCGGTCTACTAGACTTTGGATCTTGATGGTTGCTGTCTTCTTTTGGAACTCAGAGTTAGATTCCGGTGGGAGGTTCTGCCAGATGTTAATCAGATCGTCTTGGCTAAAATCAGTACCGAATTCAAATGCATAGAAGGCGATGGGGTCAACTGTCTCGTTGGTCAGGAAATCGAATGTCGGCGGGAAGATGTATTTGTTCAGTAAAGATAGTTGTGTCACATACTCTTGTGAGTCTTTGTTGACATCGAAGAACTTGCGTTCGTTTTTGTCAGTCAGGAAAGGAACACAGACAATCGCCTCTTCGACGCGTTTGGCTTCAGCGAAGTCGCCGATGCGTTTTTGGGCGCTGTCGAAGCCCACCACCTTCGACAAAGATTTAACATTCGTAATGTTTCCATATTCTGAGGAGCTTAGAGAAGTGGGGGAATCGTTAACAGAAAGATAAATACCCTGGGATCCCGTTAATTTATTACCATACTGATGCCACATTCCCCGGATTTGATAGGGGTCGTTTGTGTCGCTGGGATCAAATGGACAAGTGGAGCCGGTGGGAATTACCACTGTATCAGTATCCCAGAAGTTTAGGACAGGCGATTCAAATTTGGTCTGTATCATCCAGCGGGCTTCTTGATTTGTTGTTCCTTCTGGAACTACAAGGAGTTTTTCTAAGAGCCCGACATTCTCGTTAAGTTGCATGAAGGCGGCTTCGCTGCCCGATACTAAGTGGGTGATTTTCTTGTAACCGCCCGGGGCGACGAGGACGGAGATGCCGGACAATCCCACCCCGATGGCGTTGCGGTCATATTCAAAATCATAGTCTCTCTGGTATTCTATTGAGCTATTAGAGAAGATGTCTCCGAGGGAGACACGTCCGGAGTAGGGAGCCTTAAAAATTATTCTTGCTAACCCTGCTCCATTTTGGCATGCAGGAGTATGGGCCGCATAAGTAATTCTGCGTATACCCACATCGTCGTATGCCCGGCTGGATTCGGCTAGTACGGTGTCTACGTTGCTGCCTGAAGCTATTGTTGGGAACCCAAATGAAGAATTTCTGCTATACATACCAAACTTCTGATCTTCCTCATATAATATTGCCGCGTCGGCTGAATATGGATTTCCAGGGGGCTTTGCGAGCATGACATCTAAAGAATAAAATCGATCTTTTTTGACGGCTTCGAATTCATCTTCCTGCTTAGACACAAATGTTTTTAATGGGGTTTGGAAGAAATTAACCGTTTCACATAAAAAATTATCAATTGCTAATGAGTACAAAGGAGAAGATAATAGACCGCTATATTTAATACTAAGTCTGGTATTTTGTCCTGTTGAATCTATCTCGTTCATGGAGGAACTGTGAAATCCAGTATCGAATAATCGAGAGTTGGGGATCGAGTTTTGACTTAAATATTTTTCCGGGAAACGAAGAGCTTCAAAGGGGAGCCTATGCAAGAAATAGCCGCCGGCTGTACCGGGGTCGGAGCCGACGTCGCGGGAGGAAAATGTTGGGAATATTCCATTTATTAGTCCATCATAATCAGTTAAAGCCAGTCCATAAGTGCGGCCGCCTCCGGTCGAGGTGACCGCGGTGTTGCCTTCGACGAACGGCGTACCGTAGGTCGCGCACTGGCGGCGCTGAAAACTGCCGGCGAGTTGTGCTGATGTCGCCAGAGTTTCTTCTCTATATGCCGGCCTTGAGAGGTACGGGCCGCCCGGGCGAAGGGCATTGTCGATCCAGAAACTTGCAGTAATCATCACCGGGTCTAGCGATGCTATCATGCCGGCGGTTGAGCCTTGAGCCGCTGATGATGAGTTGCACAAGACCGCGCTGCCGCAACCAATACCGGATTTTATCGAATTAAACAAAATTCCGGGAGACACTAAAGGTTCATAAAGAATTCGGTTTGAAGCGGGCCGAGCAAAAGAGGAGGGCGTGGTGTCGTCCCAGGATGTATCTCGCGCGCCAATTGATTGTGATAGAAGAGATACCAGCTCTTGCGTTCTCTCGGCGGGATAGAAACCCTTATATGGAAGAAACTGTAGGAGGGCATCACAACTTAACTCAATAGAGTGGCGCCGGATTGGTCGTGACCCACCATTAGTCTTGTCAGCTAACTCATCGTCTACAACCTTGAAATACTTCATAAAATCAGCAGTAGAATATAGCTTGTAGAAATTTTCGCCGGAACTACTAGAAACAGCTGATCCCGTCAGGGTAAACAGATTATCTAACTTTGCTAAAAAGTTTGTGTTCTCAGATGTTGTGTATTCCTCAAGATGTTCACTAATCCTAAACTCAGGAACAATCGACATGTCTTTGCCGATCACGCGGATCTTTTCAGAATAATCAACATATGGCTGGTAGGGGACTAATCCAGACTGTGATGGTGCCAGCCATGGCAAATCTCCAGCGATAACAAACTCGGCGTCCGGTGATGTTGATCCCGAGCCGGCGCCGACTGGACGGACATAACTTGCCGCGGCAAGGATTCCATCGGACCCTGCTTGCGCAAACCTCGCATAGCCGTTTTGCAGTTCGCCGGAGCCGACGTTAGCAACGCTTCCCGGCTCCCACTGGACATTGTCACTAGACTGGCCTGCATAGGTAAAATTAGCTAGCGTTCCGTGTGCATCCAGTGGCCACATGCTGGCGCCAGCGATGACGTCACCTTGTGAATTAGCTGCCCCCACAGATCTCAACGATCTCACATCATTCCAGATATCCGAAATACTGTATTCAGTTCGTGTGCGAGTACGCGTCTGATAAACATTTGTTTTTGAAGGATAAACTCGCTCACCGTATCGGATGACGGTGCTCAGGCTAGCACTTAGTGTAAAGTCAGCCACCGTGTTGAAGGCAGTTCCAACATTAACGAGCCTCCGCTGGTTGACGCCCAGACGGCTGTTGAGCCCCTCATTAGAGAAGTAGTCCAGATTGTTCTGGTAGCTTACGTTCATTGCCAGGTTGTTGGCAACATCAGGATTTGCATCATTGTCCTCAAAAGCAAAGAAGACGGGCTTGCCGTTGGAGGCAATTGGCTG